>Ga0123342_1002328_pt1 | contig 31556 bp, 16 predicted proteins | sample Turbeawhitnodule_FD_89960 | JGI IMG/M metagenome (GOLD analysis project Ga0123342, IMG submission 89960) | Root nodule microbial communities of legume samples collected from Mexico - Turtle bean Mexico white nodule | ecosystem: Host-associated > Plants > Roots > Nodule | place: Mexico: Nepantla... | reverse complement strand
TATATAATATAATATATATATATATATATATATATATATATATATATATATAATATCATCGAAGATAAAATCTCAGTATTGCAGTATCTGGTAAAGTACGTTTGACCTAATACAGTAACTAATTCAATCCAATTTTTCAAGCGATTTAGATATTTTTGTTTTAATATACGAAGCACTCTTCATTTTAATTTAATTGAGAAGTATCTTCTTTGACTTTTATACTTTTAATAATTCGATTTTTATCCATATATTAAAAAAGTTTAATCAGTTGTCCAAAAATATTGCATTAACTTCTTTTATATTTTACCATGCATATATCCCCTTTTAAAAATGTAAGGAAATATTGTTAGAAATATTTAACAAGAGAGTTTAAAGTTTACCAAGAAGGGTAATTATGTTTTAAAATTAAATAATAAAGATTATAAAATAATTTTACTTTTTTTATTATAAATATTTGACTTTTTTTAACTTCAACTAAATACTTAAATTATACTCTGCTGTGTACTGTACTCGCGGATGAAAGACATACCGAATATGTTAGGTATTTCTTTATATGTATTTGAGCATATTTGCAAGAGGAAAGATGTTGGTTTTGATTTCATCCTTATTTTATATGTACAAATTCACGAAGAAAGCCCACACAGAATAGATTTAATTTACTTTCTTGCTCATCATGCACTATTTTTTCATTATAATTTTACAAAACTTTCTATAAAAAATAAATATCAAAATTAATTATTAATATAAATATACCGGTGAGGGTCGTACGACTGATGTCACACCTCGGTTCCATCATTGGGCCGATCGAAGTTAGTCAATGCCCACGTCCTTCGAGACGACCAACAACTCAAGTCCAATTACGCTCAACCAAAGTTAGTGAAGTTAATTCGTGATTAAGAATTAGGTAATGTAGCCTTAAACACGGTTCAACTTCTTAACCTGACCCAATAAGGAAAACTCACCAAAAGTAATATAAATAACACATATTCCAAGAATCAGGTACGTCATCATATATAGTGCATTTATCTATATTAGCAAACAAACTATTTTTCCTAAGCACTAAAAGAACCTCCCTAAGGTGACTTCGGTGGGAATATAGGCTTTGACTATAAACTAATATATCATCAAAATAAACTACTACATATTTACCTATGCAATCCCTAAGGACATGATTCATAAGGCTCATGAAAGTGTTAGGTGCATTAGTTAGTCCAAAAGGCATCACTAACAACTCATATAGTTCAAATTTGGTTTTAAAAGCAGTTTTCCACTCATCACCTTCTTTGATTCTTATTTGGTGATATCCACATTTAAGATCAATCTTGGAAAATATTGTGGACCCATGCAATTCATCAAGCATATTATTAAGTCTAGGAATTGGATGCCTATATTTGATGGTGATGTTATTGATGGCTCTACAATCACAACACATTCTCCACTTGCCATATTTCTTAGGCACCAATAAAACAAGTACAACACAAGGACTTGGACTCTTTTGAACCCAACCATTATCCAACAATTCCTGAACTTGTGATTCTATCTCCTTAGTCTCCTCAAGATTAGTTCTATAAGCTGGTCTATTTGGTAGACTAACTCCCGAAACCAAATCTATTTGGTGTTCTATACCCCTAAAAGGTGGAAGTCCAATGGGTCCTTCACACCGACTCAATTGGAAGTTGAATCCTCACAGGAATACATCACCAAATTCTCTTAAAAGTCTTTTGACTTGAGGAGGTAGCTCACAAACTTCACAAAGTGTGGCAGTGCATGCAAGTGTTCCTTTACAAAGAAGGAGGTTGGAAGGTTGTTCAGATAGAAGAATCTTTTCAACTTTATTTTTTTCAATTTTTTCTTCTATTTGAACACTCTTCCCCTATGCCTCAACTTTGTCCCTAAGAACTTTCTCTTGATTTTCTATTTTTTTTTTCTTCTCATTTTCTCTTTTTTGTTTCATTTGTACTTGGCCCTTTACCACTTATGGAGGTGTTCAAGGATAAAGTACAAACTTCTTTTCCATATGAGTAAAAGTAATCTCATTGGTAAGACCATTATGGATAGTTTTCTTGTCAAATTGCCATGGTCTTCCCAATAAGATGTGGCAAGCTTCCATGGTACTACATCACATAAAATTTCATCTTTATAATGACTGACTTTTACTCGCTTATCTACAACTAATTTCTCATCTTCATTTATCCATTGAAGTTTGTAAGGTTTTGGATGAGGTATTACTTATATATTAAGCTTTTCAACCATCCTAGTGCTACAACAATTGCAACAAGATCTACTATCCACAATGAGAGAACAAATGTTTTCTAAAACTTTACATCTTGTGTGAAAGATGTTCTCTCTTTTTGTTTCATGGTTCACAGTAGGTTGATTGTTGAGGGTTCTTCTAATCATCATTAATTTCCCTCACATGGATATGTTTCCTTACTATTTTCTTTATCTTCTTCCCTACTAGACTCATCTTCGTGGCTGCTATACTCATCCTTCCCTTTTAAGATCATGGTTCTCCTATTTGAGCATTGAGATGCTATATGACCTCTACCAAGACACTTAAAGCATTGAATGTCTCTACTATGGGGTTGTGCGGTGGACAAATCTTTCCCTAAACTTTTAGGAGTTTGTTTGGATTTATCTTTCAAAAAACTCTCCCCCTTTCTTTTTTATACTCTTTCTTGGGAAAAGAATTAGAGTAAGAACGCTCCTTGCGACTTGACCCTTTTCTCAAAATTTGTTGCTTAACTTTTATGCAAAGTTGGATCAAGTCATTCAAGTCCATATAAGGAAAGAGTACCACTTTATCCTAATCTCAAGATTGAGACCACTAAGGAACCTAGCTATGGTGGTGGTTTTTCCCTCCCTAATAGAGGCTCTCATCATATAAAGCTCCATCTTTTGCCTATACTCCTCTATACTCATGTTTTTTTGTTGGAGTCTTTGGAGCTTGTTCATTAACTCCCTATTGTAACAACACAGAATATGGTAGCGTCTCAAGGCTCCCCTAAGGTCATTCCAATATTATATGGGAGGGTCCTTGTGGAGGTGCCTATCTCTCTCTAGGGTTGTCCACCAATACATAGCATTTCCTTGAAAGCTTAAAGTGGCTAGGGGTACTTTCCTCAACTCACTAACACGATGGCAAGCAAAAAGTTGTTCTACTTTCATTTCCCAATCTAGATATGTTTCAACATTTTCCTTCCCATAAAAATAAGGTAACTCTACCCTAGTCTCTTTTGGGCTTTCTCTTCTAGTTCTTCTCGATTGAGGTTGATAATATTCATTTATTCTAAGACTCCCCTCAGCATGTGAGTCACTCGACCTAGAACTAGATGCATGTGAATATTTTTTTAGTTTTCTTGTGTATTCATCTTTTTATTTAACAAGTTTCAACTACTCTTCCAATATTGCAAGATGGACATCACTTTCTTTTTTATCTTCCAAGATTTGAGCTTCATGTTGCACTTGTCTAAGTGATATCAATTGTCTAAGTGATAGTGATTGAAAATCTTTAGCCAATTGTTTCAAAAGAGATTTTGTAGACTTTATATCACTTTCTCTATGACTAAAGTTATGTGATCAAAGTAATTTCCAAAAAGAAAGATAGGTGGAGTGAAGTAGGTAATTTCCCAAGAAAGGGAGGTGGATCACTTGGATTCTTGAGTACCAAATCTTTCCTAGCCAGATACTATCCCACAACACTTTCACAAACCTTTCTCTAAGAAATTTACTTAGAGCACAACCAAAGATGAAAACAAAGTTTTATGCAAGAAAACAAATGCAAAGCAATAAAACACATGAAAATTGTTATCAAGAAAGCTTTAAAACAATTTTAAGGCACTCTTTCACTTGTAGCTCCTTTGTGTATATTTTTTTTTGTAAGTTTGTTGCTACCCCTTGCTATGCCTCTTTAGGATATTTAACCTTGGACATTCAGCTTTTTCCTTCTTTAGTGATGTAGCTTTCATCAAGAATTTTCAGCTCCATAGTTCACCAAAGCACTTTTTAGGTCACTTCCACCAAGAGAGGTCAAACAAGTTTAAAGCAACAAATGGAATTGATATTTGACATGACTTGAAAGAGTATTCAATAAAATTGACAAGCAAAAAAAAGGTACACAAGAAAAGGTAGCACATAAATTGAAACCTAAAGAATGACACTAGAATAGATGAATAAAACCAAAATGCACAACATATTTTTTTTTTTTTTTGTGTAAAAAATTTCTCAACTTGCCGAATTTATACTAGGCAGAATATTTTAAATTTGAATTTGAAATTTAAACCATAGAAACCTCAATGTTTAAGCTCAAATTAGGCGTTGGAATTTCACAAAAATAGTGCGCAATTTAATTGCAATATGTTTTTTAAATTCACTGCCGCTTCAATTTTTTTCAGAGTCAGAATTTTGCACTTTGTTCATTTTTCTTTTATCATTTTTTTTTCCTTTTTGATTTTTCCTATACTTCTTCTTCTTCTTTTTACTTTTTTTTAACATATCAATTTTCTCAAATCTAGAATTTCATAATTTTTCACCAATGAAATTAATTTTTATAAACATTTTCAACCAGCACAGGAACTGTGAAACAGAGGAATCCTATACTGGAATTAAAAACAGGATTGAAAACTTCAACAACACAATGAAATTAAGTGGAAATGAACTTGTATGGAACTAACACACAAGTATGAACTCAAATTTGGAAAAATAAAAATGAACCAAAGCTCAAATTCATAATAGAAATTGTACTCAAATTAAATTCAAACAACCAAAATCAACAATAAAGTACTAATTTATGAAAATTTTGGATGAACATGACTTTAACAAAACTTGAACTGATTCAAATATTAAAATGACTCAAGTACCAAATAGTTTGCACCGATTGAATTAACAGCAAGACTTAAATAAAAGAAAAAACAGAACAACCCCCTTAAACCGAACATAATTTTAAAAACAACAACACAAACTAAAATCAAAACTAAAAAAACAAGACAATTAAGAACATGATGAACAACACGGAAGAATGAAGAACACACAAAAATAAAATGAAGAGAAACACTAATCTCTTGAAGAACCAAAGCTATAAATAGCAAATTATGGTGTTGGCTCCATTTTCGAGTTGGCTCCTTGGAGAATTTGCTATCTGGATTGGCGGAAGCTCAATGGAAGTAGCGGACAAGGATGACTCCAATGGAGCAATGATTTTATTGAAGGTGCATGATAGGTAGGGAGAGTGATTGGTTGGGCCATATAACTTGAAGAAGGTGAAAAAGAATATCAAAAGTGTCTAACCTAAAGAGACTAGACAAGGGAGTATAAGCTTGCAAAACTTGACAACATTTACTCATAAAATTGATCTTGTAAATTCATGAGCCAAACACCTCTTTATATAGCCTAGAAGTCCGACAAATAAATTGGTGGGAAATTCAAATGCAATGGGTTTGAATATTGGCGCATATTTTGGAGTCACAAGGCAAACATGATCAAAGTGTGCCTCATGTGACTCTTTTTAGGTTTAGAACCGACCTAGGTTAATTTATGAGTCTTCTAGAAACCCTAATTTAACCTAGGTTGGTTTATAGGTGCCTAATTCAACCCTAATTACAATTAAGAAAAAATTACAAGTAAAATTCCTATTCTACTTTTGACAAGAAAATAAATTCTACTCTAGGTTTATGGCATTTTTGAACATGTATAGGAATGTTTCTTTGCCATCAGTAGTAGAGTCTTAGTCTTCTTGTATCTTGCTTGCCATTAACCTAGTTGTTGGGTCTGAACTTGGTCTTCTTCCATCATTTCTTGTCCCTCAGCCAATTCAAGTGAGATCACAAAAAATATAATCAAATGAACACAAAAGAGGTATAAACATAAATAGTTGTTGCATAGATTCTTACAACAAACAAACTACAATAAAAAAAATCCCATGCATTGTATTGGGTATCAATACCAATTTGAAAGTATAATTGAAGCAAGGTACATCTATCTCTGTTCGTTCCGTTTGAAGAAAGGAAGGATGTATAAGATTTGTATCTACCCTTATACATCCTTAAATACTATATTGTTCTTATGGTTCCATATACTCCAAACAATAGCAAATCCACACACCTTTCCATACATGATTCTGTTTTTTATTTAGTTGAGAACAATAAAATTGAAAAAAATGGCACATTGGTGAATAATGTTGAACAATTTGGATTCCTACCCAGCTACAACACAAATTATAGACATTGAAAGTTATTTTATTGGTGAAAAAAAAAAGATGATTTACAGTTTCATCTTGTTCTGAACATAAGGGACATAATATGTTATTTAGGTTGACACAAACAAGACTTATTCTAGTTGTCACACACCACAACAGAATCCTCCAAGTCAATATATGAGCATTCGGTTGTGCTCTGATAGACCAAAAATAGTGAAAGTTTGTTGTGTTAATCGTGTACTATTACTGTTATGCAAACAAGCATAAACAGACCTTACAAAGAATACACCATTATACTCCCCTATCCATGTCCATCGTTCTAAAGTTATTCGTGTTCAGATTGACTCTATAAATTTTCTGCACTAATTCTTTCTCTAGTGCAATTTCCCAATAGTATATGATTCTTTTCCATGATAACTGTCATTCCCATCCATTATTCCTCCTAATCACTATTTTTTGTTGTAAAATTTTATTATTACAAGTTGATATATAATATAATCTAGAAAATTTATGCATGAAACTACTTCTCATTCCAAAACCTGACATCATTTCCATACCCTAATTTTTAGATTATGTTTTTTTATCAAACAAGGTATCTTCTTCAATCACCTTAATGACCTTAATGAGATCTCTCCATCACCAATATTGTTGTTTAATTGGTATTGTTCCACACTTCCTAGCAACCTCATTCTATATTTTGAAAGTAATATTTCACTTCACTTTCCTAGAGTTTCGGTCCTCATCCTCCATCTCCATTGCAATTAAAGAAAATAATGTATTCTTTTTAATTTCTTATAATGCAAATATTTAGAAACTGAAATAAAAAGAGGCTGAAAACAAAATGCTATTTTATAATTAAGAAAAGAAAAAGGAAAATAAAATCATAAGTGAAGGTTTCAAAGTATCTTTGTAATCTTAATTAACTAATGAGCAAAAGTGATAATCTATAAATAGGAAAATGGAACACATAATTGCCGGCAAGTATTAATGGATGTCCTATTTTCAGTTGAAATCCGAACACATTGAGAGTGGCCGGCAACTATTTTCAAAACAAATCAGTTTTTTCTAATAATCCAAAATGGTGAGTTAGAATAAAACAAAAATAACCTTTAGTTAAACATAGAAGGCCTAGAACTCCTTAGTTAAACAATTTCATTTGCCTTTCAAATGAACCTTTTCCACCAACAAAGTTCCCTTTCATGCAATATTATAGTGTTGTTTTCTTGGACTTATTTTGAAGTAGTTAGAGCAGGGTTAAACTTTGTATCAGACATGTTCCATCCTTGAACATTAAGAAAGACATGTTTGGAAAGATGAAAGTGAACACAAAATCAACATAGACTTCCACGCCGGCAAAGAATTAAACAATTTCCATGTAATTGCCATCACTGAACAGTGTGACATAACTGCAGCATGTTAATAAACTGAAACTTCAAGGATTGCTTAGTTTTAAAAGGAAAAGGAAAGTTAAGAAAAGAAACTATATGGATGCATAATATACTACTAAATTTTCAAAATAAATTTGTTTTTTATAATATAATATAAAGAGTTTAACACCATTTGTCAGTATAACAATTTTTTACAATTGAACATAACATCTTATTAATGATTTATCAGTGCAGTCCATTGCTCTAAACAATAGATTCCTTCTAAATCAATCTGCAAAGAAACAAAGGAAGTGTCAACACACATACTCCAATCAACAACCAAACAAACAGCAGACAAACAAAGAACCAACTTTCCAATGAATCAATCTGCTGACTCTTAAACCACTTCCATCCATTTTCAAAACAATAAACATACTTTAATATCACTGTTATCATTCTTTTCAAAACACAAATTCCTTGTATATAATCCTGAACTCCACCCATCACAACCATATAAAACCAGACATTCCAACACACAATCTTATCAGCACAACCACCATGACAAAACCAGAACCAACTCTCCTTTTATTACTTCTCTTCCTCTTGTCATGCGCATGTTTCACACTGAACAATGCACACTCAACCACCATCCTCAATGTCTGGCCCAAGCCCAGAAACCTCACCTGGACTCCACCATATCAAGCCACCCTCACTGCCTCTAACTTCACCATCACCACCACCACTCCCCACCACAACAAACACCTCTCCGCCGCCATCATCCGCTACCAAAACCTCGTAAGATCCGAACACCACTACCCTCTTGTCCCCCCAGAGGTGAACATCTCCACAAACCTCCCACCATTAGAGTTTCTCACCCTTATCGTCCAAGACCCTGATGCAGCACTCGTCCATGGTGTTGACGAGTCCTACACCCTCTCCATCCTCCCTTCTTCGGCCATCCTCACTGCTAAGACTACGTGGGGCGCCATACGAGGACTTGAGACGTTCTCCCAACTTGCATGGGGTCGCCCCACGTGTGTTGCAGTGGGAGTGCATGTGTGGGATTCCCCACTCTATCCCCACCGTGGGATCACGTTGGACACGTCGAGGAACTACTACCCCGTGAAGGACTTGTTGAGGACAGTGGAAGCCATGAGCATGAACAAGCTCAACGTGTTCCACTGGCATCTCACGGACTCACAATCTTTTCCATTGGTACTTCCTTCGGAGTCATCTTTGGCTGAAAAGGGTGCATATGCTTCTCACATGGTGTACACACCAGAGGATGTTAAAACGATTGTGGAGTTTGGTCTCGATCATGGGGTTCGTGTTCTGCCTGAGATTGACGCACCTGGTTAGTTCAATTTCTTTTACTTTTGAAGTTGTTCTTTTTTTGTCTCTTCGGCTTCAAGAACAATAAATTAGTGAACTACATGTGTTTGATTCCTGTGTCTGTTTCTTTCTGTATATATTTTGACACTTTAAGGAATTATGATCAATTAATTAATCACAAACTCCGGGTAAAGTTTGCATAAGATATTCTAAGATAGTCTACTGCGTGTTCAATCTTAATACATTCATATACTTAATAGGTTAGTTTTCCATTGAGAACCTTGTTCCACCATATTTTTTAAAGGATTATCATAATTTTGACAGATAGAATTCAGAGTGGGATATTTTGATACTAAATTCTCTCGAACAAAGATTGGAATCTTACTGCATGATGAAAGGGGGGGTTCTCTCACTACTGTGAATTTGTGATGCTTAGTTTCTCTGGTGAGAAGCAGAGAACTTGTTAGGAGTTAGTGTTTTGTTTTTCTTTATATACAAAAATAAGAAAGACTTCAAGTGCACCACCCCCTTTTCCTGTTGGTTAGTATTAACATAATCAAGCACTAAAAAATGATAGCTCTAGGAATGATGATTAAATTTGAGATTGGCAGAACTTGAGCGTTGTCTTGCTGCAGCTTACCATGAAATTTTAAAATTTTAAATTCTCTGTTAAAGTGATATTTTGGAAATTAGGCTGATTGGTGATTAAATTGAAGCCTATATTGGAAAAGCACAAAGGATCATGGATTACAGCTTACCACGACAATGTCACATTCTTTCAGTTTAGAACTTCACACACATAGACACAGAAAATTAAATCTTGTAATCATATGGCCAATTAATAAATTAATTAGGCTTTTGTAACATTGTTTTTTGTAATGATACTCTACTTTGTGTTTTTCTCTTTCACCAGATACTAGTTCTGAGAATTATGGTCACTGACTGGTATGAGCTACTTTTTTGCAGGGCACACAGGATCTTGGGCTTTAGCTTACCCTGAGATTGTAACTTGTGCAAACATGTTCTGGTGGCCAGCTAAAGGTGATGTCCTTGCTGCAGAACCAGGAACAGGTCATTTGAACCCTCTAAACCCCAAGACTTACCAAGTCCTAAAGAATGTCATACGTGATGTGACCACATTGTTCCCAGAACCATTTTACCACTCAGGTGCTGATGAGATTATACCAGGTTGATGGAAAACTGATCCCACAATTCAGAAATATCTATCAAATGGTGGAACTCTCAGCCAAGTTCTTGAGAAGTTTATCAACAACACTCTCCCTTTCATTCTGTCCCTCAACCGCACCGTTGTCTATTGGGAAGATGTTTTACTAGATGCAACAGTCCATGTTTCATCCACAATTCTTCCCAAAGAGCATGTGATTTTGCAGACATGGAACAATGGACACAACAACACTAAAAGGATAGTTTCCATGGGATACCGCACCATTGTGTCATCGTCAGACTTCTATTACCTGGATTGTGGCCATGGTGACTTTGTGGGGAACAACAGTATCTATGATCAGCAAAATGGGGATGACAAAAACAACGGTGGCTCTTGGTGTGGACCTTTTAAGACATGGCAAACTGTATACAACTATGATATAGCATATGGGTTGAATGAGGAAGAAGCAAAATTGGTTTTGGGTGGGGAAGTAGCACTGTGGTCAGAACAATCTGATTCAACTGTTTTGGATGCAAGAATTTGGCCTAGAACTTCTGCATTGGCTGAGTCATTGTGGTCAGGAAATAGGGATGAAAAGGGTATGAAAAGATATGCAGAGGCCACAGATAGGCTGAATGAATGGAGAAGCAGAATGGTAAGTAGAGGAATAGGGGCTGAGCCAATTCAGCCACTTTGGTGTGTTAGGAACCCTGGTATGTGCAACACAGTTCAATAAGCCTAGTTGCATTCTTCCTCTGTCATGAAATGGAAGGAATACACTTAAAAGAAGCCATTCAGCCAAACCTTTTTATCTTAATTCTAGCAAAAAGGTATATATGCAAAATATATCTTATAGGTGTGTAGGACTCTTTCAAAAAGCTATTGTTTTATGATGAGTGATTGTAGTTGTGAAGCAATATTAAATTTTTACATATATTTATGCAGTTTTTTATTTCAATTAATCTGTCTTCAGCTGGTTTATTGATAGATTAAGACTATAATCAATGTTCCTGCTGGGGTTTTAGGTGTTTGAGTGTTGTGTTTTAGAGCAAGGAGACAAATGGAATCAACAGTGATAATCAACTTGACTATTCTTCTAACTTTTTGGACTCTATTCTTCCTTCTATTTTGACAGATGGACACTGAAAACTCCGATTGCATATATTCAGAGGGAAGGTTAAATTACATTGATTCTTCACTACAGTATTTTTATTTCTTTTTATTTCTAAAATATTTAATTTAGTCCTTTAATTTTTTTTACATTTAATACTGTTCTTATATTCAAATTAAAATTAAGTTAGTGAAAAGGAAAGAGTGAGACGGAATATATTCTTTTAGATGTAGAAAATTAAATATAGAATTTTAGAAATACAATTGACAAAAATTTAGTTAGCAAAATAACTTATTATTATAAAACAGGGGTGTTTTTTTAAGCTTAAAATTGTTTTAGACTAAATTACAACAAAATAAAAAATACCTAAATTTTGACAAATTCTTCCACCACCTACCTCCGTATCTCTTCTACCTTTAAATTAAATTATGAACATTTTAAATTTTTTTAAATAGTCTCAGTTGTACCCCTTCTTTCTAATCGCATCATTTTTATTATCTTTTCACTGCAATGTTTAAGTAAATAATCTATCATTTAAGAGTGTGTGAGAGAGTTGACTAAAAGATTCGTTATATTCCATGTTTTTCAATTTTTTTTCTTAGGTTTTGTGATTTTCAAAAGGATAAAAAAAAAATTAACAAATCAAAATAAAATCACCATCCATAAAAGCACCACAAAGTTTATCTCAATCATGTTTATCGATAACCACCACAAACAACCACCACTATTTTAGAATGAAGAAGGAAACATTATATGCTCCATCATAATTATAAATATATTATTAGAATTATATATATATATATGTATGGTATTGAGGTGTTGAGAGAATTATTGTCCCCAATTTTTTTTATCAGTTTTAGATTGGTTTGTCTAATGCATAATAGTTCCCATATAAGCTAGGATTTTAAAATTATTAGAACAATTCTCACTCAGACCAATTGAACTATTTTTATTCATTTTTTAAAGCAATGTTATAAATAAAAACGAATGGAGAGGACAAACTTAGTTACCTTAAGAAGATGATGAAATGACAGACAATAAAATGGGTACTTAAATAGAAAAGTTTTTAAAAATAAAATAAAAATTATCACAAAAAAGAAAGAAGAGTTATCTAGTAAAACAAAAATATTAGGTAAAATAAAATTTATATTTATATTGAAAACATAAAAGAATAAACTAGTTTCATAAAAGGGTAATAATAAAGATGTTAAATTACTCTTTTAGGCCTTTTTATTAATAATAATAATAAATAAATAAATAATAATAAAAATAATAATATTAATATTAATATTATGACCTATTCACTTAAAAAAACAAACATTAAAATATGTTAATTAAGTGTTTGAGTTATGGTGTAAAAATATACTTCTTACATCACATTTCCAAACTAAAAAGTTAAGAACAAATTTAACATTCAAACATGTTTTTTATCTTTCTTTCTAAGGTGTTTTCAAGAGAAAAATATGTTGTTTCATTAGATGAAACAATGTTGAAAAACATTTGTTAAAAAATATATTTCTTTAAGTCTTATTCTCTTCATAAACTTTTTAAGGTCAAATATGCATCAAGATCTTGTTCAGACGAAAGAATTACAATCTAATCTTTAAGCAAAGTGCATCTCACATGACATATTAAATTTTTATTTTTTTTTATCAGCAAAGAATAGAATTTAATTAAAGGGGATACAAAGGGGTATCCCAACCCTTTTACACAAACATATTGAAGATATAAATCTTCTATCTGCAAAATGCAAAAACAAGCTACTGCTACAACAAGGAGACCCTGCTACAAAGTGTATCCTGGCATTACTAAGCTGCTTTAGGATTAACCATCTGTGCTTTTGCACAGCAGCCCCTCCGTGATATGGCTCCACCAAGTTGTCGACACCATTCTCGTTTGATTCTCTATCATTCAGAACCACATCATCATGACCATTTGTTCTTCATTCCATAACAGCATCCTCCAAATTTGTAAATGACGCAAGCTCCTTCAACCAACCACTCCATCATAAGCACGTCCCTGGTCCTTCCTCCCTCTTGATAGCCAGTGGGCATAAATAATAGCAGCTCCCACTCCTACACCGTAGGACCTGACTTCATTTGCGTCACACAGTACCAGCCCAACCTTGCTTCTAAGCTCAATCCTAGCAATCAACAGAGTTCAGCCATTCGCACGAAACATTACCAAGATCAAACTTCTCAATAAAGCAAGGTTACTATGCATTAAACCATACTTCTGCCTCTGCATCATCCATGGGATGAACACAACAGCCTGCTTGTTACTTAACACTTCTAAGACAGATGACTGGGTTGAGGACCCAATCAAAAAATGAGTAGTTAAAAGAATGCGTCTTGTGCTTCAGCCAAAGCCAAGATTTGAGCTGGGCTTTCTGAAAAATCTCATTCGCATCTACTACCCCTTGCTGGAATACGATTAAATTCCGTTGGTCCCAAATGCATCTGATCACGTTCACCCAAACACCTTTCCAAATCTGATTTTGTTTATTTGTGGCTTGGAACAAATAAAAGTTCAGAAAATGCATCTTAAGGTCGTTGTGTTGGACTGTAGATGTACCTACCCACTTAAAGCATTCTGACCATACCCGTTGGGCATATTTGCAAAGTAGAAAAATGTGCTGGCTGGATTCCTCCTTTAGCTGGCACATAGGGCATAACATTGAGTTCATCAGCACCCCTCTTCTGCTCAAACATTGTCTCGTGGGCATTCTCCCCCTCAACACCCTCCACGCTGTCATTAACACGTTCGGAAAGGCCTTTGTTTTCCATAAAAAGTTATACACTTCGGATTGCGGATCTGCACTATGCTTGGTTAGGCATTCGTAGGCAGCGCTTACAGAAAACATTCCAGAATCCTCCTTCCCCCACACTTGTATGTCCTCCATATTCTTCTTTAGTGTGACTCTGGAGAGGAGTAAGTTAAGATCAGCTTCCAATTGGGACTCCCACTCAAATCTGATACGCCTCCACCTCAATGTCCACGTCCACTCTGAATTACACCACATTCCAACTTCGCCTATAGTTTGGCCTTGGTGTAGGGAAAGAGAGTACAGACGTGGGAACATGGTTTTAAGGTTCTCACTTCCAACCCACACCTCCTCCCAGAATTTTGCTTTGTCTCCACATCCGAGTTCCCATCGTAATTCTTCTTGGAACCACCCACTACCTACACCCTCTTTGCATGTTTTGTTTAGATCTCTCCACCACCAAGATTGGTCTTTGGCAGTTGTACAACCGTTATCACAAACCAGATCATACTTTGACCCCAACACCTCCTTCCACCTACCTTTCTCCGGTGATATACAACGCCATTTCCATTTGGAAATCAAAGCTTGATTGAACTTCCGAATATCCCTGCAACCCAATCCTCCGTCCTTATTTGGTTTGCAAACGTCTTTCCAACTTACCCATGATATTGGTTTGTTGACCTTCCCCCAACCCCACAAAAATCTGCTTTGGATTTTGACTATCCTTGTACATACCGACTCCGGAGCCCTGAACAACGAGAGATAATACAAAGGTACAGCTGTTAAAACAGAGTTAATCAGGCAGCTTCTCCCTGCTAGAGATAAGAACCTCCCTTTCTAAATGCTGAGCCGTGCTTTAAGCTTATTGAGAACAGGTTCCCAGAACTGTTTCTTCCTTGGGTTCCCTCCCACCTCAATACCCAGATACTTAAAAGGTATTCCCATCTGAGTACAGTTCAAGATCTTGGTGAAACAAGTTACAGTATTACTTTGTATGTTAATGCCAGCCAGTTTAGACTTGTGGAAATCAATCTTCAGACCTGAAGCAAGCTCAAAGCCCCTTGGGATGGCTTTCAGAGTTATCACATTACTTATATTATCTTCACAGAAAAATAAGGTGTCATCCGTGAATTGGAGAATGCAAACTTCCTCCCCTTTGCGTCCTATCTTGAGACCCGTCAACATCTTGACCTTTAGAGCTTCTCTTACTATCCCTGCAAGGCCTTCCGCAACAATCAGAAAAAGAAACAGTGCCAGGGGATCACCCTGCCTCAACCCCCTAGTAGGTTTGAACTCCTCCGTAGGACTCCCATTAACCAACAAGGACACCGTAGCAGAATCCATACACCCTTTAATCCAGGAGATCCACAAGCTATGAAACCCCATCCTGCTCAACATGTCATATAAAAATTCCCATCTGACCGAATCATAAGCTTTCTCAAAATCCACCTTCAGACAGAGCCCACTTCTTCTCCTTATCCTTAGTTCCTCCAGAACTTCATTAGCCGTCAGCACACTGTCCAGGATCCCTCTACCCTTTAGGAAGACAGATTGATTGTCGTCTATAATTGCTGGCATCACCTTCTTCATTCTATTGGCCAAAACCTTTAAAATGATTTTGTATAAGGCTCCTACTAGTGAGATGGGTCTGTACTGTTCTAGCTTAGAAGGATCCTTATTCTTAGGGATAAGTGCAATGAACGAAGCATTGCAGCCTTTCGGGATCGACCCCGTCGCATGAAACAGGGCCATAGATGCTACTATCTCTTTGATAAACTCCCAGCTCTTCCTAATGAAGTTGAAGTTAAACCCATCAGGACCAGGGCTCTTTGAACCCTCACACTACCACACTGCCTCCTTTATCTCTTCCTCGGAGAACATGGCTACAAGGGTCTCATTCTCCATGGCTGATAAAGACTGCAACTCAACACCATCCAACCTTACCCCTAGATCCTTCGTAGCACAGAATCTAGATTCAAACAACTTCTTGGCCTCTGTTCACACTGTTGACGGTTCCTCAGACCATTGGCTCCCTACCTGAACACCTTTCACTTCATTCTTCAACCTCCGCCACCTCAGTGACGAATGGAAAAATCTAGTGCAAGAGTCTCCATTCTTAAACCAGCTAGCTCTAGCCTTCTGACATATGAGGGATTCGATTCTCTTGTCATTCTCTGCGAGATAGCTTGCCAACTCCATTCTTTTCAGTCTATCTCTTTCCCCCAAGTCCCCATTACAGTCTTGGCTATCAAGATCCTCCAACTCCTGTAAAATCCTCCGCTTGGTATTATCAAGATTACCGAATACCTCCTTATTCCATGTCTTCAGGTCAGACTTGAGGCATTTCAGTTTTTCTTTAAGAACTAAGAAAGCGTTCCCCTGTACTGTATAAGACTGCCATCGAGCTTTCACCATCTTAAGAAAATCTTTATCAAAGAACCAAGCATCAACAGATCTGAATGGTTTGGGTCCCCAGTCCTTCTCCACGGACTTCACCACCAGTGCACAATGATCAAACACTTCCCTTAGAACGTATTGTTTGCTCATCGGCCATATTTGTAACCAATCTTCAGTAGCAAAGACTCTATCAATTCTGCTTTTGGCCGTTCCATCGGGTTTGAACCACGTAAAAGTCTTGCCAACCAAAGGTAACTCTATCAGGGAGAAAGATTCAATAAAGCTATTAAATCCCCTGATTTCACTTGATTGTTCAACCCTACCCCTGACTCCTTTCCTTTCGCTTCTACTTCTTACAGCATTAAAGTCACCACATAAGCACCAAACGTATCCTTGGGATGCCTCCTTCACCTTAGAGAGTTCCTCCCAAAGAGCCTTCTTACCACTCAGGTTACACGGAGAGTAAACATTAACCACCACACACCTAGAAGAAGATTTAAGATGTTAACCAAAAACTGCAATAAAGCCTTTGCCCATCAGGTGGTTTTCATAAGAAAAAAAGTCTTTGTGCCACATAGACAGCAAACTTCCACTCCCTTCATCCCCTTTATTATGAATCCAACCAACTGTATTAACTCCCCATAAAGAAAAACATCTAGCATCTGATAACTCTTTAGCTTTTGATTCTTGCAAACACACAAAATCAGCTCCCTCACATCCTATAATCTGCCTCATATACCTAGCCTTGGTTCCTCCCCCCAGCCCTCTTATATTTAGATCAACTATAATCATAATAAACCATCCTTGTTCCCTTCCTCAACATTCTTCAAAAACTCCACGTCTCTAGCTTCCATACACACGTATTCTTTTTCGACCTCCTGATCATCTCCTCTGTAAAAAATCCCTACTCTTCTACTAATCTCCCACAACTTAGACGGATTCGCTGGTGAAACCATATCTCGAAGTCTTGAGTTACAATTATCGATATCCCCATCCGAAAGGGAGACAGAGGACATACCTCGAGAGGTTTGATGCAGATTCCCAACACGGGCTGCCTTGGATCTTATCCTTACCGAGCGACGTGGGTGAGTGTTCAGAGTTGCCAATTCCATTAATCCTTTAGTCTTCCTTTGGCGTTGAGCGTTTCCTACGGACTGTCCCCCCTCTTCAATTCCTGCGCGTAGAGGGAGCCCACTCTCTGTGCAGATATCCCCAAGGCCTTTCGCTTCTACGGTTGCTTCGTGTTGGTGACAGCCTTTGGGCATCTCTTCCTATTCCACGGTCTTCGTCTCCGCCCCACTCTAGGGCTATTGTACGGCTGGCATTGTTTTCCTTGTTCGAATATGCTGAGGACCACTCCTCCTGAGACTGCTTCGTCGCACTTCCTCCTAACGGGCCTCCTATTGCACCTCGAACAAACCTGTGATCATTGTCTAACCCAATGCTCGACTGAGATGGCCCAGACCCGGATCCACTCGCACCTGCACCCGTCTGAATCTCCACGGATTGGGCCTCCAAATTTCTAACTTGGCCCAAACCCCCATTGATTGTATTTTGGGTATTCAGGCATTCAATATCCACAACTATTCTTGCCAGCTCATCAAGTTCGCAGTTTCTAAAAAGGGATAACCACAAAGTTGGTCATAAATGTTGTCAAAAGCAGGTTCCAAAAGAGGGTTCTGATTCTGTATTACTCCCTTCGTGAAAGAAAATTCTCCTCCCTTCTGACACTCTCTACTGCGTGCAGAATGTACCTCAAAAAAGGCCTTTGACTTTTGGTCATCTCTTCCATCCTCCTCCCCTCCTCCGATCGCCTCTCCTGTTGGTCGCCGTTCTACCCCAGGTTCACGGTTGCACTCCTCCTCTCCACTCTTCACGGAAAGCGCGGATTCCTCAACATAGGATTCTATAGAGGTAATGTTGTCAGAAGACTCAAAGTTACAGTGGTAACCATTGCATTTTCCTACCGATGCCTTGGGACACTCCTCTTCAATAGAAATACTAAGGATTTGATTATTGATCCTCATCTTCTTTGCCACCTTGACAAAGCGACTGTTCTCAACGCAAACTTTCAATCGAGCGAACTCCAAGTTTTCCCATAGCAGTGTGGTATCATCAATAGCAATCAGAGAAGAAGCCGATTCGCCAATCACCTTCGCAAAGCATTCTCGATTCCAAAGTGAGATCGGTAACCCAAAGCATCTCACCCAGACGACCCTGTGGTTGACGATTTGAGCTGCTGACCAAGGCATAATACTGATAAAGACACTATCGAACCACTCTCTGTTAAGATGCACCAGCTCCTCCATATTCTCTCCCTCTCTAGGTATTAACAAAGCTAAGTTGTCCCCCAACGATCTCACTCTTACTATATTCATACCCCCTCGAACAAATTCTTCACCCAGCTGTTCAAAGTCCATATCTTCATTATATTTTCCAACCAGGCTTTTCTCCATCCATGGCAAAACCTGTTTGTGAGTTTTAAAGACTGGTCCCTTCCACTCCAAAGATGTATGACCTCTAACAACATCAACGAACGGTTTCAACCCCCTCCTTTCCTCCCAGCCTTCCTTCCTTTTTGTAGTCTTGTTTTCGTCAACATCTTCCATCTTGTTCTTTCCCATCGTTGGCCTCACCATGATCATTTTCCTGTCGTCCTTTGACTCTACCCTAGGGACCTCCACTTGATGACGACGATACTTCGGAATATTAACATAGAGTTTCATGTTTACTATGTAAATCTGGTCAAGCTCCTTCTCCATCTTTGCCACGTTCTTCACATCGAATAAACTCACGAAGCCAAATCTTCTTCCCCACTTATTCAACCTACGGGAGATGAAGACATCTGTCACCCTTGCCCACCTTTGAAAGGTTTTGAGCATGTCCTTTTCTCCGTAATCATCTGGAAAATTAGAGAAAAAGAACGTAGTGGAACTGTTACTCCTATAGACTCTTCTGTGCTGGGAACCATTACCATCATTCCTCACTAGTAAGTGAGATCTGTTGCCCTCTCCGATCTCTTTACGACGGTCTCCGGTCATGTTATTGCTGATGAGGTGTCCCATGAGCGATTGTCTTAGGTTGTTTATATGTTGTGATACATGACATATTAGATGAAAGATCATAAGTTTGATTGTTTTACACGTGAAGTATTTGTTTTAGCTTCATTAATCAAGCAATTTTCGCAAACTAAGGAAGAAGATACATAAGAGGCAAGGAAGAGGAGACAGACTGACTGAGTGACTTTTCGAATAGTGTTGTGCTCCACATAATGGATTTCATAAACTCAAGAGATGTGGTTCGAACTTGTGTCTTGTCTAAACGACTGAAGAGCCTATGGAAACATATCACCACTCTATCTTTCTACTCCTCGTGAAAGGATCTACCAAATCTTGTTACAATGGAAATTCAATCTTCATTCTTTGTTAGATTGAAGTCCTTGAAGATTATAATGGTGAATCCGCACAAAATATCTGATGAAGAAGTAAACATAATAGTACGACACTTGCTTCAAAGAGGATGGAAGTAAACATAATAGTTTATGGAAGGAGATTCTCGTGTCTAAATATGGCAGCTGGAGAAGTTTGAGAGAGGATGGAAAAAGTCGTAAGAGCTCTCTCTGGTGGAAAGATCTAAAAGAGGTGTGGGCTTCGGAGGGGTGGGGTAGAAACTTTGAAGATAGGGTCGAGTGGAAAGTTGGTAATGGTAAGAATGTTTATTTTTGGGAGGACAGTTGGCTTGGGAGCGATGCGTTGAAGAAAGTATTCCCGAGATTGTTTTCTTTGTGTTTGGTCAAAGGTGCAAAGGTGGTTGATCTTGGGTCATGGTCAGTTGGCGTGTGGGTTTGACGTCTTGCTTGGCGTAGACCTTTGTTCGTCTGGGAGAAGCTTTTGGTGGAACAACTGCGTCAAGCTTTACTTATGGTTAGGATGATTTCGGGAGAGGAGGATAGGTGGGTGTGGAAAGGTGAGGGTCTCATTTTCTCTGTCAGCTCTGCTTACTCTCTTGTAAGGAGAGATTGTGAAGCGGATTCCTCTCCGGTTTTCGGTAAGTTATGGAGTTGTAAAGTTGCACCCTCTACCTTACTTAGTGCTTGGAGGGTGTTGGAGAATAAGATTGCTATTAGGGCCAATTTGGTAAGGCGTGGGGTGGTGGTGGATAACTCTCTGTGCTACTTGTGTGGGAAGGAGGAAGAGCACTACCGTCACTTGTTTTTCGAGTGTAGTTTTGCGTGGCGGGTTTGGTGCTTGTGCTTTAAGAGGCTGGGTGTGTCGTTTGTGTACCACAGAGATCCTTTGTCAAACTTTGTTCAGTTCAGGATGAGTCAATCTTCTGAGCTGATTAATGATGTGTGGAGATCTATCTAGGTTGAGATGGTGGGAGAAATTTGGAACCACATGAATTTTATAATTTTCAACAGGGGGTGGCTGACGCGTCTGAAGTGTGCGCTTTGATGCAAGCTAAGGTTTGGTCTTGGATTTCTGCAAAATCTCGTTCTGCTTCGTTTCCCTTTTCCAGTTGGTGTTTGGAACCTTTGGAATGCATGGGACTGTTCGTTTGATGTAATGTTAGGTTTTCTTATATGTTAGCAATAAGGGATGTTAGGTTGGGTTTTGAGCTAGTATCCGGTTATTGTTTTATTGCTATTGTTTTTATGTATACGGGTTGAACTACTCTAAAGTAGTTCGCATTTTATATTTAATTGTCATTGCCGATAGAAAAAAAAACCAACACTTGCTTCAGAACTCGACAATCACCACAATTGTTCTTTATCATGAATTTCAGGAAGTTAGATTGTTATCCTATACTGCACTGTTGAAATAATTATTTTACAAATTATTTAGTTTTTCCTGCCTTATTTTTCTCTTTTTGATAATTGTTTTCAGTAGATGTTTTTTATTTGACTAGATGAAAATTCTAAGAAACCATTGTTTATGTGGGAATGCATCTAAAAAAATATTTTCCAAAACAAGTTTTATGATTATTCTTGGATACTAAAATGAAACAGTTATGATTTACCTTATTTGTTACTCACACACACATGTAAAACTACAATAAACAATACATTTTCAATATCACATTCTTCCAGCATCATCATCAAAAGAAGCTTCTCTAAACTCTTTTCAAAAAGAAAAACATAACTAAAATATATATACATGTCAACCTCTAACGTCTCAGCACGTTAATTTATAGAAAACAATTACCAAAATTTTATGTCTAATTGAAATGAAAAATTCTAGAATAGTTGAACCAAACACGCGTTTTTGTCATCTGTAACACTACAAATCCATTATCCATCATGAAACTGATCTATAGTGTTCCATTTTATCACACACACAATGAAACAGAAGATGTTGTGGTTTAAGCACAAATTCCTACAATTTTTAATGAACCAAAGTCAGGTTCAAGTCAACCTTCCCTTCCCATCAAAGATCCCCAAAATGGCCACTTAATTTTCTCCTCATTGCTGCGCGTCAAGAACAATAAAATAGAACAACGTTTCACACCAAATCATGATAACCACCACCAAATCTCTACCCACTCAATAATATATGAGTAAAAATGGAAACCAGACACAAACTAGTCAAAACTTCTAGTAACCTTAAACCCAAAAACGATTAAAAAAACCAATATTTATCAATTGATAATTTAAAAATTACAAGGTCGTTAAGGATACATTTAATTTAATTTTTATTGGTGATCTTAAATGCTATATAATTAATATTAAGCACAAACCCATCATATTATTATAACATTATTGCTACTTTTAAGAATTTAAACATTAGCTTGTTGGGTTTCCGCCTTTTCTTTTAAGTTTCTTAAAACTAAAAAAAAGTGCATAGTTAATCTCTAGAAAACAATTAAATTGATATAATTTTTTATTTTTAAATTGGCTATTATTTATATAAAAATAATCCCAACCAACCATGCTAAAATTAAAATGACGAGATGTTTTACAATCATCAATAAAAAATAAATTACCAGCAAAACAAATGCTTGAATGAAATTATCAAGAGAGATGAAACGAAAATTCTCCTTCCATTAATTACTTTTTATATAAATTTAAATTTAAGATCTTAGTAAACAAATTAAACCTTATTTTACTTGAAACATGTTCGTTTTAATGTTGACTGTTTAATTAAAATAACGTATCTTTGGCTTAGGGTACAAAGTCATGAAATGAGGTGTAAGATGAAGTTTTGTAGAATTTCCCAGTTGTGAAGGAAACATATAATACAAACAAAAGTTTCCACTCCCATGACTCCGTCAATTACTTTCGATCTCTATATACGCATTCTAGAAACAAATCTCGTAACATTAACGTTAAAAGATACACCAGTGTTGTTGTTTTTTTTTTTCTTTTCTCTTTTTAGTTCAACTATATATATGTTTCTCTGTGTGTTACACTTCAGTTATTCCACAACATTCTTTCTCTCAGAAAATCAGTGTTCAAATACTAACTGTTTCCGTTATGGAACGTTCTGAATTCGAGTTCCCCACAACGGCTTCCGGTTCCAGCGCCGTCCCGGACGACGTCGTTTTCTGCGGCAAAGTCATAACGCGCCGATCGGAAAGCGAGACCCGGGTTCTGTTGATGTCCGAATCTTTGGGTCGGACCAATGGCTTTGTGGCGTGGCTCCGGTCGCCGTCCGGGAGGGAGATTGGGTGTCGGAGGAGTGAGAGTTTCCAGCGACGGTATAACGGAGTATTTGGGGCGGTGAAGTTTCCCTTGCAAATGGAGTTAAGTGACATGAAGAGGAGACAGGACCGGCGAGATATGCCACCTCCGCCGCCGAGGTTTACGGCGAAGGAAGACGGCGGAGAGGGTTGCTGGGAACTGGTCCGGCCGATGAGGCGACGGGGAACACTCAAGAATGCCTTATTTGGATGCCTTCCCATTGTTTAGGAATTTTTTTTTCATTTATTTATCTATTTTCTTATTCATTTGGGTGAACACCTTATTTATTGATTTATTTAAAATAGATAGTTTTTTTTTACCATGTTTCATTTCATTGAAGAAGTTTAGTTTCGAGTTTATAAACTCACCCGAGATAAAATTTGTATATTAAAGCAATTAATTTAACCATTACAAATACATAAAATAATATTAACAATATATAGACTATTATTTTATATTGTAAACTAAAATTTCAATAAAATATAAATTTATAAAAATTTAACATTTAAAATACGTATGAAAAATTAAAATTTGTGTACTATGCATTAAGTTTCATTAATATTCATAATAGTTTATGTGTACAACAAAAAATAACTAGTTTTTTACGTTGGTTTTTATTTTTTTTAAGAAAAAAGTTAAAAGTCTGAGTTACTAATTATTTATGCGCAGCTTTTCTTTATTTTTAGATCAATTTTACTAGATTTAGTGATTTTGTTCATCACCACTTTAAGATCAGTTTTACGAATAAGTGCTTAATATTTCCTTTATTCTAAAATAAATAAATGTTCGTCATATGAGAATTTTACCAAAAACTAATAAAAATAATTTGAGGACTTTTAGTTAACTAATGTAGAAAAATTATGAGTTGATCTAATCACATAGATTAATAGATTATGTATAATTATTTGGATTGAGAGAACTTTTCATCGATTGAACAATTAACTCTTCTCTTAACTTTTTTGTTTCAGTTCGACTTCGCTTTCTTCCTTCTTTCATTCTTTGTTCATTACCTTCGACTTTCGGTTAGAAGGACACTTGTAAAAGGTGTTCCAACGTTCAAACAAGTGTTAGGTATTCGGTGCAATAAATGTATAATAATGATATACATTTTACTTTAGTTGTTATGCCTATTTATACAGTTGTGTTGGATCTTATTACTGTTGGACCGATATTAGTATATGGATTCTAATTAAGGACATGTTACCAGTTGTTCATTCGGCTTAACCTTCTTAACCATCCTTTAATCTTAATACATTTTAAGTATGTCAATCGGTACTAGATACCAAGACATCTTGAAACCACTCAGTCTTGACCCGTTAAAAAAAACAAATGGTAATACTTTTAGGATTTCAATTCTTATTGGCTAAAAGTTAGATTAAATTACTTGTGAGTCTATAACTTTTGAAAGTTATGAATTTTATTACTTGTATATGAAAAAAATAACATAAATTTATAAATATCGATATTAAACGAGTCAAATAAAGTGAACAAGATGTTGAGAACATTTCGAGACCATAATATTGATGTTGAAGTTGATGAAAGGTAACATATCCAAGATTCAGATAATTTATTTTAACATAAATAATAATAATTTATAATTATTTTTATTATTATTAGTATTAATATTATTATTGATAAGTATATTTAAAGACATGAAAATGATGGAGTAAAATATTTTTTTTAACATATTTATATTTAAATTTCATCTAAATTAGTGGATGTATTTACAACCTTCATTTACAAAAAGGACTCAAGGATGCAAGGAAGAGGGATTGCAAAAATGAACACGTAATTAAGAAGTACTTTGACCAGGTTTAAAATAAGCAACACATAGACGATTTTACTTAATAATTGTCGCCTATTTCATAAATTTAGACTATAAAATTGTAGTCTATGCCAAACTTATAGATTATGATTCATATGAATAACCATATAGACTATAGTTTTATCTTGAATCGTTTTTTATATGATCATGTTAATTTCAAATTTGTCACTGCATTTTATTTAAGCCATAAATGATTTGGAAAAGAATACTGAAGTGTACTTTGCAATAGTAGTCTCTCAATGGAACTTGACTAATTGGTCAAGAATTAGACGTATTTCGGATGATCAGACGAATTAAAATAAAAGTACCGAGTATCTTCTCTTTCCTTACAACTTTTATATTACATGTTATAATTGCTTAAACTAACTATAGAAGGAAGGAAAAACGTAAAACCAAACTTGCAAAATCATTTTATACATTGCTTAAAGTTCATCTTTGTATCGTCTGATATTGTTTGCACAAATTATGTAAGCGAAAAATTGTAAATTTTTTAAAACACAATTCAATCCCCATTTCTTGTGTTATTTTTTGTTTTTCACAAATCTAATGTTGGAATAGTGATAAATGTCAGATTTCAGTAATATTTCATATTAAAATACAAACACTTATGGATATTAATTGATAAAATAACTATAATATAACCCCTAATTTATTAATTTAAACATTTTTACATATTTTGTGATTATAATTTGAATAAGAATGATTTATTCCTGAATTTCGGTTAATTTCAGGATTCTAGGAAAGAATGGAGATGAAAGGGCAAAAGGAGAATATACAAAGCTAAAAAGGGAAAGTTGGAACACACCAGCACTCACCCAAAATCGCCCAAGCCAGAAGCTCCCAAAGGATCTCACCCAAGCAAGCCCAATCTCGCCCTAGCGAGATCACTCCAAGTGACGTTGAACCTTTTTTCGTGCAACTTGACCAGGCGAGGCCAATAATGTCCAAGCGAGAAGTCACTTAGCCCAAGTTCAAATAAGTTAAATATGAGGTGTGAGGCACAACCCTAGACATTCATTGGAAGAATAAGAGGTGTTAGAAAACCCTATAGGAGGTAGCCGTCAAGGAGAAACCAGATCTTCTTTTCTTGCTCTCCATGCTTGTAATAATCAACGTGAGTGACTAATTCTACCATTTGGGATTGAAAGTAATCTGTTCAAACTCTTATGTATCGAGGTGATATTTAAAAATAATATTATGTTCTTGATTGAGGATTGGTATTTTCATTTTATTTGTAATGCTTGTTTCTGTGATCTAGATCTTTAGATTTGACTAGAAAGTACTTCTAAGTTTCTGACCCAAATGATAATGCTTAACAAATTTGTCTTGAATCTTCATCCTTATCTATACTTGTGAACGGTAGCCCCACCCTTGAATTCAAACGTGAGAAAAAAACTAAGACAAGGCGATCCGCTCGCTCCATTTTTTGTATATGGTGGTTGCGGAAGGACTAACTGGTGCGATTAGACAAGCGCAAGAGAAAAGTGTACTGGAGAGTATTAAGGTGGGGAGAAATAAGATAGAAATTGTTAGAATATGTGGCCAAAACAAGAGGGGGGCTAAATTGTTTTCACAAGATTTTCGCAAAGCTTTGAAGTAGAGTGAAAAGTTCTGTAAAACTAGTCAATTGATTTTTTGTTCAATTGGATAAAATATCATATTTATAGTTCTTTGTGAAAAATCAACTAGTTAAATGTTGATCTTGAACCCCTCAAGAACACAACACTCCTTGGCAACACCACAGTTTGCAGAAACCCTTTCTAAAACTGACTTAAACACAATTATAGAATTCAAAGAAGGAAATAGAATACACCTGGACTTTACAAAGCAGTAGTACAAATGAATAGAAAACTTATATCCTACTTCACACACAAGCAATGATCTAAAAGCTCTTGATCTTCTCTTGAAAACCTTTTTAATAAACTCTCTTTCTTAGCCATTTGAAAAGATCACATAACAGTCTTTATATAGACTTGAAGAAGTGGTTAAAACTATTATATCATTAATCAAAAGTAGTTAGAAACATTTAAAAGAAGTTTGGAATTCATAACAGAAATCTGTTAAAAAAAACAACTGATTTATTTGAAAAATAACTAATTGATTTATTTTTCTGTTAAGTATTTCACATAAAACAACCATTTGTTTTATCGAAATAATTGATTGTTTCTACCTTACAGAAAAGGAAAAAGAAAGCAAATCTTTTTCAAAACCTTTGAAAAACACTAAGTTTCAATCAACCAATTGTTTCAACAAATCAACTGGATAAAAAACTTGTTGTAGTCACAAGACCTTGAAAAACAATTTTTTCAACTAATTGAAAGCTCGAAACAACTAACTAAAATTTACACAACTTTTTAGAAAACACTTATTTCAAAAGAGATAAATAATCAAGTCAGTTTGGATCAATATTAGATGTGAATTGACAATTCAAAAACTACTAAACAACACACACAAAAACAACAACAGGTTCTTCAAGTCTTCAAAGCAGATTTGGAAGCATCAAAACATCTTGTTCAACAATCTCTCCCTATTTGATGAAGACAAATCCATGGTTTGTTTGTGTTGTAGACTTTGAACTTAAGAGTACCTGCAAAACAGAATTATATACCACACAATACAAGTATAACAACACGGTAAAATAAATTTAAGAAAGCACACTTAAAAAGCTAGTTTTTGCATTACCAGAAAAGCATAAAAACTTGAAAAATTCAAAGTGTTCAAGGTAGTTTGGTGCAGAGCAATAGTAGAAGAGTTAAAACTACCAATACAACCAAATAAAACAAATAACTTATCCCCCTATTTGTCTTCACAAATAGACAAAGAGAAGGAATACACAGAACTGGAAACAAAATGATAAGGAATTAATTCAGCATTACACATAATATAAAAGCATTTCAAAAATAGAAAATGACTTTGAGCTTTCAAGGATTCTTGCCATATTGAAATTCAAAGAGTTGGTTTTGAACAAATTCAATCTGCTCATCTAGATGTTGGAATCTGGCAGTACAAAATTCGTAGTGGTTTTTGATGAAATGGGGGGTTGTGGAACTAAATGCTAATGCAGGAAGGCAAAGTAGATAGAGGTGATGGAGGATGCTGGAATTTTGTAGATGTTGGAAATATGTAGAAGAAGATGTAGAATTTAGTTTGGTAGATGGATCGAGTTAGGGAAGTACTAGGCACGATTGATCAATGAAAATGGGGAATAACAACTAGAGAAAGAAGGCAAAGAGGGAGGCAGAGGGTGTTGGCATTATACACAAGGCAAACAGAAAATACAAATTCACCTCGGTGGACACAAAAGAAGCTTGTTGCATTGCTCAAGCTTGAATAACAACACCTGGTGTGGTCTTTTGTGCTGCATAATCTGGATTTTCTACATATGCTTTAAGACTGAGTATAGATTTAGATTTGCGTGCGATCCAAGACATGTTCATTCTGAACTTGGCATAGTGCCTGGCTTGTTTCCTTTCTTGGTGTCTTTGAACTCTTGAATTAATGTGCTTATGGAGAATACCTTATGTTAACAACTCCAAAATCATTTGTTCTCTTATTTGTTCAATTTTCTAGACACGTGAAATGTTAAAGATCCCACATCGACTATATATTAGAGTATTTCATTGTATATAAGTGAGTACAAACCTCACCTCATGAGTTGGTTTTATGGGGTTAAGTTAGGCTTAAAGTCCACTTCTTAATATGGTATCAGAGTCATTTAAAGCCTATCCTAGCGAATGTTTGTTGGGCTTATCAGGCCACTCGCTATCGGGCCGTTATCGGACCACCCATAATATGTTATCCCACACACGAGCTGTCACTCTCGGCGTGAGGGGTGTGTGTTGGAGATTCCACTTCGACAAGAGATTAGAGTATTTTATTGTATATAAGTGGGTGCAAATCTCATCTCGTGAGTCAGTTTTATGGGGTTGAGTTAGGCTTAAAATTCACTTCTTAATAAGAACTACTAAATTTATGGCATCTTTTTGGTTATTTGGATTTTTAGGAGAACTTTATATTTATATTATACTGTATAAGAGTTAAAACTCCTAAAGTATTCCATAATTATTCATTTTAATTGGTGATAAAAGAAAATTGCCTCAAGAATAAATTTAAATAAAAAATGTACTACTGAAAATATTGATAACGAGTTAAAGGGTAACCAAAAGAAAATTAAACTACCAAAATCAAACATAAAAAAGAGGCCATAAAATTAGTATTCTAGTGCATAAATGAAGAAGATTGAGCCTAGAAACGTCAATGACTTGTGTACATTCTTTGAACATTACCTTTCAAGTTTGTCTTTAACTATACATGCACTTATATTTATGACAATCCTATCCAATACGTGCTTCTTCCTAACTTATTAATGTAGTTTCTCGTGACCTTGTAACTTTTTCGTGATCGTGTGGATCCAAAGAAAGTGACTGACCCAGACAAACTAAGTTCAAAGACAAGAAAATTGGAAAATTAATGTGAAGAAAAGGATAGATCCGTAAATAATTTACAAAAAGAGAAGAAGAAAGAATCTTAGAATATGGACCACTCTCCTAGTTTTTTCCAATACAACATTGTTACATATTAATCATCATCGGAAACAATAATTAATAACAAAAGAAACCTTAAGCACACACAAATAGATAATCGCTTTCCAACAAAATGTAAGGGACATAAATCTTACTATTTGGATCTTCAATTCAAGTTCAAGGAGATAACAAATAACCTACAATAGAAACAATAATGTGGTAGAAAATTTAACTTGGATAAATACGAGATAGTGTGTATATTTAAAAAGATAAAGCTCAAACTTGAAATATTATTTAAGAATATCTATTAAGACCAATAACTTGTACTAGTGTGTATATGAGAAGGTGAATGAATCCTTTTATACCAAAGTTTTTATAAAAGACTCATTATCCAAACCTAAACCTAAGGATAATATTGTCACGATCATGGATCTATGCAACTAATAGGATGTGTGATATTTGATATTAGAAGTAAATTATTAAATAAAAATTAATTTTATATATAAAAGATAATTAGAGATTATATTAATTAAATTAAATATTATTTTATAAATTAAAAAATTATTAATATTTAAAATAATATCTATTATTAATAAAAATTTATAAATTAACTTTTAAATTTGTATCTAATTAGTTATCAAAATTTTACTTAATAATTTTTAGAATTTAAAATAATTTGTAGTTAAAGTTTTGGTAACTAAAATTTTGATAGTTAATTAGATATAAATTTAAAAATTAATTTATACATTTTTATTAATAATAAAAATTATTTTATAAAATAATATCAAATTTAATTAATATAATAATTAATTATTTTTATTTTTAAAATTATTTTTTATTTAATATTATTTTGTAATGAGATAAATTGGTATTTTTAAGGTATGTAGTCTAATGTATGAATTTTTGGTCTATGAATGGAAAATAAATTCTTAAACTGAGTTCAAAAAGAATTTCAAATTTTAGTAAAAGTTTCTAAATAACTTTTTATAGTCGAGAAAAAATAATTTATAACCTTGAGCCAAAATAGTATGATTGAGTCTAATGATGAGTCCGTGCAGAACTCGACGCTCTTTTTTGTTTTGTACTGCGCGCAAGGAATCATTATCATCCGAGAAGATTTTATATTGAATGATAAAGAAAATAAGAGTTTAAAATATTTGGAATCATTGAATTAAAACCACCACATGTGACATTGTTCTTAGTTGGCAGAGTGATGCAATATGAGAAACCTTGATCAAGACCTGTGAGCCCCATCTCTACAAATAAGCTAGGATATCAATTTCAATTTTGGAATCATCATGTTCATTTTATATTAATATATAGCAAACCCAGATCAAATTTTATTCAATAGTAAAATAATACTGAAAAATAAATAAAAAGAAGATAAAATAAATTATGTTCACAAACAAATATAATTCTTCTTTTGATAAGATTATTTTCTTTGTCTTTTTGGAGTGATAAAAAATATTTTCTTTCGTATTGTTTTCATTTTGTTTAACCTTGAAGGTGCCCTTTTCATTTGTTTCATTCTCTTGTTCTATTTTTGAGTTTTACCATTATGTGGTTTTGGTGCACCTCTCTTTGGTGATAAGGTCATAATGTCATTGCTATGCACCAGTTATAGCCTTAGCTGACACAGGAAATAATATTATCAAATTATATATGTAATTATTATATGTAATATTGTAGGATATTGTACGTTATTGTACTAAATTATATGCAATTAATTTAATAATGATAGAATCTCATTATTAGTATCCCCACCTAATTAAATTGTAATTTGGAGAGAAAAACTCCCTATATATTTCCTATACAGTGATGTAAATATAGATAATAAGAAACATCTCTCCTTCTTACCATTTTTTATCATTTTCTTATATGGTATTAGATCACCCTCTCCATTTTTATCCTCTAAATAAAAAATCATGTATGGCAAAGAAGGCATCAGTAACGAGTACGATAGAAACCTCGTACAACGCTTCAGTGCCGAGCAAATTCAGCAATTGACAAAGGCTATTTAGTCGCTCAAAAATAACTGTAAAAGTGACACGTTTGTTAGCTCTGCAAGTCTTCTTGTCCATAACTCCTCTTCTAATTCTGCTTTTACGAAACCATGGATTTTGGATAGCGGAGCAACCGATCACATTGCATCTGATTCACAATTTTTCACACACACTTCATCATCATTTATTTCAAATGT
>Ga0123342_1002327_pt1 | contig 31571 bp, 16 predicted proteins | sample Turbeawhitnodule_FD_89960 | JGI IMG/M metagenome (GOLD analysis project Ga0123342, IMG submission 89960) | Root nodule microbial communities of legume samples collected from Mexico - Turtle bean Mexico white nodule | ecosystem: Host-associated > Plants > Roots > Nodule | place: Mexico: Nepantla... | reverse complement strand
GGTTATGAGGTGAGTTACTCAGCAAAAAGCCCACTCTTAAACAACCTCTAAGCACTACCTAAGACACACTTAAAGCAAAGCAAAATACACATGAAATGTACATAAAAGTCTTCATCAAACACATGTCTTGAAGGGGCAGCAACCATCTTCAACAAAAATGTCACACATGAATGGAGACTTCTAGAAATTAGGGTAATTTGTGAGACACATGGGAGGGCGGCACATGGGAATGATCTTCTAGAAGTTAGGGTTTATAAAATCCTAACCTAAATTATTCTCTTATAATTGGACCAATGTGAGCCAAATTGATTACAATTTAATCTTGTCTTAAAAATACTAGTAGAAAAAACAATTGATACTTTGGTCCATGCCCGGGTGTTCTTCTCTTGAGGATCCTTTAATGGATGGTGAGGTCTTGTGTCTCAACCTGAGATGACTGACCTAGCCGTGAATGGTCTTTGGTGCTCGTGGTCATCTTCTTATAAAGTTGGATCATATCAAATGCGAATGTTAATTATATATATATATATATAAATAGAATATTAATTTATATATTTAATATATTTCTGGTTTTTTAAAATTGTAAGAAAATGATTATTGAGAATTATATAAATTTTATGAATTTGGTGTCACAAATTTAGGATGGTATGTGAGCCATTATTAAATTTGTGTATTAAGTAACAACATTTATGTTGTAATAGAGATAGTTTTGCTTCACTGATGGTCTAAGTCACGTAAACTAAGATATCAAGTGGTAAGAAACTAAAGGGAGAGTTTCTACACACCATGACATGTGTAGATGTATGACATGGATTGTAATGAGCTTATCCTAATCCATTACTCTTGGGTTCACTTGTTAATCTAAGTTTTAAAAATTTTAGTTTTTGCTGGAACATATTTAATATGAAGGTTTCGGAAGGTGTTAGTTGATATTCCATTTGTTGAATATCCTTTGATGTCCATGTGTGCTATATATAATTTTTATATGTTTGTGTTTGATGAAATCAAATTGTTTGTAGATTGTTGATAAACTTTGTTTTATGCGTTGTTTTCGTGTATATACACAACCTTCCACTAGACCATTTAATATTTGTATAGTCGGTCTTCTGCTAGACCATCTAGTCTTTATATAGACTGTCTTTTTCTAAACTGTTTAGTCTTTGTATAGTCGATCTAGACTGTTTTGTCTATTTGTTCATCTTGTTTGATCATCTAGTTTGTTTGTTCTCACTAGACTGTCTAGTCCGTTAACAGACCGTCTAAATCGTTTAATCTGTATATTTAACACTTGACCGTTTAGTTTGCTAACAGACTATTTAAATCATCTTGTTTGCTAGTTAGTTACATTCTTAGTTTGTTTTTCTTTCACTTTCACTTTCGTTTTCGTTGTATATATATACACATACCTTGACTCTTTCTTTACAATGAGTGGATAAATTTTCATGCTCCATTTTTCGTTTGCTTTTGGTTTTTCTCTCCTTTCTCTCTCTTTTCTCTCTTTACAATTTCACTTGCTATCATGGAGAATTTCATGAATCTCCCTAATAAACATTGTTTATTGAGAGAGTGTAGTGCATACCATTTTATTAATTGATACTTAAAATGCTTCATTTTATATACATTCTTCTCATGTTGAAATTTATTTCAATAACTTATTTATATATGTTGTTTTGTGTGATAATATAGTATAACTTGTAAACCAGATATGGATATATGTACATGAGCAATGTATGAAAGAGTTTAGAATTTTTTTTACTCTTTTTGCAAATAAATAAATAAATAAATAAATATATATATATATATATATATATATATATATATATATTTAAGTTATATTTTGAAATACTAAATGTTTTTCTCTCTCTTGGTTTATAGTAACTAAACTAAAATAGGTCTGGAGGATATTATTTGAAGGAGTTACATGAATCAAGGACAGTGTTTGCTGGTGTTATTTGAAAGTCTTACATGAATCGGTGGGTCATTGCTTATAGTACTTGATATCATCATAAATGTGGTTGTCTTATATATTTGTTAATTTTTAATAAAATTAATTTACCTTTTTATCCTCATTATTTTTAAAACTATTGTCCTTCAATTTTTAAGGCTTTAATTAATTTTTTTATTTTTTAAAATTCTCTTTATTCAAATCATTCCGAAATGTTTGATTATAATCTTCAGCTATCAGCTTGGTTAAGACCAAAAATGATAACATTGAATTGATTTAAAATTAAGAAATAAAATTCAACCCTTTAAAATTGAAGATAAAAATGTTTTTTTTTTTAAATAAATAAAAGGGATAAACAAAATAGTTTTACCTTTTAACAGTATGACAGTAGTGCAGGAGTTGGAGGGTAGCTGGTAGAATGACAGTTGAAAAGTTTAGTTACAACAAAACCAGCATTCACAATTTGGTCATCTCTTTCTTCTATATGATTAGTTGAAATCAATGGTTTTAAGGCTTTTTTTTCTATCTGCACCCCCATCAAGTTTTTCTTGTACTCATCAATTAGGTAAAATAACTAAAATGCTTTATCTAGTTTGTTATCATTTTGGAAAACTCTTTTCAAAACATACTTTAAAAAATTTATTTTCGAAAACACATTTGTAATAAGTTATGAAAAGTTTATTCTAAAAATTCTATTTTAAATTTTTTTCCAGAAATATATAAATTTCAAAATATATATTCTGAAAAAATTAATCCAAAATAATTTTTAAAAGGAATAAAATAGTTTTTCAAAATTGATGAGATTGAGACATTTGTTACGGTGCAGGAAGAAATATGTGATCCTTGTAAAGTAAATGAAAATATAAAGATAAATAAGAATATATGAAAAATATAATAAAAATAATCATAGGAGAGATGAAACATAGTAATGTAAATATAATAGAATAATGAAAATGTTTGGATTATGAAATTTCACAAAATACAAAAGTTAGCATCACCAAATTTAAACATATTAAAATTTAATTAAAAATTAAACTAATTGAAATAATTAATTTCTTTTAATTAAGTTAAGTAATATTAAGCTAAAAATTTAACTGAAAAAGAAATTTGATTTTTTTTTTAAGTAAACATGAAGTTACTCTAATATAAAAAGAAAATAGTTTCTAAATGATCTACTACTACAAGGTTGTAGGATGGCAAACCGGACAGCCCGTCCTATATATGCCCGCCCTGCACTTGGTCCGTAAAGTGAGTGCGGATTAGACTTTCCGTCCTGTCTTGCACAAGGGCTGATCTGCGGGTTTACGAGTTAGCCCACATTCAATTTTTTTTTTCAGAAATTCAATGATTTTTTGTCTCTTGAAAAATTGTCATAAAAAACAAAGGCATTAGGATTAATACAATAATAAACATTAATTGAATGTTACATAATCAAAATATCAACCTTCTAATATTCTTGACTTACCTACTACCTAACATATCCACTATTGTTTATTCCAAATTACATGAAAAATATCATATCTGTATTTTCATCCCCAAAACTAAACAAAAAATGAGTCTTAAGAAAATTATAACTCCAATCATCCTTGTAATTTTCTACCCTCAAAATGAAAAAGGAAAAAAAAAAACAAAACATTTACTCTACTACTGCCAAAGTCATTTTTTTTTTTTTGCGGGCTTGCGGATCTGCCCGCCCCGTCCGGATGCTGGCTCATGCAGGCCACGAATTATGCGAGACTGGCTAATACGAGTTAACGAGTTGAAAAGGTGAATTCGTCCCATGTTCTTTACCAGCATCCCTACTACAAGGTACCATACGCGTATGAAAAACAAAATCATATTTGGAGAGAAATTGGAGAAACAGGAAAATGAAAGGTTTTTAAAATAAATTAGAAAATGAAGGGATGAGAAGAAAGGAAAAGAAAAACTCATTGTTTCTTCTTGCACCTCCATACATCCTTTAGACAGCCCCATATTAAATATTAAAATATTTTCTTATTTTTTTATTAAAAAACAAATAAATCTTTAAAATCTTACATTCTTTATATTTTGATTACATGAAAAAAATATTTTTATATTCAAAAATATTTTTTAGAGATTTATAAAATTCGAAGCAATTTAAAATAAAAAAATATATTCCAAAAAATTATATAATGTTGAAGCTAATGTCAAATCTAAAAATAACTTTCAGTAATTCGAAATATATTAAAAAATAATAATACTTTATAAATAATTACTTGCATCTAATTACCTTTATGAAAACCAAAATGGTATTTCAAAATTCAAATAGAAAAACACGTCCTAAAAAAGAAATCGAATATTATTTTTTATCACAACTCTTTTTTAAGATATTTTCATCATTTCACGTTGTATGGTTGAAATTGAATCGGTGTCATTACCTATATTAAATTTAACTATATATTTATATTTATATGTATAATAATATTAAAAAATATACAAATACAATTATGATATATTTTAAAATAAATAATGTAATGTTTAACAAATTATTATTTATACATAATTTCTAAACAATTATTTTTTTCAAACAAGTATATAATATTGAATGAAATTGAGATAATTTAAATTATAATTCAAATTTAATTAAATATAATTTCTAAAATTCAAACTCGTCCTAAGTTCATGTGGACTAAATTAATAGGAGCAAGTGAAGACATAAACCACCTTACTATTTTTCTTGGTTTCTTTGGTAGCATGGAAAAAATGATTTTAAGGTAAATAAATAACATTTATTTTAATGAATTATAATTTTTTTTTGAAAACATTACTAGTGAGTCACTTGAATTAATTAAATCAATAAAGACAATTCTATTGCAAGAGTTATTTTATAATTTTATAATTTAATTTTTATCTTTTAAGATTTTTTTATATTTTTTACACCAAATATAAATATCTTAGTAAGATTCACATTCCCATTATCCTTTTATATGGTTATTGAAAAAAATTATATATTTTCAAGAAGGAAGGTTTATTTTTTCTTATTACCAAAAATCTTATTTTTCATATCATGTTAGTATATTCCAATTATTATTTTTTTATAAAATTTAAATTTTAATCTTATAACTCGGTGTTTTATACAATAAAAATATTTTAATACTCAATTATAATTAAATTTAAATTAAATGTGTGTATATAATAATAAAAAAAGAACGTGGAGGTCACGGTATGCACAACTACAAAAACAACACAATACCCTAATTTCTCTGTCTGACTCTCATTACCTGTTTTCAGCTCCGGCAACTTCTCTTCCGGCGCCGCCGCTATTTCCGCCTTCTAACTTCGCCGTGACCTTCTATCCCTAAGCGCTGCACCAGGTATTCTTATCTTCATGTTCGCACATCCAATTAATTTTCCTTTCGTAATACCCAAAATTAGGTTATGGATGATTTGCGAATTGGGGGTTCCCTCTGTTTTTAAATTTATTATCTTTATTTGATTTCGTTGCTGAGCTGAAATTATCATGAAGGTTTCAGACACAATATAATATTCCTCTTTCATATTTTAATTAACAAGAATGGGATAAACTAAGTGATGTTTGTGCAGTTTACTTTTTTCATGGAAGAATATCTTTTTCAAAAGTTTTTTAAAGGATTTTTTTATGATGTTTAAAAAATTCAAAATAAAGAAGTGCAAACTATTTGTATTTCTATTACAAGAATGAATCACTTTCACCTGAGTTTTTTAATGTTAAATATTATTAATGTAGCAAACATAAAACTTGATCTGCTTGTTGTGTTCTACTGCGCCTGATCATGTCTACGAAATGCTAGAAGCAGTAGAGAATACACAATTTTTATGTGGCATTAGAATGAAGGAGTTTCTAGTGGAGAAGTCACTCATTGTCTCTTTATTTCTCTTTTTTTTTAATTGTATTTTGGTGAGCATTAGTTCTAGTTTGTTAATTTATGTGTTTATAATCTGACAATGTCCACACTGAAGAGTTGTTTGAGCACTGACCCCTCTTTTTTTTTCTTTTTTTTTTTCATAAAAAGTTCTATCTAATATTCAAATTCCAATACCTTAATGTAAATGCATCCACAGATTGAGAGTATGTGAGGATTACATGTTTTAGATGAGGTGTTTATTGTTTAAATTAATTTTCATATGAAACATGGAACCTTTATTTGTTTTTCTGATTTGAATTCTAGTGCTGTAGATCTTCAATTTGATTACTTGGGTCAGATTTCTGTCATTCTCAATCATGGCAACTAGTAAGTGAAACTTATGTTTTCCCTATCTTTAATTGGTACTTTACAAATCATTTATGTTTTTTGTGTGTATATTACTTTATGGTTTTCTTTGGCAGGAATTTTTTTTATTTTTTAAATTAATATATCGGATGACTATGAATTTCCTGCAGGACTTCAGTTTGAAAATAATTGTGAAGTTGGAGTCTTCTCTAAACTTACCAATGCCTACTGCTTGGTTGCCATTGGAGGCTCTGAAAGCTTTTACAGGTTTTCATTCTTTATGAACTATTGAAAACATTGCTTATATATATATATAGTTACAATTTATTATGATAGTTTTATAGATGAATTTAATATGTGTTTGCCACAGTGTATTTGAAACTGAGTTAGCTGATGTTATCCCTGTGGTCAAGACATCCATAGGCGGTACTCGTATTATTGGTCGTCTTTGTGCTGGTAAAGTTTTTCTTGTCTTTATTTGTTCTCTTGATTTGTCAAGTAGTAATAGTCCATGTTGAGATGGCTCCATCCTTTATATATAATTATTTTCTTTTTCTACTTAACCAAAAAAATTACACTCGTTTCTTCTCTCTAGTAGTTGTCTCTTTATTGGAACTAATTAATTTTTCTTAAAATTGGTTTGCAGGAAATAAGAATGGGCTTCTCTTGCCCCATACCACCACAGATCAAGGTGATTCATGTTTCTGTTGTGTTGGTTTTGATTTTCTGTACTTTATGATGCAATTTTAATATCATGTGCTATGGCCTGTTAAGCTTTTTAACTCCCTGTCTTCCCAAACAAAAATTCTTCCTATTGACTTTGTGAATAAAACATGTCAAACTGTTACTCAACATCTGACTGGTGATTCTGGTGGCTCTTAGCACATTGGATGAATAATAGCTGATTTTGATAAAAAAGAATTTACTACATTTGCTTCTGTATAGCTGTAATTGTAAAGATCCTAACAAACTTACTAGTTTAAATACCAAATGATTGACTTGGTGTTTTTGTTGGGTCTGTGGTTGTGCAATTGACTGATTTCATAAAGATTCTGAATTCTGTTCATTTTGTTTGTTAGTATCTCATCTTTATCAACACTCTAGTCTCTATGCCTTTAATTTTTTTTCCACATTGTTCACTGGGTATTTGATTTTGTTGTCTCTGTTGTTGCTGTAGAACTTCAGCATTTGAGGAACAGTCTACCTGATCAAGTTGTTGTTCAGCGTATTGACGAAAGGTTATCTGCTCTGGGGAATTGTATAGCATGTAATGACCATGTGGCCCTCACACACACTGATCTTGACAAGGTATTGCCTTATTTTTGACTAATTATTTATTTCTGTAACTGTTTATTCATAATTCATGTTTAAAATTAAAAATTGATTTTGAGAGACTTATATTTTGATGTGAAGCACGGAAGTGAATGGACTAATTATCACATATGTATTTCTATCTCTGAAAGCCTTAAGTTTTGACAACTCAATATTTAGCATGTATCAAAGCCTAGGGAATTTGATCACCTAATGCTGCCTGCTTTTTTGTTGATTCACAAAATGCTAAACTGGCTAATTTCCTGTTAAGCCAATTGTCTCCCAAACATGTTCTCTTATTGTTATGTTATGCATATGAAGGTAATTTCCCATATAGGTGTCAATATTAACACTGATCTTTTGATTTATAGTAATCCAATTTTTTCTTCAAACCTTGTTAGTCCATCATCGTTATTTGCATCTATCTATCTTTGATTTTATATATAAATATTGGCTAGCTCGAGTTTTCAATAGTAAGTTTTTTTTCAGGAAACTGAAGAGATGATTGCAGATGTTCTTGGAGTAGAAGTTTTCAGGCAGACCATTGCAGGCAACATTCTTGTTGGTAGTTACTGTGCCTTCTCCAATAGGGGTGGTTTGGTAAGTAAAATATATTATCTCTTAGAAATTTAGAATCTAGACATCTATATACACTGTCTTTTGACCATACACTCTATGCAGGTCCACCCTCATACTTCCATAGAAGACTTGGATGAGCTTTCAACACTTCTTCAGGTTCCTTTGGTGGCTGGGACAGTTAACCGGGGCAGTGAAGTGATAGCAGCTGGAATGACAGTTAATGATTGGACAGCATTTTGTGGTTCAGACACCACAGCAACAGAGCTATCTGTAATTGAGAGTGTTTTCAAGCTGAGAGAAGCTCAGCCTAGTGCCATTGTGGACGAGATGAGGAAATCCCTCGTTGATACCTATGTGTGAACTGTGTTAGTAATAATGTTTTGTTTTGTGCAACAAGATATTGCACTGCTGATTGTTAAGATGTAAGTTTTGGCTATAGTTTGCTTTCGTAGTGTGGACATATATGTTGTTCCCATCTGGTTGTACTTTTCATTAACTGTGATATCATCTAATATCTGGTGATCTTCGTTATACACAGATCAAATGCATGTATTCTCCTGTTGACGACTTAAATAGTTGCTTGAGATAACTCAAAGCACAAATGCATGTATTCTCCTGTTGACAGCTTAAATAGTTGCTTGAGATAACTCAAAGCAATCATATTTTACGTTCTTTTATGACAAATCTATACACTAAACTCTGAATAAGGCAATTTTTTGGCTGATTAGAATTGTCAAAAACATGAAATTTACTGTATGCTAATTTAGATTTAATATTGTGGCAACTATTAATTGGTTATTGGAATTCCAACACCATCAAGGATGTTGAGAATTACAACCACATTAATGAAAATAACCCAAAGGTTAGGAAATTTGGACTGTTTTTAAGGCAGTATTAATTTTTGGCAAATTTCTTCTTCCACGTCCATATTTTCTTCCAGCTCAATAAATCTTTCAATTTTATTATTAAATTATATTATCTATAAATTTTTTGAATTTTATAATTTGAAATATATATTTTTATTTGGAGTTATAAAGTTTGTAATGTATATTTGAACCCAAATTTTGTATTTTGAATTTTAGATTTTAGATTTTGATATATAATTTTAGAAGAGAATATATTTCGAACTTTAAAATTTAAAATATAAATTTTAAATATCTAAAATTTAAAATATAAAATTATATTTCAAAATTTTAGAGTTTAAAGTTTTTATAATAAAAAAAATGGGAAAGAGAATGTGAACTAATCATCTATGAGACTCAGACACTTCTTAAATGAAGTATCCGTGTCGGACACACATATCCGTGTCGACACTCGTACGTAGAATATTTATTAGTGAAGTGTTCAATTCAAAAAAAATATTTGTTGGATATTTAAAAATTCTAACAACGGTTCTAACACAATTTTAACAGGTATAAATATAATAACTTTCTAAAATTTCAAATTTATTATATAAATTTTTTAAAAATTATAAAAATAAAAACAAATTCTTTTGAATCAACCATAAAAAAATCTTCCTGCTCTCAAAAAATCTGAAATATATTTTTACAAACAAATATTTATTTTCAATTTATATAATTTAAAATTATATAATATATATCTAGGTTTCTATATCCTACATTTTAAAAATTATACATATTTTCATACTACTACATAGCTGATCACAAATCAAATCAGGGATTTAAGTCACGGTTAGGCAGAATGGTACAAGTTGTACCATTTCGCAAATTATTTTCGTAACAGTTAGCATCATTAGTTCCACGCACCCACCTAGTTTTTTTTAGGTTTGAAATACGCTATTTTACACTTAAATCAGTTAGCTGGAGCTCCAGTTATATAATTAAATCATTATATCACATTAAAACAAAATATGCGTATAAATGTTTATTATTGACTTTAGTTTTGATACACTATCAATACAAAGATTCATATTAAAAATAATTTTAATATCACTTTAACAGTATTTAAACAATGATATTCCTACAAAACAAACAATAGTATCACGTAAAGTAAAATATTTTAGTAAGGAAAAGAAATTTGTTAGTAATTATTTAATCCATTATGTAGAAAGACATAATATATTACAACCCTTCCACAGCCTATCAACTTCACTGAACATTGCAACCGCATCTCTCATAACCATGGGCTACTGAGAGTAAATGTTTCTTCCTTGTCGAGCTAAAATCATCGGACGTTGCAACATCAAATACCCATAAAAAAAAATTCATAAATCTTTGCTACTTTAGTAAAGGGCGTGGTAATTAGATAATCACTGGCGAACACCTTCCATTGACATTGTTACACTGGCAGAGGACAGCTTTTATGCAATCGCTTTTTCAGAAATAGAACACTATTATCGGCACAAAAAAAACATTTCACCATAATTTACACAGTTCTAAGAAAGTGCTTGGATATTAATATGCAAAAAACATTTCAAAAATGAATAGGAAGAGAAACCAGAAACAGCTCAACAAAATTGATGAAACTGGCATGTTTGACCCCGGCACAAAATCTCAACAGTGGACCAAAAACACCCAATAAATCACACACCAGTTAATATAGTATTTAAAATAAACAAAGTTCACAATTTGCTCTTGCAAAAAGTACAAGGCACAAAAAACAAAAGCCCAGTCAAGGACCCAAAACTTCTAATAGTAATAAGATTTAATGAAGACCAAGAAACTAGTACGTCATTAACTCTATCAAAAAGCAATGTCAGTTGAACCTAGATTCTCAATCAGGAAGGATTTGCTCATTGTCAGCATCTGCCTCGGTCTCAATCTTGGGTTTTGAAGAACCTGAAGCTCCAGGGGCCTGCTTCTTCTTGATCCCACTCACTATATCATCAATCCTCAGAAGCATGCAAGCAGCTTCAATGGCAGTCTTAAAAGCTTGCGCCTTCACATTGTAGGCATCCCAGATCTAAACATAACATTAGAGCAGAACATTTTGAGGTCACTTGCTGACATAAGTATGAATACTTCGAAACAACATAAAGGCTCAAATTTCAGGAGGGAAGTTCGGTAACAAGGCAAGAATACAACAAGATAATATTCTGCAAAGGAAATAAACACAAATTGCCTCTTCTGGGAGTAACTGAGAAATGTTAATTCTAAGTCTAATGTGATTAACTCCCGCTGGCAAAATAACAAATGGCGGTTTTTGGTATCATTTACAATATGCAACAGAATGGGATGAAAGTGAAGTACCTTGCCCTCTTTCATGTCAGTGATGCTGCCAGTATTTCCATCTATACCAATCCATGTATTTTCTCCATTTGCATGCTAGTATTTTCAAGAACACAATGTTAAAAATGATCAGACCTTCATAGAAAAGACCGTATACAACAAGTGCTACCAAACTATTCTTACTTTTCCTTGTAGAGCTGTCATAGTCCGGATGACATTTACTCCACAATTTTGTGCCAAAGTTCGTGGGATGGATTCAAAAGCAATCGCAGCAGCTTCATACGGCCACTGTTAGCCAACAAGAATCTTAAGTGAGAACTAGTGTAAACTGCTACAGATAAGAGATAAAACTAGAATCCACCTAACATAAAGCAGCACTGCTGCTACTGGTTCATATAAACTACACTCACTTTTTCAATGCCCTCGATAGAAGAACTCTTCTGTTTCAAGGCAGCTGACACTGTCAACTCTGTTGCACCACCTCCAGGAACAAGTTTTGGATTTTTTATTATGTTCCTTGCAACAGACATGGCATCCTGAAAAAAAAAAGGTTTCAGTAAGCAGTATGATATGACCAAATCTAAATTCTTAGAAAATGTGAATAGCTTACCTGTAGATTTCTTTCAACTTCATTTAAGAGATCCTTACTAGCTCCCCTTAGTAGTATAGTGCAGGCCTTGGGGTCTTTGCAATCAACAATAAATGAAAAATACTCATCTCCAATTTTCTTAACCTCAAATAACCCAGCACCAGTACCAACATCAGACTCCTGCAATTCATCTGGTCTGTTCACAATAACAGCACCACATGCCTTAGCAATTCTATTATTATCAGTTTTCCTCAGCCTCCTGATTGCACTAACTCCATGCTTGCTCAGATAATGGCAAGCCAAATCACTCAGACCCTTCTCCGTGATTACCAAGTCAGGCTTAAACTTCAATATCTGCATGCATAGCTCCTCAATATATTCTTCTTCCATCTTCAATAAAAGACTCCAGTCTTCTTCTTTGAGCAGTTCAGCATTTGTTTGGTTTTCACCCTTTTTATACTCAAGGGGAGAATCAAGAAGAATGATGCGTGGGTTAACAATCTTTCTCCTCATTTTGCCAGGGGCAACCACATCTTTGTTTATCATAACTCCCTTGAGTACTCTAGAATCCTCCAGCTGCCCACCAGGGACCTTCTCAACCTTAATATAATTTTTAATATCTACATCTCTCAAACCTTGGCCAATATCAACACCTACTGTTGTAGTAGCATCAATAGCTAAATCCTGGAAGTAACCAAGGAAGAATATATGATACATAACTCAACAGATCCAGAAATGCTATGTAATAGCAGAAGGATATAGTAATTTTCAACAATCAAGCAGCATCAGGTTTAAAACCTATTCACTGAGGCAGTAGTAAACAACAAAACTAAAGAGCAGGAGCTAAATGAAATGAAATCACTATAAAACTTAAGTTTTCACGAATCTGTAGAAATTTAAAGATAATGAAAATATATTAGTTTGATGAATTCATAGACAAATCACCTAAATCGAGAGGCCCATCTAACTAAATGAAGATAACTTAAAACATATTTGTTTAGAATCTAAAATAATATAGATAATGAAAAATTAAATTGTATTCATCAAAATAACAAGCCACAATTTCGTACAAAAAACAATGTATAGATGACAGGTAACATCTAACATCACTAGCTGCGAGCCACCCCTCTTCATCATCAACACTGAAAAGACTAGGCTTCCTTTTATGCAGGATAATTGGGTTTACAACAAACAACATCATATTCCACATTGAATTGAACACAAATCAAATAGATGAGTTTTCCTACTAGGCAGGCCAAACCTCTCCTTCAGGGAAAATACTCAGACTCACAACAGACATGTCAGAAACTAACCACAGCCTTCCTATAGATAAAATACAACCCATATAACTGAATAACTGCTACAAAATTGTCCTACCATATGAATGCCCTATTACACAAATAACTTCTTCGTAAATGTCCTATACTACCTATTACTAATTCTGGCCTGCTATTTCCATATTTCTCCTAGAGTACAGAAGCCACATTTTGGGATGCTTTCTGCACAATCTAGAACCTGACAGAAATCTTGACTCTGTGCTGTAACAGAATTTAAAGAATAACCATTTTTACCAGAACAAACATACAGCTCAACAATTATATAAAAGAAAAACGAAAAAATAGGAAACCTAGCCCAAGAGATAGAGGAAAACTCACAGCAATTAAATCCCCAAATTGACCTGTGAATTTGGTACCTATGCAGCTTTTTACTAGCCCCAGCATTATACCTCCTGCAGTTTAATTAATCATAGCATTCAGTTATACATAAAGTAATTAAATGGAGCCATGATGCACGGTTACTGAATATTACTCAAATTACTAGAAGATTTTGCACCAAAATTTAATCCAACAAGGCACTGGGAAACTTTAAAAAATTCACATCCCTGTTACCGAACTGTTTTTTATTTTATAAAACCTACCTAAGCTCTTCATCTACAAGCAATTGGAGAACAGGATTGAAAAAGCTTAGCACAACATAAACCTTTAGGGTACAAAAAATTGCAGGAAGAGATGGTGCCCCAGAAAATGCCTCTGCACTTGAAGGGGACATTCATTTTATCTCATCCTATCAAATTGAGTGGAAACTCGAATTTGCAACTTGTCAAATGCAAGACTCTGTCTTGCTTCACTTGACCAATTCCTTAAGGATCTCATAGAGTAAACTTTTTTTCTATTATTGCGAGGAACAAAATTTATAACACAAAGGTAAGAACTTGGCAATAGACTTACGATCCTGAGCATCAATAGGCATTGCAATTTTGTCAAGAACAGAAAGAGCATCCTCCAAAGCTTTGGTATATGCTGCAGAATACATAATTGTAGCATTCATGTATGTAACAATTTTATAGCTTTTCAGAGAGAAACACTCATTAACAGTATACTCATACGTTACCTCGGCAAATAACTGTAGGGTGAATTTTGTCAATGAATGCATCGGCAACATGAAGCATCTCACCAGCTGCACCCAAATACAAAATAACAAATATTGTAAGACAATATGGTTCCCAAAAAATCAGGTAAGATCTGATCCTGCATTCAGAAGACAATATAACAACATCCAGAAATTTCTATTAAATCATACAGAAACATACCTAGAATGATGACAGATGTTGTTCCATCTCCAACTTCTTGGTCTTGGGTTCGACTTAATTCAATCATGGACTGTTTACGTTCCAATAAGAGAACACTGTTAGAAAGTTTCACAATAAAGAGAATCTAAGCCAACAAAATCACAGAAGTGATGCTTACTGAAATCAAAGTTTGGAGTGCAGTATGTATAATGTATGTATAACGTATGTATGACAAAGCAATATCAATGAAGTGACACAAAAGATACAGCAAATACCTTTGCAGCTGGGTGAGCAAGGTCTAATTCACGTAAGATAGCATTTCCATCATTGGTAACAACAATTCCTGTTGATTTGTAAGAAAAAGAATGAATGAGCACAATATAAATGCAAAGGATACATGGGTCTTCAATTAGTTGTAGTTTGATGTAAAAAATGAAAACACTAACCTCCTTGAGCATCAAGAAGCATTTTTAGCATGGACCTGGGTCCCAATGTTGTACGGACTACATCAGCAACAGCCTGGCCCTCGTAAAAAATATTAGATTAGAAACAAAAAATGAACATTTGTAGAGACAAGTTAGGTTCTGTTCAAATAATTTTTTTCATAACTACTTAAATCAACTTACGAACCTTAGCTTTTAAAAAAGTTAGACGATAACTTCTATAAAAGTTAAGTCCAAACAATTATAGAAGAAAATTACTTTATTCCTTCTTCTATATAAGTGCATATACAAAATTTATCAAAACAGAGTCTTAGTTGGTAAAATCCAATACCTTTGCTGCCTGAATAACAGCATACCGCACTTTAGATCCAGACTCTCGTTTCAAAGAGTCCTCTGCAAAAACAAATTGAAGAAACACACACAACAGAACGCCGCTTAAAACCAATAAAATGCTAAAAAAAACACTAAAATTATTTAAAAATAAAGAAGAAAAAGACAAAATATGAGCGGAAGAGATGATAAAGAGCTTACGGAGAACGAGAACTGGCGCGTGCATGATTTCTTAGATTCAAAATATTCCGAAAACTTTCACAGGCGAACTAAATCCAGCAACAGAGGATGTGCTCCTGAGAAAGCTCGCGAGAATCTAAGTTCGCCAAAGCTTGTTAGTTTCAAACTCAAACACCGCGAAGTGAAAATATTAACGAGGAATCCAGAAATAAAGCAGGTTAGTTTTCAAACTCAAAAACAGTTTTCTCTTAACAAAACGATACAGATTCAAACGTCCTCCTAATGTAGAAAACGGACAAATTGAACATATTATCAATGAATCCAAAAGCAGAACCCTAAATCACAATACAACGGTGGCGATGCAATAAATGACGCCTCAAGCAGCACCAGATCAGAGAGGAATGTATGTTACCTGAACCTGGCCGGAGAAGGTTCGATCGGTACCGGAAGCGGCGAGAGAAACGGTGGTTGGCGGAAGCGGCTGCAGAAGAGGCGCTAGGGCACACAAAAATGATCGATAAATAATCGAGCGGAAGAGTGAAGTGTTAGTAACTGCGCTGAGGTTTTCCGCCAAAATGTGCTAGAAAAACCCTTGAACCTCCCAGCGCCTCATTATATTTATTTTACTCTTAACCTTTTCAAATTATTTCTCTTATTTTTTTAATTTTTTTTTGAGTTCTACATACATTATATTTTCCAATTCTACCAATAATTTATTTTTAACATTTTATAATTGTTACAAGTGGGAAATAATGAGTGGATTATTTTAAATAATGAGTTAAAACTTGCATAAATTTTTTATTTATTAATAAATTTACATTATGAATATATTCAAAACAATTATAATTAGTAACAATAACGTTATTTTTAACCAATATTCATAGAATTTCACTTAGTAGATTTAACATGGTTCTTTTTTAATTATATTTGTTCGTCCGACATATTCAAATTTAAGATTTTATTTAGGAGATCGAGTTAATTAGTCGTCAAAGTAATGACTTGTTAATGAAAAATATTTAAATTTGAATTTTGTATAATACACCTATATTTTTATGAAGGAATGGTAAGCATGCTAAACTCTTATTATGTGTAATTTATGTAAGATCTTCTTATGTCTTACATAGTTGAATCAAAAGGGTCTAGTAAATTACTTTATTTATTTTTAGCCTTCTTATTATAAAAAAAAAGTGTAAAAATAGTCAATATATGAGAGAGTAAAATAAAAAAAAAGTGATTAATTGATCATTTATGAGTGGTCTTGAGCATTTAAAGTTTTTATTTTTATTTTTATGTGATGTATGTTTGGAACTATAAAAGAAAACAAGCTGACTTAACTTGCATCTATATCTCTATATAATGGACATTTCTTCCATAACTGTTTTTGATATATATTTATACCCGAGAACTATTTTTGATATATATAAATGTTTTTATATATATAAAATCAATACCTATATATAATGCGATTCCTTCTATAACTGTTTTTGATAAATATCTATACCTATAACTGTTTTTTATATATATATAACTGTTATATATATATATATATATATATATATATATAAAAGTTGATTTTATTTTTAGTTATTTTGTAAATATTAAAACAATTATCAAGATGGAGTTTTCTAAAGTAAAACAGTTTTGAATTTAGTTTTTTTAATTTATATCTATATATAAGGAGATTCCTTCCATAACTAATTTTGATATATATATTTATACCCCATAACTGTTTTTTATATATATCTATACTCCATAACTGTTTTTTTATATATATATCTATACCTTTGATATATATAACTGTTTTATATGTATATAAAAAAGTTAATTTTATTTTTAGTTATTTTGTAAATATTAAAACAGTTATCAGGATAAAGTTTTTGAACGTAAAACAGTTTTGAATTTAGTTTTTTTAAATATATCTTTATTTCTTCCGTTTTCACTCACAGTTTCTTTTCAATTTGAATTTATATTTGAAATTTTTATTAGGCAAATGCTCCTTGCACCCAACACTTTTGAATCTGCACCCACCATAATTTCAAAAATTCTGAAAATACCCTTTATTCTGGAAATGAAAATCTAGAATTGAAAATAATACATTCTGGAAAAATAAATCCGGAAGAGATTTTTGTGTTTCGGATATAAAAATCCAAAAAAAAAAATCCCATTCCGGATAAAAAAATCTGGAACTGAAAATAATACATTCCAGAAAAATTTATCCGGAAGAGATTATTGTGTTCTGGAAAAGGAGATCCGGAATGTAATTTTATATGTACCCCATTTTTTTAAGTGTATTTTCGGTTTTTTCCCTGTGATTGGGTGCAGTGATATGGTGCAGGAAGCAATTGTCTTTTTATTATCGTTTTTCTCTCCTCCCTCTTTCTCACTTTATCTCTTCTGTTCATATCACTTTCATTAGATAAAAAAATTCATTATTCAAGATAAAAGTAAAAGAACACGCATCTCACGTTAGTATGTTAAGTGAGTTTTCTTTTATTGGTTGTTTAATTACTCATTTTTATTTTTTTTACAGAGTTATCTTGACACCATTGTTGATGTGGTATCAACAGAGATGATGAATACGTTCTGAATATTGACATTTTTGTGGATAGATGAGAGGGTTAGAAAATAAATATTTTCTTAAGGTTTGTTACGGAATTTCTCATCTTATTCTTCTTTTTTTTTTCTTTTCATTATTATATTTCTCTTTTTTTTTATGTTAATAACAACAAATCAAAATTGGTTATGTTTATTGTGTTATAAATTTAAATATGTTTAATATATTTTGTACTGCAACTTAATTATTAAAATAGTAGGTTAAAACTCATAAATAATGAAAGAAAATGTTTCTATCTTACTTTTACTTAGTGATATTTAATATTTAAAAGATATCAATACATAATAATATACAATATAGTAATAATAAAAAAAATAGGATCCACATACTAAAACTATATTTTTCTAGTTTCTATAAACTATATTTTCTTGACATGTCAAATAATATAATATTGTTTCACTAACCTCACTTATAAAAGTAAGGTAGTCTCTTTCACAATGTTAAAATAATAAATGTGATTATTAGTTTTTAAAATTATACTAATTAATTATAAAAGTAAAATGGTCTATTGAATAATATTAATATAGTAAATACAATTGTATATCTTTAAAAGTTATACTAATTAATAATTACAAAAATAAATTGTGCAAAAAGTGAAGTCGATATTGTTCACATTACTAAAATTGGCCATTCTCTTTATATGAACTTAGTTTTCAACTTTGACTCTATTAATTACAAAATCTAATTATTTAACTTCAACTTTATAAGATATTTTTTTTAAATAGTAGTATTTCAAGACATTAAGATAAATCAAGACAAGGTTAATATATCGAGATTATTATATTTTTTTAAAAATAATTTGTCTATGGAAGGTTTTTTTTATCTCAAAGGCACTATGCGGAACAATAATATTGAAATAATTCGTGTGTATATTTTTGATGTGTTTTGCTGACTATATTGATTGATCTCAATTTACATATCATGTAGTCATTTTTTTTATTGAGCTAAAGAAAGCAAATGATTTTTCAACAATTCATGTCATATATGATTTTTATTATTTTAAAAAAATATTAATATATAAAAAATAATAAACTAATAATTTACATGATTATTTTTGGTGCATCTCATATGTTGACGATCTAGTTTTTCTTAAATTCATATTAATTGTAAAATAAAGAAATAGAAAAATATAAGGGTAAATAGGGAGGACAATGTTGGAGGCAGAAATTTACTAATAGGGTTTAGTCCATTAGGTAGGTCTATTGGCTCACAGTCTGTCTATGTATGCAGTGACAATGGGTGGCGGCGACAGTTGCTCACGGCGGCAATGGCCAGACAATGGGGTGGCGGCGCCAGCAGTCAATAGTGAAAGAGGCAAAGAGGGGAGTAGAGGAATATATATATATGATCCATAAACTAAAAATAAACAATAGTCTATAAAATAAAAGAAAGAGAAATATGATGAAATAAAATTATGAATTTGAATATTGGCACCGAGTTGTTTGCAATCCAAACTTTATAAAGATCTCATGTTAGCGCATTCACAATACTCTCATCGTGAAGTAATGTCTATGGCATCAACCTCTTTGGACAACCATAGCCTCTGCAGAATTGCAACATCGCTCCACATGATCTGAACAAAATAACATTATGCATCATAGAAGACGAGAATCTAACCCAAATGACTAATCCACTAAAAGAAAAAGTCTCTTGACTCAAGTATTTCATCCTGTAGTTTATTTTACTCAACATAAAACTCCTGACAGAATGATCCATCTTGAACAAGTAAAGAGATGGACTGCAGCAAGGAGGAGGAAAATGAATTCAATTAGAGATCTAAAGTTTTTAGTTACAGTTAAGTAGTAAATTGGTTGGTTGCCTAGGTATCACAACAAATTATTCAGCAGGATTTTACAATGTGCATCAAAAGAAATTTGATCAAATGGTAAAATGTTGGGCTAATATATTCACCAGTAATACACTTTGATTCTGCCTATCACCTGACTTCCAGACCTTGAAATCTTTAGTAAAGTACCCAGCATCACTCCAACGTTTCAGAGAAATCAAGGAAAATGGTCCTTGTATGTTACCCCCGGGATCTTTGTAATGCCAAATCAAGGTATCCAACTGGTTTGTAATACTTGCCTTTTCATTTTCTTCATCATCGCTTAGCTCTATAATCTCAGATGGCTGCATTTGTTTGCTGGGCGGCGTAACCTGAATCTGAGATTGCTGAATTTGTTTGCTGGACAGTGTAACCTGAACCTGAGATGGCTGTATTTGTTTGCTGGGCAGTGATGGAGAGATCTTCGCTTCATGTGAGTCAGCTGGCTTAGACATGCCACTGTTATATGCAAAGTCAGTTTGTTGCTCTTCCGGTTGTTGAACAGCTAAGTCATCATTTAGCTCTATAGCATCAAACTGAGATGGTCGTATCTGTCTGTTGGGCAGTACTTGAGATATATTCACTTCATGTGATTCGGCTGGCTTAGACATGTCATTCTTATACGAGAAGTTTGTTTGTTGCTCTGTTGATTGTTGGATAGATAAGCCATCACTTAGCTCTAAAACCTCAACCTGAGATGGCTGTATCTGTTTGTTGGGAAAGGCTCGAGAGATCTTCCCTTCATGTAATTCGGATGGCTTAGGTGTGCCATTTTTAGATGCAAAGTCTCTTGGTTGTTCTTGCAGCTGTTGGACATATAAGTCATTGCTTATATGAATCTGAGATGACGATATCTGTTTGTCGGGCAGTGACTGAGAGATCTTTGCTTCATGTGATTTGGCTGGCTTAGACATGTCATTCTTATATGCAAATTCTGTTTGTTGCTCTGGTGGCTGTTGGACAGGTAAGCCACAGGATTGGTGCTCTGCCAAAATACGCCAAGAACATCAAAGAATGACATTAGCATAAGCTTAGAAGAGTAAGCCCTGCAATATTACCATCAAACACATTCACAGATAAAAAACTTGCTTACAGTAAAAGGGTGAACCATGGAAAATGAAAATGTTTATAACAAACCTGCAGTGTCATTTGAAGTGCAATTCAACATGGTGCGATTCTTTGTGAAATCCAAAAGAGGAACATCTGGTGATCTTCGAAGAATGGGAATTGACTTTGGTGAATTGCCTTGCAGTTTTACAAGATCAGCAATATCCAGTTTTGGATTTGTAACTTCCTTTGCAAACCCAGTCACTAAAGATGATTTTGTACTGGTAGCCTGCCAGAACTCCTGTAAATTGTTTTCCACTTTTTTATCTCGATCATCTGGAGAGAGAGATTCTGTTTCTTGATCATCTGCAATAACTTGAGGAAACTCAGACAATAACCGTTCCTGCTCATCAGGTCTCTGAAGCTTCTCTCTTCTTTGTAGGTATTCATCCAGTGTACTTCAAATTGATTAAGGAATCTTTGTTTCAAACAAAACCTTTCTTAAAATTTTACTTAAAAAGGATCACTAAACAAAGCATACAGCATTATATACATGATCAGACATAATTCTAATGCACAATGTTGATTACCACAACTGACTGCTTTCTAAATCAGATGTGTACTACAGTACTGAAAAAAAGGTGAGAACTAACTAGAAGGGATTGTAATGTAATCAGTCAGTCTGACTTTGAGTGGAGTAGCATCTTTATGGTGGTATTTAGTTTTATTACACAACAGATAAGTCTGCATGCTGCATTTAAGAGAAGCACAGAAGCTACCCCCCTCCTTTCACTTGTCACTTGGGCATAACTCAAGGGATTGGGGTTTGGAGAGCAATTGAGTAAATATCCAAGGTATGTGATGTGATTAGGAAGAGAAATGCTTCACCCTAAATCTATCGAACAATATGAGGTTGAAAGAATTAATGCTGGAAATATTAGCCAATTAAAGAAGAATTATGCAAGTGTCAGATGAAACAAAGACTAATTGATTTGATCAATCAAATCAATTAGGTCTGACCAACTCTAACAGCTTGGGTCTGTGTTGAACTCAATCCCAAACACTAACTAGCTCCCCCCTCCCATATATATACAAACTACTCCAACACTATTTCTAGTTAAAACAACACTTGTGCTTTTGTCAATACACCCCCCTCAAGCTCAAAAGTAGTCCAATAATATATCTAGAATAAACACCAATACTAGAGTATAATTTGGGTTTAGGCCAAATTCAACCCCAAAAGTCACTTCATAAGATGAGGATGCCCTCCATTTATATACATTATTTAGATATCTATAATAAATGTGGGACTTGAGTTTTTCCCATTATCAACAAGTGTAAAAAAATTGTGTCCTGAAAAACAATGATTGGATCTGATAATAAGCATACCAGTGTTATTATTTGCAAAAACAAAATCAATAGAACTATAAATCCAACTATCAAGGATCATGAGTTAATGAAGTTGTAACGGGTTACTATGTAATGTATAATAGATTGCCATAAATAGCCCGTGGTTTTAATTTATGACAAATAGTACAGTTAATAATGTACAAAGTAACAAGGGTAGTGTAATGTGCTAACTAGGTTGTTGCCATCTTCTGATGAAAGAAGAGGATGGGAAGACATACCACAATATAGAAAAAATTGTCAAATGAATAACAGAAAAGGATATTCTCTACGCCAACCCTTTTCATTAGCTCGATCAATAAGATTTTGTAGCAGAGTAAGTTCTCTAGCAAGCCACTGAAACAAAATCATCAGATAAGAAGAAAGCACGAATAAGGAAATATTAGAGTAAAGTTAGGCGAAAATAAACCCAGATATCAAAAGGATGTAAAGTACATGAACAGTTTCAATGTAAACACAGAACAAACAGGACAAGTACATACACCTAAGCAAAAATTGATAATTGACATACAGCCAAACATCAACAAGAATGGGAAAAAATATCTAAGGTATGGCTAGCATGTATAAATAAACACTATAAACAGAATCCAAGAGTTGGCAGATACTTGAACTCAAGTATTCTATATTTCCAAGAGTACTGTATAGAGGTGATAGAATGTGACACCGAATGGAAAAATCTATTTATGATGTGTCAGTGCTGGGAACTGATCAATTAAAAGAGAGCTTCACACACTTAATTATGGCTTGGGATTTGGTTACTGAGACTTGTGATCAAGCTATTTTGTCAATTTATTATTGGTAAAATTTGTTAAATTGAAATCTATACATTATTTGTCATTTATAAGATATATTTCAAGCTATTTTTAGTTAATCTTACAATTTGATTATATTCACGTTTCAAAAACTAGCTTGACAACTTATGAAGAAATCATGAACAGAAACACAAACAAAGCAACTAAAACAACAAGGTTCAGCTAAAGTTCAGTACATACATGCTTAGTCACATCCTCATGCAATACTCTCGCTGTGTGTTCCATATCCACCTACCAAGTATAAAAGAAAATGTCATATTATACACATTCATTAAAGCATCAGACACAGTATCAAGAGCAAAACATACTTGCATTAATACAGAATACACTGCTCTTTATTCCTTCCAGTTCACAATCTATGGAAAAGGATTGCTATAGTGCTGAAGGAATTTCACTATTTTTTTAAAAATAAGTCAAAGCAATTAAAAGAGCTTACAGTCATAGGTCTCTTGACCAAGCCATCTTTTACTCTTTGGCGCAAATCCTCACACTCCTCCTGAAACCAAAGTCACATAATCTCAAACCCACCATCAACTTCTAGTTAACATGTGCTAATTTAAAACTGTCACTGCAGTAATCAAGCATTAATTTGATAGAAATTAATCAAGAACAATGATTACATACAGATACCTAGGAACTTTTGGCTTAGCACCAGAATCAAGCAATGACTACTACTATTTTTGCTAAATAAAGCACAAGGTAGCAAGATAAACGTACCTCAGAGAAATTATCATCTGAAAGCATTTGAACTCTGATGTCCTTAATGAAACCAAAAGCCAGAAGGTGAATTTCCCCATTTACTTCAGAACTTTTTTTGGTACCTGGATAATCCGGAAAAATAAAAAAATTACATTTCAGCTAATTAGAAGAAATAAATGTCATTGTCTATTTTTTCTATATCTGTCAAATTCAATTGTCAATTGCATGCCAGTGTGTTCGAGAGTTGATTAGGTTGTTTGCTTGCTGTCATAATAATAAGGGTTTGCTTTATGAGTTATGTCCCAGGAGGACCCGAACAAGAGTTATGTTACAGGATTAGAATATTCTGTTCCTTGTTATCATTGTAAACACTCTAAATTCTTCAATCAAGCAAATTTGACTAATTTGCTAGATCATCATACACATGTGATCTAAACCAATGATGTAAAAAAGAGAATAGGTACATTTCAGATTGCTTTTTTGTTAGAACCCTTCGCTTGTTAGAAACATAAGAATTCAACTTAAGCAGTTGATGAACATACCTATTCAAAGTGAACTGTACATTTAGAAGAAAAAAAATAGCATTTATTTGAATGCAATGTCATAATTAATGAATAGCGGCTAGATTACCTGTGACTTGCAAAAGCAGGTGTGAGTTTTTCTGAAGGTAATCATTTGGGTCACGTTTGATTCTTATGAAGCTTCCAACTACTTTAGTCTCAAAAGTTTCAGGGTCCTTTAAAAGCTCCTCAACTAGACTCCTCTTCAAATAAACAAGCTTGATGTTAGCAGGAACTATGGTGGCAAAACAGCTCCTTGGTTTTTCAAAAACTGGTTTCTTCGGTTGACTCCTCCTCTCTGATGGTGTTGTTCTCGGGGTATCATACATTGAAGATGCATTCTCATCCTCTTCTGAGTCAAACAAAACATCATCACAGGATTCCTCACAATTCTCCGCATAGTGTGACTCAAGCAAGTCATTGATTTTCAACCGGCTAATGGTCTTCCTTCCAAACAGCGAGTGAAGCTTCTCATCACACTCAATTCTCTTTTTTTTTGTTTTGTGAAAGAGATTTTTCTGCTTAACATACTCCATTACAATATTTGCAACCTCGCTTTGAGTTATCTCCTCATTTGTATCTCTACCAATGGATTGGAGAAACCAAATAAGGGAAGTCGATCCCCATCCTAGATATTCCTTTTTCTTCGTCCTATATTTCCTTTTCCTCCTCACGGGTGTCTGAACATTCTCATTAATTTCCTCCATCCAGAAAGAACCGCCATGAGATTCATCATCCATCCTTCCTACCATAAACAGACCCAAATTCAACCTTCTCCACCAAATGCTCGCAGTCTTCTACCTTTCAAATTCTCCCCTCCCCATCCGTTGACAATCTCCAGCCAAAGCTTAAATTGATTAAAGAAAAAAAAAACATAAATTGGAGACGCAATTAACAACGGTCAAGAATATTTCCCAGACGAAATGATTCGTATCAATATCATAGTTATATCAAACAAAAAAAACATGAAAGGCATTTTCCAAGGCCCTTGAAACCTAAAAAAAAAAATAAAAATAAAAGAGGAGTTGAGTTGAAAGCACCACCAAGAAGAATCAAAGAAATACAACAAGAGCAAAAATCAACCACAAGAAACACGCATTCATAAGCAGAATGAATAAAAAACCCTATACAAAAGTCATCACCACCACATAAACAAGCGCAAAGAAACATGCAATTGGATGAAAGAAAGGAAAAATGAATAGACAAAATTGAGCGTGCGAGAGAGTAGATACCTTTGATGCGTTGGCCGAGAGAGACAGTGGTGAGATAGCGGCGGCGAAGGTTCGAGAAGAAGCAGAGAAGTGTGGTGGCGACTGATGGCGGAGGGAGCAACTCCGGTAGCGTGCCTCTGGACAGAGTGAAGAAGGAACACTGAACACCAAACTGCAAAATGAAATGTTTAGTAGCTACGAATCTAACTATGAAGCAAAATACAAGAACATATTCTGTAGCTTTTTATAATTATTAATCTTTTATGATAAAAAATATTAAAAGTTTCTGACATATTTAATTCTCCACCCTTCCTATTTCTGTGCTAGAATAAATTCATAGGAAATAAAAAAAATAAAAAAACAAAAAAACTATAATGTTCAATTTTATTATTGTTTGGTTTTATTAACTTCGAGATTGAGGTAGGATATTCGTCCATCTTCAAACATGGAACATATGTTGGTTATACCATGTTTCACTAAATAGCTAAGATTTATTTATTTGGTTGGAATAGGGCGCATAATTGATATATAAATATAATAAATAAAAATTTATTTTATTTTTTGATTTTTAATTCATGTTTTATTTCGTTTATACGTGTTTGTAACCATTATTATATTTTACTTTTGATAAATTTAAAGGGAATTAAAAATGCTTCAAATATTTTATTTCATAGGTGGTTCTTTGGTGACAGAAAAAAAAATGCAGTTTATTGTAAGGGAAGAATGTAAGTTATTTTATGAGGAGAAAAAAAGTTGATTGCACTTTATTTAAATATATAAGATAAGGTATTCTGAGTAATTATTTTTGTAAGAAAATATGAAAATAATACGGTGTTATTGGAAAGAAATTAAGAAATTTATTGAAAATTACGAAAGATAATAGTTTTATTAATATATTTAGTCTAACTTTAAACGTCATTTATTAATTAAGAAATAAATGGAGTATAAGATATACATTATTTTTTTGGGTAGTTTATACAATATGTTTATACGGTGTTGTGGTTTAATTAAGTATTTTTTTTTTTAAATTAGAGGTATTATGTTTTATCATTAATTATAATATTTTTTTCTTAAAAAAAAGTGGTGTTTGTTTACGAATATGTTTAATTTTGAATCAATTAACAGTGTTGAAATTTAAAGTATCTTACAATACATAAGGTTTTTAAGTAAAATATTGTTTAATTGGATATTTATCATTAGATTAAATATTATAATTGATGGTAAAATTGTAATCTTTCTGTTTAAAAGTTTAAGAGATGAAATACAATGATTTGATTGTATTTAGTCCACTTATTCTCGATTAGTGAACAATTGATGGATGAATGTCCAAAATTCTTTAGTTTACTTTTAACATTTTTAAGTAACACATAAGTTTAGTGTCTAATAATGTTGTTTTTACCTTCTTTTTATAAGACACTTCATAAAAATGTTTTCAACGTCATTTAATGTCAATCCTAATATGTTTTTTTTTTCAAGAATTTGTTTTGTTCAGGTCAAAAATTGTTCATGAGCACGGAAAGGTGTAATGGAACCAAGTTTGAATCTATGAAATTGTGCGGAAATAAGAGAGAGTGAATGAATCATAGACACATAAATACTAAAATATCCAATCTTTTTTTAGCAAATTTTCTGTAAATAATTAATAAAAATAAAAAATTATATATTAATAAAATAAAATAAATAAGTCTATTAAATAGTAATAATATTCATAATAATTATTATTTTTTTCTAATAAATATTTAACAATATTATTATTAATAATAAAAATAAAATTATAATATAAAAAAAAAAAATATAGTTATTTATATATAAAAAATTATATAATAATAATAATAATAATAATATTAAAATTTAAATTTTAAATATAAGACTAAATTTGTAAATTTACATTTTATACCATTTGAAAAAATTAAAAAATTCTTGCATAACCATTACATCATTCATAAATTTTAATAAATTTTTTCTATAAATCCACTATAATATACTTTAATCAAAACAATCTTATTTTCTTCACCTTTTTCTCTCACATCACTCTAAATTCACTCCTTCAAATTTCTATACATTCCCTCATCCATCCAAATACATCAAAATTCGAGAATGATATTTTTTTAAACATTAAACATAAACATTCTTTATTTATCTGAAAAAAAATCTCTTCACTAATAAAAGTTCAATATGGATGTTAATATTCTTTAGATTAATTGTTTTAGATGAATTGTTGTGAATCCGTGTTTAATTTCTATATATAATATCGAACTAATAAATGTCATAGTAGTATTATGATTGGCCTTTTAAAACTTAAGAGAGGTTATTTAACTTGTGCATTAAACAATTATTTTATATTTTTTAAAACCTTTGAAGTGTGGAATATTTGAGAATCTTATAGAGAGTGAAGATGACAGAGATGTATATTATATATAAGGAGAAAAATATTATAAATTTTAAGATTTTTATAAGAATATTTTAAAAAATTATATTTATATTTTAAACTTCAGAAATATAAATTAAGTAAAAATATAATCTAAAAATTATTTAAATTATATTTTTATGTTTGAATTAAAATATAATAAATAATTTAGTATATGAATTGTTTTAAATTTACATGTAATGAATTTATTCAACTTTGATAAAATTCCCCAATAATAGAGATCAGTATTAAAATACTGAATGCAACTTTTATAAACCCGCGAGGTGGGTGGGTGAGTTACCCGACCCGACCCGTTCCTACGTGTTTTTGAAACCTTTATATATAAATGTATAAATTTTGTCATGATAAAAAAATTATAAGAATGTCCAAAAAGTAACCATTAATTGTAATACATAGTAGAGTATTGATGGATGTGTTTAGATTAGATACCTATAAAATAAATCTTAATCAATTAATTTATATAAATTTAGACTCATTGAATTTCTATCATTTTTACATAACCCAAATTAGATCAACTCAGCTAAAACCTTGTTAATTTAAATAGAATTAAAAAAAATAAACTCAATTAAAACATATTAATTTAGATCGAATAAATCAAACATCATGTTATACAATATATAACATTAGTATTTTTGAAAAAAATTACATGAATTTGCCCAAACATTTACATATATATAATTTCCGATCTAATTTATTTTTCATTCTTTATATCGATATATATATATATATAAATATTACTGTCATCGTGAATATAAATAACCTATTTTACTATAATTTGCTTAAATGGTCTAAAAATTAATAAAAAGTAAAAAATACTATGATTATTTTAACATGAAATTTAATGTGTAACAATTAATAATAAAATAAATTCATATATAAAAAAAGTCAAACTACTGAAGCTTGGTTTCTTTAGCAGAATAAATGGAAAATATAAATGAAGGGGGTAAACTTGTATTGTTTCAATTAAAATAAAGAATAGTTAATGTGTTCATTATTAGTTAATACAATTCAATAATAAATTAATGAAACTTATTAATTATTAAAAAAAAATATTGTATCAATTAAAAAATAGTTAATGTAATTCAATAATAAAAGAACAATTAATTATTACTTAATAGAAATTAATAATAAATTAATGAAAACAATTAATTTATTTAAAAAATAAATTATAATAACATACCAGTTCAAACAGAAGAAAAAGGTTTACAGAAGCTATTGGCTTTATATTATTGCCATCAAGATAATCTTTTCTATAATTAGTTATAAATTATAATAAAAGGAAAGTTTGTTTGAAGATGCGCTCAAACAAATATTAGAGGAAATTATGCTTAATACGTAAATTTCTAAAACTAATCAAATGCAAGAGAAAACCAAAACATCTACGTTAGTTTTCTTGGAAACTTAGAACAAAAATGACCTAAATTTGCTGGTATGCTATTAGTATTATAATTATTATTAATATAATAATATTAATTTTTTTTATTATTACAATTATTATTATTATTACTACTATCAATATTATTAATATTATTATTATTGTAAAATTTATTGATAAATATTAATTCACGTTCAATTATCGATGGATAAAATTTATGGTATTGATTCACATTTAAATTTTTAGTTTCATTGATAATTATTGAAGATCACAAATTCATTGGTAAAATCAACAAACATAAATTTGTTAGTAATAAAAAAATTACTGACGAACATAAATTTGTCGATAAGTTTTTGTTAGTAATACAATATTTTCTTGTAATGTATCTATGGGACTGTACCGGTATGGGCGAGACCGACACTTGGTCTCCCTGACCGAGACCCACCAAGCTACCCGAGACTTGGTTTACCTGACCGAGACCTGAGAGAGTTGACCGAGACCTGAGAGACTTGGTCGAGACCATGGAAGCTTGGCTGAGACGAGGGGAATCGCCACGGTCGACCTGGCCGGTCGACCCATACTACCGTTAACGCTCAAACCAAGGTCAATGAAGCTAATCCGTCATTAAGGATTAGGTAATGCAACCCTAAGTGAGATCCACGCCGCTAATCAGGCCCAATAAGGTAAGCCCATTAAAATAATATAAATAACACACATCACAAGGAGAAAGGTATGTCATTTATTACTGTACACCTACCTGAGTACCTATCATCCGCTTTACTGACTTGGGCGTCAGAGTGCCTTCCGCAGGTACCCCCCATTCGGTGTTCACCCGAGACTGAGAACCGAAGGAGAAGCACGAAGACGAGAAGGACCCCAGTCAAGCACCCAACAGCCTGCCCGACCCAAGGAGGAAGACGAAGACTTCAATAGTTCTCTAGGTCTCATCTCCCTAGCAGGAACATGGACAAAACCTAGAAGGAAAGAGTTTTGAAAAAATATAACCTTATTAAATTAGTTTTGTGTGTTATTCCACTCTATTATCTCTCCTTGTTCAAAATGTGAGTATGTGTGGAGAAAATTATTAGGAGTCTACAAAGAAACTTTCTTTGGGGATGAGGCCATGACCGAAGGAAAATATCATGGATAAAATTGAATCATATGTGTAAACCTAAGGTAAAATGTGAATTAGGGATAAATGACTTAAAAATGTTTAATATGGTCCTTTTGGGCAAAAGAAAATGAAGATTTGGAAGTGTTAGATATTTTGTTTTTTGAACTGCACGTAAATCTTTATTTGTTTATTTTTTTTATTTCAATTGTTGAATAAGTCTTTTTAAGTAATTGTTCCTAAACTTTAGGCAAAAGCATTTCAGTTCCTGCAAGCATTATAAATGTATTGTTAGCAAAGATAATGAATATTATGCTTTGTTTTATTTCACTTGATATATTTTCTTCTTTTAGTATTGTGTTCCCTTTATTTTGTTGTCTACCTTTTATTCTACAATAACAACAGGAAGGGGTGAAACAAGCCTATGGAAACAAATCTTAGATTAAAAAATATGGGCTATGGAGAGGATTAGATACTAAGAATGACTTAAGTTATGAATCATCGTATTGGAAAGACATTAGGAAGGTTTGCGGGAGATGAAAAACAACATTGGTTTGATAGTAATATAGTATGGAATAGAGGCAAAGGAGACAAAATTAAGTTTTGGGGCGATAAGTGGTTAGGGGATATTACTAATGGAAGGAAATTTGGAACAATTCAGGGAAAGGATAGGAGATCAATGGCAATGGAGACTACAATAGATAAGGGAGAGGTTTGATTGGAAGAAAGGAATGGAGACACAACTCATAAGGAAACTAAGATATTCCCAGTCAAAGATAGGGAAAATGAGTGGATATGGATGAATGATCAATCACAAACTTATAATAGAAATTTACATATAGAAAGTCATGCGTACAAAGTAATGTCCAAATTGGATTCATATACGATGAATTTTGAAATCTAATGCACTACCTTCAACTCAAGTTTTTGCATGGCGGGTAATTTGAGGAAAGGTAGCCACATGTTATAAGTGTAGTAATCTAGGCTTTAAAACGAACAAAAAGGTTTCCCGAAGCGTGAGTAATCACTGTCCGTAAGGACTTATCCGCGGTGTATTCCGCAAGTCCCCCAGGATACAACAGGAACTTCCCGGTAATCTCCGAGGATCAGAACTAGCAAGTTTCTCTTTTAAAAGAG
>Ga0123342_1002326_pt1 | contig 31580 bp, 12 predicted proteins | sample Turbeawhitnodule_FD_89960 | JGI IMG/M metagenome (GOLD analysis project Ga0123342, IMG submission 89960) | Root nodule microbial communities of legume samples collected from Mexico - Turtle bean Mexico white nodule | ecosystem: Host-associated > Plants > Roots > Nodule | place: Mexico: Nepantla... | reverse complement strand
GCCCCATCTTTTGAGCTTCCTCCATAGCATGTATAACCCCATAAAACTCAGCAACCAGAGCAGTCTGAACTTCAAGAAATGCAGAAAAAGCTCCAATAAATTCCCCCATACTCCCACGAAAAAACCAAAACTGAGAGACTGTATCCGAACTACTAGCACCATCAGATAATCCTGCAATATTTGCTAAAGAAATAGTAGCATACCATTTATCATTCCAGAAATTAATAAGAGAACCTGTACCAACAGTCCAAGAAGTATAATCAAGTATAGTAGAATAAAACTGCTAAAATAACTACTTCATATAATTATATTTTGTAACTTTTAGTTTTATTTTAACATCTAATTTAAATTGTAGAGATAATATACTATGCTTGTTCGTAATTTTTTTCTTTCCTATTACGTTTGAAGTTTGCTTTTGACAAAAAAAAAATATATATATATATATATATATTTGATTTAATTTTTTATTATTAAAAAAATTAATCATTGTTAACTTATATTTTTATAACACAAATTAGTTCAAATAACTTAATGCTATTGCTTACTTCTTCTTAATATTTAAAAATAAATAACATCAAACCTTTTTCTTAATAAAAAAAATAATTTAAATGTGACATTTTACTAACTTATGATAATTTTTATTGAAGATATTTTGAATTTTGAATTTATATAATTTTTTATTAAAATAATAATAATTTTATTTTGTGTTTCAATTAAAAAAATATTGTTGAAAAAATATATAAAGATCCATGAGAAGACATGGTGGTGCAGGAAGAATTTTCTATAAATAGTCTTTATCAGCCCCACCTGTTTTTTGTACCCCATACCAATACCACAACTATTATAGTATAACAGTACTGTGACAACTATGATATAATGTGATATGGGTACATTATTATTAATTCACCAAATACAGTAGATTGTGTTTTTTTTTATGTAAATATTATATTTTGCTATATTTTAAAAATCACTTTTAAACTTGTGTTTTGAATTGAAAAGTGGAAATGAAGGAGGAAGAAAAAATGGTAGAAATTTCTTCCCAAATCACTTAGTATTAACAGAAAAAACAACATAATAAATAAGAACTAACTGCTAGTGTTGATTGAAAGATACTCATATCATATACGATAACACAAATATCTAATGTAATTTCAAATATTACTTATAAGTATTTTTTTTAAAATTCGAAACAATTAAAACACACTCGATTTATTATATATACATCTAACTAGATATAGTGTTGATTTTTTTTTTCTATATTTGCATTTTTACTCCAATATTATCGTAATTGTCATGAATTTCACTGTCTATGGTGATTTAAAAAAAATAAGATAATGGAAATTGGATCGAGATCCATTTATTTAATTGCAGGAGATTATAAATTGTGAAGAACGTCAAGACATGACAACGTATAATATAGTTTTTGTCATGTGTTCCCACTGCACATGTGAACATGTTTCTTGTTTCTAAGCTGAGTAGGTGAAAAATTGTGATTTTGAAGTCAATTCTAGAGCTAACAACAAAACATCACATATCAAATAGGTGTTTGGATGTTAACCATTGGTGTGAAGTCTCATTCCTCCATGGTTTTACCTCCAATGAAGCTTTTCTCACTTTTCAATTACAGTCATGAACATTGTAAAGCTACTCTACACATCTCTTTCTAACCACAACATAGCATAATACCATAAACTAAACTTTTCTTTCATCACACTATGGAAGAGATTTTAGTTTTAACATTTCATAAAATACTAGTCTCTACAATATTTACTATAATGATATACAAAAGTTAAATACTTCTTATCATTATCATGATAGAAGTAGCTAAAATAATTTATTCTTGTTAGTTGTGTCTATATATTATGGATGGTCTAATAGCGGGTGGTCTGATAGCGGGTGACGCGATAGATCCAACACAAACACTCGTTAGGATAAACTCGAAATGACTCTGATACCATATTAGAAGTTGACTTTAAGCCTAACTCAACTCCATAAAATCGGCTCATGGGGTGAGGTTTGCACCCACTTATATACTATGAAAGACTTTAATCTCTAGTCGACGTGAGATCTCCAACAAGTAGCATTATGAAAATAAATTTTATTTCAAAATATTTATGTCATTAATGGTTAAGCGATGATTACGTTTAGCTGTAATAAAAAATATTTTAGAAATTATTATTATTTTTTTTGAAAAAATCTTCTAATGAAATTGATCCTCACACCAACTTTAGTTTAAGATAAAGATGCCACCTCTGCATGTTTGAAGTGATTTATTTAGAATAGAGATTAATTGAATGATTAGTTTTAAGCATGATGTTTGACTTGGTAGGGAACATCCTTGTGCTAACAAAGTCAAGGACAAAGTTGTGTATTTATGATGAATGCTTAACGTTGATGGCTGCAATTCTATGTAAACTAACTATCAACTAACAATTTCCTCCCAAACTTCTCTATGTCACAACTTTCAATTTCCATTGAGTATACATCATGATTAAAATAATTAGTTATTATCTTAAATTAAATATTATTTTAAATTTCTTTAAAATTAATATTTAAAATATTTTTTACTATTAATAAAATTTATAAATTATTTTTTCAACTGACACATCTAATTAACTGCCAAAATTTTAATTATGTATCAAGATTTTAACTATTAAGATTATACTATTAACAAACTTTTATGAACTACTCACTATCATTGATTAATGTTTCCACTCCAATTTGTAAATGATCAGAAATTTCTTATAAATATCATAGATATAGAACACAAGAAAATAAATAATAAGATTATAAGAATTAAAATGAAATGACATAAAATAAAAAATACAAATTAAATAGATACACCGAATTTTGTAATATTATTTAATTTTAAAATATTATTTGTACAATTTAAAAACTAATTATCATTAAAAGTGATAAAGTTGTAAAATTGCTTTTATTATGAATAAGTTACTACCAATCAATTTTTCTAAATTATATTTTTTAGTTTATAAAACTCAATTTATATTATACTTAATAAAATTAAATTCTTTTTCGCTTGAGTTAATTTACTTATTATATTTTGCTTATTAAATAATTAAAATATTTTCTGGATTAAATTATTATTTGACACAGAGAGAGAGAGTAAAAACATATCTAATTGTGTTCCATAATTGTGACGGAAAATTTTCCTTTTTGTAGTCTTTTTTCAAACTTTTTATTGTCTGATTATTTTAACTTAAGAAAGTTTTATCGTTTTTTCAGTCCTAAAACAAAATGAATATCACCATATGTATTATGTCCATGTTTATTTTTTTATATAATGACTTAGTATTTTATGAAGTTGTCTATTTTTTAATATTCGTCTGTAGAAAAAAAAAATTTATATAATGAATACAAACAATTCACCTTTTTAGGTTTCTATTAAATAAGTTTTTGTATACTATATGGTCTTTCAATTCGGTCAAACTTTTAAATAGACTAAAGTTAGATTTAAAAAATGCATGTAATAGGTTAATTCAAATTGTCCAGACTCAATAATAATGATACAGATTAATGTCGAACCCAAAATTCAACTTCACTTGTTTCCATGGTTAAATGTAAACTCAAATGACTTCATATTAAAAACTTAATAACTAAATATACAATTTGAATTTTATAAGACTTCAAATTTCACATTCGAAAAATTACGAGCACCAAAAGGGGATGTATTTATTTTTAATTTATGGGTCAAAATTCATTAAGAGTTTTCTTTTGGTAAAATCAATGCTTTAGGTTCCAAATTGGGTTTTTGCTTCCTGCATCTATATTTTTAGATTAGGCTTTATGAAACAGTTTTTTAAAATTGTTTTTCTAAAATATAATTTTTATTTTCCAAAATATGTTTCTGAATTCTGTTTTTCAGAATTTCTTCTTCAGTTATATTATTTGTATTTTGGATTTCTTTTCAAATTAAAATTTTAATTTTCTAATTCTATTCTAGGATTTAATTAAAATCTATTGTAAATTTCCTCTTCTAGAGTGTATTTTTTAACTCCAGATTTCTAATTCCAAAATGAAGCACAATTTTAGAATTTTAAAAATGGATAGGATACAGATTGCAATTGATTAGTGCAAGAAGTAAAAGCCTATAAATTTTGGTACTTGGGCCACATTTTTGGGCCAACACATAGTTGCTGTTTAATGAGTATTGGGTCAACACATCTTGAGATAAACAGAGGTATCAACAGGGATTTGGGCCAACATAATTTAACTTAATCATTTTGAATTTTAGTCTATAGAATAAAAGTTTTATCCCTTTTTTTTGAGTTATTATTGGATGATAAAGTGTATTATATCCCTCAGGTATTAGTAAAAATGGGTAAATATTAACTTAATTGAAGATGAAAACAGAATGGATTATTTATGCACAAATTTTAAGATAAAGAGCTACAGGTACTATAGACCTAACCTAGTTACATATTTATTGTTAAAAAAAATAGTAAAAAGGTTGATTGCACATATTTATACCTTTTTCACAGTAGAGATACCTCTTTAGCAATAATTCAAAATTCAAACTTTAAATATAAATGTATTGAAATTAAAAAATAGTTTATAACAAATATCTTCATAATTATATTGTATAATTTAGATGTAAGAATAAGTATGTCTTTAATATTGTTTAATTACGACTTATATGTTTGAATAACCTTATGCTTGGTTGTTTTTAGTTTTATGTTTTAATGTTATGTTTGTAATTTCTAATGTTACTTTAGATCATTTAAAAGTTATATTTCATTTTTTTTTAAAATAAATTAAAATTCTATTGAAATAAGATATCAAATTTAAACATAAGATATTGTCAAATTTGAAGAAAAATGCCACTACTATTATATCAGTAAACATTTAAAAAAAAAAAACTATTGGTTTAAATTTTAAGAACCACAATTTAAATTTCACAAACCAACTTCAAGGCTAAAGTGATGCAGCAATGGATCAAGTGGCAAGGATATATGAAGTCTACATTAAGTTCATTAATTAAAACTGTATTCATCAATTTGATTCCTCAAGTCATTTCAACAAAAATTACCCAAATTTCATGTTTATTACCACAATAACATAAAACTTAAGTTCATTTAGTTAAACCTATCTTCTTCCACCTTTTTTTTCTTTCTAAAAAAGTAATTCAACAAAAATTAACCAAATTTCATATTTATTATCACAATAAACAAATCTATTATCTTTATCTATCTATTATTTAATGAAATTGTAATGGAAAAACTCACCAAATTCATTATTTATTATCACAGCCATATTAAACAAAAAATCTTAAATAAATGGATATTAATACAAAACAATGTCTAAATAAATACAAAAAGCAGGTTTGCCCGAGTGGTTAAGGGGGAAGACTTAAGATCTTCTGCACATAAGTGCGCGTGGGTTCGAACCCCACAGCCTGCAAATTTTATTTGCTTTTATGCTCTACTTTAATTTTTTTTTGTTATTTTTTAAAATTAGGTTTGTTTAATTTGAGAAGTAAGATCTTAACATTTTTTTATAAATATTTTTCTTACAGGTTTTTATCCTCTCCTTATTATAGTATTTCGTGTGATTAGTAACAATAATTTACTATTTTTAATGTTTTATCTTCTTTGTTTCTAGTTACATAATATTATGAATGAAGTATAATAATTAAGAATTATAAATAAATTTTTTCAATATAATATTCTTTTTTACTTCATTAGATTTTGAATACCTAAAGATCATGAAACAAAATTATTTTATAACATTGAATAATTGAATTTTTGGATGTTTAAAATTATGATAAATCACCTTTTTAAAATTTCTGGTCCATTCTGAGTGAGAGATATGAATTCTAAATGATTAATTGATATCGATTAATCTTTAGTCTTCTAAGTTAATCCTTCAAGTTTATTCTCGCCACCTTAAATATTTTTATTTTTTCTTTTTATTGATGAAATTATATTTAAATTGTCTTTGGCCTCTACTCCTAAGTGATGTGGGACTACTGAATGTATTGGAACAACCCCGCATTTGTGTGTTAATGGAGGAAATTATATTTAAATTATCCATGACATCTACTCCTAAGCGATGTGAGACTATTAAATGTATTGGAACAACCCCACATTTGTGTGTTAATAGAGAAAATTATATTTAAATTGTCCTTGGCCTCTACTCCTAAGCAATGTGGAACTATTGGATCTATTGGAACAAAGAATATTTAAATATAATTCAAATAACAGGTAACATGTTGCAGGTAACAGATTGCAGGTAGTAGGTAGTCGGTTGCAGTACAATGTAGCAGGTACTAGGTACCAGGTAGAAGGTTGTAGGTAGCAGGTTGCACGTAACAGGTTGTTGGTAGCAGGTAGCAGGTAGCAGGTACCAGGTAGAAGGTTGTAGGTAGCAGGTTGCACGTAACAAGTTGTAGGTAGCAGGTTGTTGATAGCATGTTGAAAATAGTAGGTAACAGGTAGCACGTAGGTAGCAGGTACCATGTAACAAGTAGTATATAAGGTAGTAGGTTGCAGGTAGCAGGTAACAGGTTGCAGGTAGTAGGTAGCAGGTAGCAGGTAGCAAGTTGTAGGTAGCAGGTTATAGGTAGCAGGTTGCTGATAGCAGGTAGTAGGTTGCAGGTAGCAGATAGTAGGTTACGGGTAGCAGGTAGCAGGTTGCAGGTACCAGGTACCAAGTAGAAGGTTGTAGGTAGCAGGTACCAGGTAGAAGGTTGTAGGTACCAAGTTACACGTAACAAGTTGTAGGTAACAGGTTGTTGATAGCAGGTTGAAAATAGTAGGTAACAGGTAGCACGTACCATGTAACAAGTAGTATATAAGGTAGTAGGTTGCAGGTTGTAGGTTGTAGATAGTAGGTAACATGTTGCAGGTAGCAGGTAACAGGTAGTAGGTAGCAGGTAGCAGATTGCAGGTAGCAGATTGCAGGTAATAGGTAGCAGGTAGCAAGTAGCAGGTAGCAGATAGCAGGTCATAGGTTGCAGGTAGCAGGTAGCAGGTAGCAGGTAACATGTAGCAGGTAGCAGGTTGCAGGTAGCAGGTAGCAGATTGCAGGTAGCAGGTAGCAGATTGCAGGTAGCAGGTTGCAGGTTGCTGGTAGTAGGTAGCAGGTTGCTGGTAGCAGGTAGTAGGTTGCAGGTAGCAGGTACCAGGTACCAGGTAGAAGGTTGTAGGTAACAGGTACCAGGTACCAAGTAGAATGTTGTAGGTAACAAGTTGCATGTAACAGGTTGCTGGTAGCAGGTACCAGGTAGAAGGTTGTAGGTAGCAGGTTGCACGTAACAAGTTGCAAGTAACAGGTTGAAAATAGTAGGTAACAAGTAACATGTAGGTAGCAGGTACCACGTAACAAGTAGTATATAAGGTAGTAGGTTGCAGGTTGCAAGTAATAGGTAATCAGTTGCAAGTAGCAGGTAACAAGTAGTAGGTAGCAGGTAGCAGGTTGTAGGTAGCAGGTTGTAGGTAGCAGGTAGCAGGTTGTAGGTAGCAGGTTGTAGGTAGCAGGTTGTAGGTAACATGTAGCAGGTAACAGGTTACAGGTAGCAGGTTGTAGGTAGCAGGTTTCAGGTTGCTGGTAGCATGTAGTAGGTTGCAAGTAGCAGGTAGTAGGTTTCAGGTAACAGGTAGCAGGTTGCAGGTACCAGGTACCAGGTAGAAGGTTGTAGGTAGCATGTACCAGGTAGAAGGTTGTAGGTAGCAGGTTGCACGTAACAAGTTGCAGGTAACAAGTTGCTGATAGCAGGTTGAAAATAATAGGTAACAGATAGCACGTAGGTAGCAGGTACCACGTAACAAGTAGTATATAAGGTAGTAGGTTGCAGGTAACAGGTTGCAGGTAGCAGGTAACAGGTAGTAGGTAGCAGGTAACAGGTTGCAGGTAGCAGGTAGCAAGTTGTAGGTAGCAGGTTGTAGGTAGCAGGTTGCTGATAGCAGGTAGTAGGTTGCGGGTAGCAGATAGTAGGTTACGGGTAGCAGGTAGCAGGTTGCAGGTACCAGGTACCAAGTAAAAGGTTGTAGGTAGCAGGTATCAGGTACCAGGTAGAAGGTTGTAGGTAGCAGGTTGCACGTAATAGATTGCAGGTAACATGATGAAAATAGTAGATAACAGGTAGCACGTACCAGGTTGCAAGTAGCAGGTACCACGTAACAAGTAGTATATAGTAGGTAGAACGTAGCTGGTTACAGGTAGCAAGTTGTAGGTAGCAGATAATAGGTTGCATGTTACAAATAACAAGTTGTTGGTAGTAGGTTGCAGGTAGCGATTGTAGGTAGAAGCTTGCATGTTGCAGGTAACAAGTAGCAGGTACAAGGTAGAAGGTAGCAGGTTAAAGGTAGCAAGTAACAGGTTGTAGGTTGCAGGTATCAGATACTAGGTACCAGGATGCAAGTTGTAGGTAACAGGTTACAAGCGGCAAGTTGCAAGTAGCATGTTACAGATAGCAGATTGCAAGTAGTTCATTGCAGGTAGCTGATTGCAAGTAGTAGGTTGTAGGTAGTAGGTTGCAGGTAGCAGTTTGTAGGTTGCATGTAGTAGGTAGCAGGTTGCAGGTAGCTGGTAACAGGTTGTAGGTAGCAGGTTGCAGGTTGCAGGTAGCAGGTTGCAGGTAGCAGGTAACAGATAGTAGGTTGTAGGTAGCAGGTTACATGTAGTAGGTAATAGGTTACAGGTAATAGGTAGCAGGTTACAGGTAACAGGTAGCAGGTAGCAGGTTGCAGGTAATAGGTTGCAGGTAACAGATAACAAGTAACAAGTTGCAGGTAGTAGGTAACAGATAGCATGTAGCAGGTTGCAGGTAGTAGGTTGTAAGTAGCAAGTACCAATTAGCAGGTAACAAGTAACAAGTAACAAGTAACAAGTAGTAATTAACAAGTAGTAATTATCATAGTTTCGAACAACTTTCATTTTTTACATGTCTCCATGTGACTTATTTGTCAAAAATTATGACCTTTTGAAATTTTTTCATGCTTAAACCCCCCTCCTCCCCAAAAAAAAAATTGTAAAAACCCTATCAACCCTAAAAACCCTATAAATCATCAAAATCCAGAAACCCTAAAAACACTAACAACCCTAAAATATTTGAAAACTTTAAAACCCTAAAAGGCCTAAAAACTTTATAAACTCTAGAAACCCTAAAAAGCACTAGAAACCCTCTAAAACCAAAAAAACCCTAAAACACTAGAAATTTTAGAAACCCCTAAAAACCATAAAAACAATGATAACCCTAAGAACTTTTAAAAAACCATAAAAAAAAACCCAAAACTCTAAAAATCCTAGAAACCTTAAACATATCTAAGCCTAAAATTAATTTTACATTTTTAATTAGATTAAACATAAATCTACTGTATTAAAATCATAATCAAATTTATTACTCTTATATTGTAGAAATATTCATTTGTAACATGAAAAAATATATTTAAACATTGATCTCAATTAGAAGTGAAGTTAAATTAAAGTATATAAATAGTATCTATTTGTACTCAATTAAATTGACTTAAAGGATAAATTATGTTAATGGTTTCAATCAAATTGACTTAAAAGATAAAGTCAACTTAATTATAGATGTTTGTTGAATCGACTTTAAGTGTAGCTGAAATCTCATATAATTAACATAAAGTTTATTAAATAAAAAAATAAAAAATAAAATATAAAAAAACCCACCTAGGATCCACATGTGGAGAAAATGTTATTTCAAGGGTTCATAAATATTATGCCCCCACACTACAAAGTACTATTCAGCAATAATTCATCATTGACTTGATAAAGAGACTCATCACTGCACTTACATTCACAAACCTTCACTACTTTTCAAACTTTTTCTCTCTTCTCTCTGCTTCTTCTCCAGATGTAGTTGTTAATTTCAGAGTAAAACAAGTAACCATGCTGCAGGCTAAGCATGAAAAATTGGAAAAACCCTCAACATTTTTCTTCTAAGGTAATCAAATCTTACTCCTCACTCTTTTTCTGTATTTGTGTTTCTTTCTGTTCCTACCTGTTATGCTATGACCATGGCATAAGATTATAAAACAAAATTTGAAGAATTAGAAAGAAAAACCTCTTATGAAGACACCCTTAATGAGGGTTTAATGCTGCTTCTGCTCTGTTGCTTTCTTCACTAACAAAATGATATATAACAAAATGGTAAGAAAAATGGTAATCTCCATTGTTAGGATTATTGTCTGTCATATTACAGATACCAGAGGTCACTTTAATTGTTTAAAGGTATAATCTTTAAAACTTATTTCAATTAAGACTCTTATTTACTCTGTTATCTACCTCTCTGGGACCATTAGGCACTCCAAATTGTGTTAAAAAATGATTGTTGACCATAAATGATATGACCATGTCAAAATGAGTGTGTGCAATTTTTTAGTGGAACCAATCACAATCTGTTGATAACAATTATGTAATACTGTAAGAGATTTTGTGCAAAGTGTGATTATGTACCATGTTTTAACATGTTGGTTTCACTGTTATTTCAATTTTATATAACCAAGTGTGTAAATTAATTTATACAGAACTGTTAAATTCAGCAAAAGATCATTTTACAGTAGAAATGGTTGTAATTAGGCTTAAATTTGAAGTAGAGTGTAATTATATTAGTTTGAGTTATGATTGGAACTCTGATGCATGTTGTTGTTCTTGAGTAGATGGTGAAGAATCGTATATGATGCATGTTTTCTTGACAGAGAAATGGCTACAACAGACTCTGCAGCTTTCCCAGAAGAAGTACTTCAGAGGGTTGCTTCAGCACAGTTTAGGAGACCTCTCCTTCATCTAGTGTCCACTCGTAAGCTCTTTCTCCCTTCTTCAATTTTTTTTCATTCACAAAAATGTTTAACATATACACACACTCATACTATAAATATAAACCTCTGCATCACTTTTATCTTTCCCTCCCTTTCATTTCCCAATTATGACTAATTTTATATATTTTAATATAATAAAATTAATGTTATTTAGTATATTAAAAAATATATCATTAATTCCAATATTAAAATTTTATTTGTTTTCATACAATAAATATGACCATATAGATTATATATATATATATATTTTGAGAAATCACAATGAATAAACTCCACAAATACTGGAAAAAAACCTATTAAACCTAAAATAAATAATATAATGTCAGTGTGCTGAAAAGGATGAGAACATGATGAGATGGAAACAAAGTGATTGTATATAAAATATATTACATAATAAATTATATAACTTTTTTATTTATATAATTTATTTATTAAAGATTATATTTAATTTTATCATAAAAAAATATTATTAATTATTTAAAACAATTATTGATTAAGCATTTGAAAAAAACATAGTTATTTTTTTTTTGTATATAAGGACAGATAAAATATATCGGTATGGTTTACACCAAATATTAACGCGTTAATAAATTTATATAAAAATTAAGTTTAATCATTAATCCCTTAAATTATAATTTTGTATCTTTATTATTTTTAAAAAAATTAAAAAATAATATATGATTAAATTATTTATATTTACAAATATTTAAAAAGTATAGATTATTTCAATTTTAATTTATATAACATATATAAACTAATTTTAAATTAATATAAATTTAATATACGTAATTAATGTGATATCAACTTTCAAACGATTAGTTTAAAAAAAAAATTAACATAAAATATTAAACAATATAAAATTTAGTATAACTTAGTGTAATTTGATTATATATATATTAAAACATTTTTTATAACTTTAATAATATTTGGATTAATGATTTAAGTAGTGAAAAAAAAAGAGAAACATGAATTAAAATCTCTTTAATGACTTTTAATATTTCCTAAATCATAAATTTTGTTGAGGACTAAAATAGAATAATTAAAAGAAGGGATAAAATTGCAGATTGAATATTATAATAAAAGGATTCAAATTGTTCAACTTAATTATTAATTTCTACCTCATGTACTTAATCTACATTTCATAGTTGGGCAAGAATTGTTTTTAGATAAAATCTAGTTATTCTTCTTTCTGATTCTTATTTTTTTATGATTATAATGGTTTTACTAAGTAACTCTTCATTCACAAATAAACCTTAACTATTAGATTTAAAATAAAGAAATATATCTGATTGAAATATGACAAGATCCCCTCACTTTAGTCACAGCCTCAGAACAAGTATAGTTCTCTTGTAAACAAGAGAGTACACTGTGAGAGAACTTCACAAGAGAATCTATTTTTTTCTTTAAAATTTTGCCTCTCTTCACACATCTTTGTTAGTCAGAGTGAGAGGTGCTTCAATTGCATTGAAAAGCCTACTAAGTAAAACTCCTTCAGTTCACTGCAATTTTCAACTCCTTAAAGTCAAGAAATTTATCTTTTTCCACAAATTCGTTGATCAGTAAGCATTCCAAGAACAACATTACTCAGTACTCCAACATTTAAATCACTCAATGCCAAATGTTGAGACTCTAAAGAGATTTCCACAAATTAACTTCTTGCAGAAGAGGCAAAGGGAAGATATCTCAGCCAATGTGTTCCCCTTCACAAAGCAGCATTGAAAGGTGACTGGAAAGAAGCTAGGAGAATCTTGGACCAAGATTGGGAGCTGCTTACATCTGCCATAACAAAGGGTTGGGCAACAGTCCTCCACATAGCAGTGGGAGCAAACCATGTTCACTTTGTAGAGGAGCTGCTAAATTTAATGCAGCCTGATGAATTGGAATTGCTAGACTTCAAGGGTAACACTGCATTCTGCTTTGCTGCAGCAGTAGGGAATGTGCAGATTGCTGAGATGATGGAGAAAAAAAATGGATCCTTGCCAACAATCAGGGGTGGAGGAGTACTCACTCCTCTTCACTTGGCTGTTTTACAGGGAAGAAGTGAAATGGCATGGCATCTGTTTCCTAAAACCAAAGAAATATTTGAAGAGGTGGATTGGACTTCAATTTTCTTTCTTTCTATAAACTGTGGCCTCTACGGTAAGCATTTGTTGTTGATAAAAAATCTTGCATGCACACATTAACAGTTACAATTGCAGTTGCAAACCGTTTTTCAAAACCTTGCATGCCATTTATTCATATTGGAGAGGAAAGTTAAAAGACTATCCAATAGTTAGATTGATACAAGTTAACTTGGATGATAAACGAGGAATGAAGCAAAAATAATGGAAGATAAGGTTTTACAAGTAAACCTCTTCATCCTTATAAGGAGTTTTGTCATGCAAGATTCTTGTAACTCAGTTTTTACTAAAAAAGAGCTTTTTGACAAAACAAGAGATTCTTTTTGGTACAGATATAGGTGTTAACCCTTTATAAAATATGCACTCATTTACATAAGATACCATCCATTAGAATTTTTAGGATATGTCAATCTCCCACTTGATCACGATGAATATATAATGTTAATTTGATGGCATCATTAGAATTTGCAATCCACAGAAGTTGGAATATGTTGCAGATTTGGCCCTGGAAATGCTAAAGGAGAAGGACACGCTAGCCTATGCTAGAGGTGAGGACAACTTGACAGGTTTGCATGTCTTGGCTCGAACTCCAGGTTGTGGTTGCCAAAGTCCACGATGTAGAAAACACCTCCTACCTTTCTGTAAGTCACATACAATTAACTTCCATTCATTGTCAGTATCATTGGGTATAACATAATTTTTTTCTCATTCTTGCTTTGGCCAACACTTTATGTTGAAGAGTTAAGAGCTAAACATATTTCAATGATCTACAAGTAACTAGAGATCTCAGATCGGATAACCTGGAAATGATGTTGGTTTTTTTTCTATAATTCTCAGATAAGGACACTCCTATTCTGAAACTTGTAAAGCGAATGTGGGATATAGTTGTTTCCCTGGATGAGCAAATGATGATGAATATCCTCACGGAACCGTCTAAAGTAATATTTATTGCTGCAGAAGTTGGAAATTTTGAATTTCTATCCGTAATCTTGAGCACTTACCCTGATTTGATATGGGAACTAGATGCCAAGGATCGAAGTATAATCCACATTGCAGTTTTGCATCGTCATGCCAGTATCTTCAATTTGATACATGAAATAGGCCCTATCAAAGAGTTCATTCTAACCTTTAAAGATGATCAAGGGAACAATTTACTTCATTATGCTGCAAAACAAGCACCCCCAGAACAGCTTAATATGGTTTCTGGAGCAGCTCTTCAAATGATGCTTGAGTTGTCATGGTTTGAGGTATAATTTATAGTTATAACTATAGAGCAGTTACAATTAAAAATCTAACATTATATGATATATGTGAGATGATATTTATCATGGTCTAATAGTGTGCTTTTAAAAATATGTTACTAATAACATTTTGCATCCATATGAGTGAATTATTAGTATCTTGATGTGACAGGAGGTGAAGAAGATGATGCCAGTATCATCCATAGAGGAACCAAATTGTATCGGCATTACTCCTCGGCAGGTATTCACGGTGGAGCATGAAGAACTGGTGGAGAAAGGAGAGTCTTGGATGAAGAGAACTGCGAAGTCATGCATGGTTGTTTCAACTCTCATTACTACAGGAGTTTTCACTGCTGCATTCAGTGTTCCAGGTGGTACCAATGATGATAAGGGTGGAAGTCCCAATTACTTGCAGAAACCAGCATTCTTGGTATTTGCATTATCAGATTCCATTGCATTGATCTCATCATCAACTTCGATCCTAATTTTCTTGTCTATCCTTATCTCTCGATATGCTGAAGATGATTTTCTGACATCACTGCCCTTAAAGCTTATGTCTGGACTTCTGGCACTGTTTATCTCGATAGTTAGCATGATGGTAGCATTCAGTAGTGCCTTCTTTATAACATATTGGGAGGGTCTAAAGTGGGTTCCTAACCTCATTTCTGCCATTGCTTTTGTCCCAATACCTGTATTTATATTTCTGCAGTTTTCCCTTTGGTCTGACATTGTGTATTCAGCTTACATTTCTAGTTTTCTATTTAGACCCACTAAACGTATGATTCTTTAGGAAGGTTGGGTTATACTACACCACCAGTTTACACTTCAATTTTTTTCTCTTTAGTTCACACTTCCATTAGAAGTTAAACTCTATTATAATATTATAACAACCTTATTAATGTGTTACTTAAACTGTATTATAATATTATAACAATATTTATGTCAAGTTAGTTACGATTCAACATAAAATATTTTAACATTTTAATGAATGTACTGTTTCCTAAAAATTTGTGTGTTAATAAAAAAATTTGATAATAACTTATTCTAAAAATTTTCTTATTATAAGTATTTAATATATTTAAAATTTAAATTATAATAAAAACTAATTTTGCAAAATACATAAAAAAAATTATATTTAATCCAATAAAAAATTATGAGAAGGACTATTATATAATATTATATAATGTTCTCTTTCATTCATATATAAATAAATATATATATATATATATATATATATATATATATAATAAAATGATTCCATAATAAAATTGACAATTGAAAAGTAGTATGCCTCTAATCATTTCCTACTAATCAATTTACTACCCCATACACACCCATGCATGATATTACAATCCAAATTATTTTGGCCACAAAAAATGTTTGGCTTTTACTATTGTTGCATAAAATTGGTTAAAATTGGAAAAATATAAACTTGTGTGTCATATTCATATGAGGATTGGTAATTAATTAGTATTCGTTTTGGGTGCAGACGAATAATTTTAGTTTTGGATAATGTTATTCTTTCTCATCACTTCATGGAAGGAAAAACCTAAGTATAAAGGGTATGTATGGTAAGGGAACTCTATAAACGCCCCTTGGAGGTTGTAGGGGGTCAATTCAATTTTATGTTGCTGATTCAACTGTCTAGATTATGCACCTACCAAGATCTTCTATTATTCAACTTCATCTTAATTTGCGTGTCAGACAAAACTTATCTTCCTTTTTTTTTTATTGGAACACACTTTTGTTTTCTTCATTCATGTACATGTTTAGAAAACACACATAAAAAGTTGTCATTAAAATATGTGATCATGATCATGGAACTAGTTGATCTTAGAGTTTATTATGTTTTTTACTTATTAATTTATAAAATAGGTTTACTCTTACTTTGTATATTTCATATTTGATTATTACTTCACTCACGTGATAAGATTAATCAACTCTAGTTAGAATAAATCTAATTAATAACTCTGATATCATATTAATGAGTAGATTGTAAGTTTAATTCAACCTTATAAAACTGACTATAAAATGAGGTTTGCACTCACTTATATGCTATTAAATATTATTATCTTGAGTTGAGTATGAGCAACCTAATTGCATAACAACTTTCAAACATCTAAGAAACAAAGTAGCTCCTGACATAACCTGACAGAAACTTTTTCCGACATCCCACTAAAGCGAGCAAATACAGACAAATTAAAGATTTGCACTTCTTTATAAAACTGACTATAAAATGAAATTTGTATTCACTTATATACTATTAAATAATTTTATCTTGAGTTGAAGTCGATTCTCAACATCCTTTACTCTTATTTTTCCTCTTAAAAAAATATGTATGAATTAAAATTGATGGTGAGAAGTGGGAGTGTAAAATGTGTGTTTCCAGATATGGAAAAGTTGAAGGAGGAGGAAGTTGAATGAGATAATGTGGTCGTTTGTTTGAATGTGATTACGCATTGGTGCAGCGTGCACGTATAGTCTCACCAACATTTTCTTGGATTAAAATAAAGCACAGAGAGGAATCCAAACATATCGAACCTCCACATCTCCATCCTTCAACTCTTCTTCCTTTTCTCTTTAAATAACATCACTCAATTCTTTCTTTCTCTTCTTTATTCTTTTCTCCTCCCTTCTTCCTTTTAATTATTTTATAAATTTACATATTTTCAATTAAATTTATATTAAAAATTTTCTTTATTTAGTATGTTTAAGATATTTGTTATATACTTTTAAATATTTTGCTATTTAATATTGTTATGGTGTTCAGTTTGTTTGAGATCTCACGTCATTACACATAAAGAAGTGAGTACAAATCTGTTTTATAAGATTGAGTTAGGTTTAAAGTTCAGATCTTAATATGGTATCAAGAGTCATTTAGAACTGTGTGTGTTGGAGATCTCACTTCGATTAAAAATAATGACATATGTTAGTATAACAACCGCATGTAAACCTCATCTTATGAGCTGATTTTATAAAGTTAAATTAGATTTAAAGTTCACTACTTAATCAATTTCAATTCATTCTCGAATCAAATTACTATTAGAAGAAAAAAAAATGAGTTAATCACTAAATAAAAATAGAAAGATAAAAAATAACAAAAAAAAAAGAATTTAAACACTTCATAGACACAATTTTTTTTTTAATAAAAACTGAATTAAAAGATAAAAAATATTTAAAGTTTAATTAAACCTAAAAATAAAAATGGGATATGAATAATATTATAGATAGATATAATCAACACATTTTGCCCGTATAAAGATAAATATATTCTTATACATCCATATGCTTGGAGGAGTTCGATCGTAAGAAAAAAAAAAGAGCAAAAATATTAGTTTCTTTATAAACTAAAATTACTTTATCTTTAATTTAATTTGTACAAGGTTTTATATATATTTGTTCAAAAATTTTACTTTTAACTTTTTGTCAAAATTAGCTTTAATGGATGAAAAACTTGATTTTATTTTTTCATATTTATTTTAAAGGTTTTTAGACAAATTTATTCAAATAGACTCGTATATTTAATATTTTTTTAATAAATTATTATTATTATGGAGATTGATTTTAAAAGAAGTCCATGTTAATTATTAATTTTTCATAATTTCTTGATTTTTTTTTTAGGTCTTTTTATCTAATATGGAACTTTTAGTCCATCTTAACTTTTAAACACTTTTTTAAATCAGTAAGAAAAAAATAAATAAATATGAACCTTCAATAATGGTCCAATCCTATTATAAATCAATTTGAAAACAACCAATTACTCCGCTCAATCAAACTTAAGCTACTAAACAAAGAAACATAATAACACTACACAAATGTCCTACTCAAACTAAAAACATGTAAAGTAAAAGGCTTTTAATCATAAACAAACACGTCAACGGGTATAGACACCAATCCAACTAAGAAAAACAAACATGCACATCTTTAGATGTAATCCAAGATTAGACCTTTAGTTGGACCAAAGAAATTTTTTCATAATGATTTATCACTATACCTTAAAGTTTAAAGATGAATTTATTTCTATACCTTTAGATCTAACCAATAACTGCAATCCTGACACTTTCCCAAAAAACATTAATATAGATTGGAACGTTACACAATTTAAAATGCAAAAAATGTGAAACATGATCGATATGATCTACCAATACCACCGCAAACCAAACATAACACTGGTTTCAAACTAATCAAGGAATTATACCCTCCCAAACAATTTCTTATTCTTATGTGAAAGAATGGTCCTTTTGGAAGGCTTTATTAAAGTCAAGTTATATAAAAGCTGTTAGACTTTGGGAAAAGAAATGATAAGAAAATAATAATAAGGAAATTAGAAAATGGAAGCAAGGGATCATAAGATTCATTACAGATTGATGAAAAGAAGGGTATAAAAAAATTAAAAAGAATAGAGGGGATAGGTGATTTGTATCTAGGAAACAAAAATGACTAATATTAATTAAGGTGTATGTTATAACACGTGAAGTCAAAATGTCAAATAATTAATTCACAACCCACTTGTACAAGTTCATGCTATACAGATTAGTCCACTTGCCAAACATCAATTACTCGTTTATTGGATTTTTATTCACATTGAAAAACATTTTACGAGAATAACACCTAATTGGAGTTAATATCAGGCATTATAAAATTGATTATTTGTTTGAATGGTCAAGGAAATGAGATTACGAAAAAGTTATTTAAGTTTATTTGTTTAAAGAATTAAGTATACTTCTCATAATCCCTAACAACTTCCCCACATTATTATTGTAATCAATACTATTTTTTTATGAATGAGATTATATATTTATGGGTGGTTCGATCGTGGTCCGATAGGAGGTAAGGTAAAAATGACACGATAAATCCAACAAACTTTTGTTATAATAAATTTAAAATGACTTTGATATTATATTAAAATGTGAACTTTAATTCTAACTTAATCTTATAAAATCGACTTATAATGTAAAATTTTTATTCATTTATATATAATGAAATGTTTTAATCTCTAATCGAATTAGATAAAAAAAAAAGTTGTGATTATTAATGAATGAAACATTTATTCCTGGACATTTGATGTGGAATTTGTTGATCGATTAAGATTTGTGCCATGAATGATGTATTAGGTAGAATGTTTGAAGGGTAAAGTTGGGGCACTTTTTTGACTGAATTTCAGGTCTTAAATCCACGTAAAATGTTATTCGTTTCTGAGGTTGAATCTTGCTTTCCACCCTTTAATTGCAATGCTTAAACCATTAATTTGATTCCCCACTTCCGATAATGACATTTACACTCTATCATCAATTCCTCATAACAAAAACAAATATGCATATCTATACTATATATATATATATATTTATATATATTAACAATTATTATTATTATATATATAATATATTAAAACCTTATGTTTCCAAAGTGCATAAATAATATGAAAAATGACTAGTCCCCTTCAACGTCACTTCAAATACAATTATAATATAATCATAACACAATAACACAAAATAATGTACGAATTTTAAATAATAAAATAATAATAATTTTGTGTAATTATAATTTGAATAACATGATATATGGTTTCACATAACTCTAAAAGATAAATAATTGATATAATTTTTCTCTTGTTTGAACATTCACTTGTATTTGAATAACCAAACCATTAAAGGAGAGATAGTTAACAATAATTCTCCCACTCAAGTGCTACATCATAATTTGAGTAATACTACTTGTTCCATAAGTCACAAACTTTTAGAATACTTTTCTAAACTCTAATAATTCATCATTTCAGCACTATCACTTGTTGTTTGATCAATGAGAAATATAAAGGAGAGAAATTTAACATCAAATAATAATTTATGCAAAAAATAATGTTGCTTGAGTGACCATGATGAAATTTAAGTGAGAGTACTCGTTCTAACAAATGATTATCACCATTAGAATATTGTTCACATAACAACTTGACAATAAAACAAAATATGCAAAATTTTATTTTCAAGGTCTCTAACAAATTTAAAACATTACACTAAACTAATATTCAACATCAATTAGCTTGAAAAACATCTAAACCACAACTATTCCAAACTCTCAATTTATTTTAAATTAACATGATAGAAGTGAATGGCTTTCTAATATAACCTTTAATATTTCAATCTCAAACAATATCAAATTAACTCATCAACATATAACATATATCTAACACATCAGAACTAAAATAATTGAATAAATATAAATGATTAACTTTCCTAACTTGAAGGTAGTTTCTCTTACAAGAAAATTAACAATTTCTATCATCTTTCAATATAAATAGATAGAATCACCAAATCTTCAAACATAGATTAAGATTTTATATTAGTCTATCTTAGCCTAGTCAATCTTACATCCTTCCTGATGATTATAGAAGAAAATAACTAATCACCAATTTTTTTTAAAGAAAATACATAATATTTTAGGAATGTAAAGAATTCAAACTTAAAATAAATGAAAAATAAATTATTTTGAATATATTTATAAATATTTTTTAAAACATATTTTTTATTTACTTTAAAATATGTACTAATGGTATTTTATAAAATAAAACCACTTGTGTACTTCATACTCTTATAGTTATATATGATCAAATTTAAATATTATTTCTTAGTTCTTAATCATTCTTTCAATTGGAATTAAAGTTGATATAGTGGTGTACACAGTAGGTGATTACTCCTACATTATTTATTATATGATAAATATATTTAACACATAGTTTCGTATTTAATATTGTACACTTTTTTGAATCAACTACATGGGAAATTATTTTTTATTAGAATTAAATTTTCATATTAATAACTCATTTCATAATTAGAACTGATTTGTGCGCGTGAATACACTAAACAGTCAAGAATTTATGTTAGAAGTAATCATAATTAACTCTTTAATACAAGTTCATTTTTCATGTAATGACTAATTTGAATATGAAACTTTACATAAGAAAAATCAAAGAACCAACCATCAATACCAATACTATTGTTTTTTTATATTTAATTGATTTTCATCATCCACATCCACTAGGGTGATTAATTCATTCGGGTTATCCAAAGCAGAAGCAATGACTTGTTATGAGGGTTCCTAATGTTTTGCAACATAGAATTTGATCCCTATGAAAATGCTGTTTATCCAACTTGTTTTGTCTTTATTAATTTGTTTTTGTCTTTCGCACTGATTATACTTGCAAAACAGATTGATATTGTTTTTCCAATTAAATAAAAGATAATTAGTTGTTAAATTGACAAAATTAGATACTATTTTAGAGACTAAAAAATTATTAGTATCTAAATTGATTTCTATTATTGATAAATAGTTTTAAAATTAGTATCTAATTAGCTACCAATTATTTAGATTTTAAAGTTGGTATCTTAAACCTTGATATATAATTAGATACCAATTTAGAAACTATTTATCAATAATATAAATTAATTTAGATACCAATAATTTTTTAGTCTCTAAAATACTATCTAATTTTGTCAATTTAGCAACTAAAAAGCTATATATGAGATGAACTTGTACTAATGAATTGAAATCTCCAACCCTCCTTATTTTGAAATTTTATCCTTTGCACAATTAAAGATTTGATTTTCTATGGGTTTTTCCTTCTCATATTAGTGTCTAAAACTCCTAGTATCTATGCATTCGATTAAAAACTTATGATGTATTTAGGTAGGTAGAATGGTTTTTGGGTGTTTTGAGGGGTGCTAGCTTTGTGGTAGGGTGTTTTGGCTGGTGTTGTCATGTAGGCAGTTGACAGTAAAATTGTGGGATTTGTTGTGCCTGGAGTGAGACATATATGTTATTGTGTTCTGTATAAGGATTGGATCACCCCTTAAGTGGGTCACAATTTTTTACTTTTTCTTGTCGATAAAAAAAAACTTACATTTCTTATTTATAGTTTTTGTGACTTTAGCAGCATTCTCATATAATATTATTTGAGTTTAGTTACTCATCTATAATACAGGTGAACTTTAAAATATTGATATGTAATTATAATTAAGAATTTAATTGATATGTAATATTTGTGTATTCTACCATCAATATGTAATCATACTACATATTACATTATACTTTGGTTACTTTGATAGATTAAGGAAGGATGAAACAACAAAGGAACAAAAAAGAAAGTAATCTTGAACCCTTTTTTGTTAGAAAGATTCACTTGTTTATGAAATGAGCAGAAAAAATTATTTAAATTGTCTTTAGTCTCGATTTTTAAGCGATATTGGATTTATTATACATTTTTTTTTTCATCTTTAATATTTCAACCTCAAGTTTATTGAGATGACATCGTTAGAGTCAATCATCATATTCGATATATTATTAGTTTTGGAACCATCAAGTTTTATTTTTAAAAGACGCCTTAAAAGATTAAGAAGTAAAGTGTATTTAAACTGTCATTGACATCGACTCGACTCCTAGACTATGTGACTATGTGAGACGGTTATCGGTAAGAAAAATTCTTCTCTCAATGTTACAAAAATATTATAGTTTATATATATATATATATATATATATATATATATATATACTTTTTCCCCATTTCATATTACCAAACAAGTGGATCCCTTTTTTTTCTTTTTTTATTAATAAACAACCTAAAAGTAATCTCATTTTATACTTTTCTTTTCCTTTCCTAAACCAAACATGCTATTAAACTAAACAATGATTTCAATCAATATAAAATTGTTTACAACATCACTGCATACACTATTTTCTCTACAAATATTAATTAAAATATTAACAATTAAGATTAATATAAAATTATGAAGTAATTAGAATCTCCACCATTAATTTTTAATGAATGGCTATAATTCTCTTTATATTTTTCCCTGTATTATTTTCTTCATTATAAGAGTAAAGTTGAGCCATTAAAAAATTGACAACTCAACTCGTTATAAATCATCCTATGAATCAAATTGACTTACAGTGAAAAGGTACTTCATGCATTTTGACCAAACTAAATCAATGGAAAGAAGGAAGTGATAGAACTGATGAATACACTGAATATTGTTTTACCTTTTGATAATGGAAAGACCATCAAGGTTACTCATCAATGTTGGGAATTCTCCAGTTGAAATTCTGTTCTGCTTTTAAGATTATAAGAAGTTAGTTACACTTTTCAGAAATTTCTGATACCCCACTTTGCAAAATGCAGTTTCATGCAATGGGACAGGTTTTGGAGTCTAATATATATTTTCTCTTTTCGGAAAGGAAGATTTGGCTATCTACATGTTCATATTTATTACTCTTGTGGGGTGGCTAAAGTTATTTCTTCCGAATCCATTATAAGAATAGTTGCTGCTCTTTAACTTGTGAATTTATGCGAGTATCTTTATCTAACATTTTATTATCACACTATAGATGCCAATAACAATATTCTACAATTTTAAGATGTTAAACTATTCAGTAATAGTTTGGGGCGGTTTTAAACCTCTGTTTGTGACTTGTTCAAGTTTGGTTGCTTTTAGCTTTCATCTTTCTTCTGATTCTCTTGCATTTTGTTTTATATTCACTTGAAGACAACATTAGACAAAACTATTTTATTTGCTTATCGAGCTGTGTTGTTTTCAGTGTTCTGTACTTCGGTTGTGTCAACATAGGATGGTTTCAATCCTAATGGTTATAATAAATAATGAAAACCACAAACTCAATAGACCAACAGGTGTAGGTAACAGTTAAAAGAGTTTGTCATATATAATACTTTGGCTCAAACAAAATTGGTTTCTGTAGAGGATTTTGCAGTCTCAAAACAAAACAAAAACAAAGAAATAACAAATAGTGACCTTGCATGGTAGCATTTGGACAAATTAGATTCAAATCTTATTCCTGAAGCCTTCAGGAATATATGACAGCACTTTATGCCATAAGGCTAGAATTTAGCCTAACCATTCTTACCTTTCCAATTTTCTTGTTCATTTTCTAGTTCTTGTTTTCTTCCTCCCTTCACCATTCTATAGGGTGCTCCTTAATAAGGATGAACCTTTCATAGATTCATGTATGCTACTTCAGAAATTTGATCTGTTATTGACCAACTCTTCTTGCCATCGTTGTTCAAATCTTGTGGGGACATTTGGGGTGTCTATAAATGAACGAGTACAAGATTGACTGTGTTGGACGGATTCAACAAAGCTATGCTCTAAATGGGGATTTGAGTTCAGAGTTTAGCAATTGTTCTAGTCAATATTTTGATATTATACAGGCTTCAAATATGGGAACTTTCAATCAGCCACTTGCTATGGTGAGTGGTGAAGGAGTGGAACAGGAACCACACATAGGCCAAACCAAATCATCTAGCAGCATTATCAGCCGTTTTGAGTCACCAGCTTCAGCCTTTTATGCAACAGAAATCTGCATGGGTTTCCCACAATATGATAGATTAGTTGGTAACCCCTCTTTGATATCTCAATTCTCTAAGATCAGTGATGTGGAATTCCCTTTGTATCAATCTCCCAGGCAAAACCTTTTCTTGGCTTCATTGGCAAACCAACCTGCTCCCAACTTTGAGTTGTCAAATCCCTTGCAAGCAATGCTCTTATCCCATTTGAATGGTGATCAATGTGTTAGATCTCCTGAAAAATCTAATAAAATCCCATGTGGGAATTTCCCTGGCAGCAGTTTTCTTCCAATTGAACAACCCAAGTTGTTCATTGATGATGCTGCAAGCCCTTCAATTCCTTCTAAAGGAAATCAGGATCAAACAGTAAGTTTTTTGCCTACTCCATAAATAGTTTTCTCTATTGTCCAATTGGCTTATGCTGTTATTGCTTCTTTTCTACCCTGCAGGATTCTTGTGGCTCATACAATTTACCTGCTGCACAGATTAGCTTCTCTTCTCAGCAAGAGATGCTGTCACCACCACTCTCAGCAGGTAGCTTGTTAACTTCTTCTGGAAACTCTACTTCAAATGGACCAGTAAGTAAAACAAGAATAAGATGGACTCAGGAACTTCACGAGCAGTTTGTTGAGTGTGTGAATCGCCTTGGAGGTGCTGAGAGTAAGGGCTTGTATTGATTCCCTTTTTATTTTGAAAACTATTTTCTAAAATAGTTTCATACTACTCTATCATGTTTTGAAAACCATTTCCAAATCATGTGTTTAAGAAGCCAAAAAATGGAAACAACTGGGAGATGTTTCCTCATCTTTTTGTTTTCATCTAGTTTAACCTCTTCATCCAGCCGTAAGAGTAACCTTGTTTAAGTGCATTTTGAGAACAAGACAGTTTCTGAAAGTAGAAACCAAATATAAACTAATTAAGTTGCTAAATTTTTCGTTGCATAAAACAAATATTCAACATCTGATATTGTTCTTGTCTACTTGGTTGTAGAAGCAACGCCAAAAGCTATATTAAGGCTGATGGAATCAGATGGATTGACCATCTTCCATGTTAAAAGTCATTTGCAGAAATATAGAATTGCCAAATACATGCCACAATCAACTCAAGGTAATTTATTGGCACTGTTGCAGTGTAGTTTCTATAGCATGCCAAATATATTTTGGTGCTCGAATTTGATAGCATTCACATCATAAATCCAATAATTGTGGGAAAACACACAAAGAAATCACCCACACACCCAAAAATTGTCAGATAGAAAACAGAACTATTAATGTGGTTCAACATCTCTTGCCTATGTACACGAAATCTTCACAAACACTTGCATTACATTAAATATGATTCACTCAACAAACTCATTAAAAAGAGACTCACTCACGCTATCTCTCTTCTCTTGTTTTTTGTTGGAATGATCTATCTCCTTCTCATGACCCCCTTTATATGGGAATAGATTCATGACTCCATCTTGAAAGAGACTTTATAGACATTGATTGTCCCACCTTTCCACTAACCTTCTTTATGATAATGAATTCGCCAATAGTCAAGAAACTTTCCTTTATTAGCATATAGTGTTTGTCTAGAAAGAGAATGTGGTTATAAACTAATTCAAATTGTTTAGTTTTTAATGTCTTCACACTTAGCCAGCTAAAGCTGAAAGAGTAAAATATGCCTCAAGGTGTAGGAGGTTGAAACTACCAAAAAACTTGTATGTTTTTTCATGCATGGTAGAAAACTTGAATTATTAAATGTCAAATTGAGGTTATTTATTTCTCAGCTGGATGAGAATGATTCATGAGATTACCAAAACCATTGAATAAATGTTGTTGTGAAAATGACCTCCACTGTATTCATGATCTTCAATGCCCTTATGGTTATTATTGATTTTCAAACTACGTGTTCATGTTTCAGGGAAATCTGAGAAAAGAATCAATGTAGAGAATGTGCATCTTGATGCCAAAACGTAAACCTACTTCCTTTTGCCTAAGCCCCTGTTACCATTCCACAATTCAAATAGATTCACGGTTCTTTTAGTATTTTCATAAGATGCTGTGACTCTAATCAACTACATTTCTTGCTCTTCATTGGCAGTGGATTGCAAATTAGAGAGGCACTTCAGTTGCAGCTAGATGTTCAGAGACGCCTTCATGAACAACTAGAGGTATATCCTTGCTATGTATCATTTACTTTTTGGCTAATATATCTCCATGTTCTCCAAACCTTTCAGGTTCATACGTGCTACTTCATGCTTATGTTTTCTTCACAATGGAAAAAATTGAACATTTTGCTGAGTTCTCTATGTTCATCCGAATATGTGGTTGATTACATTGTAAATAAAATTAACTTTGTTTCACAAGTAGTTAAGAGTAAATGAACATGATAATATACAATATCGATGTAGTTAATATCAAATGTTTGTGAGATAAAGTTAACCATCAAAGATGTGAAAATCAGAACTCCTTGGCAATGTTCTGACTTCAAATTTTCTTTCAATTGACTTCACTTTTTCCAGATTCAGAGAAAATTACAGTTGAGGATTGAGGAGCAAGGTAAGCAGCTGAAAATGATGTTTGACCAGCAGCAGAAGACAAGTGATAGCAACTTGAGTACTCAGAATTTGGGAAATACAACTAATAATGACAGAACTATTAGTTCTAAAGATGTTCAGGTTTCCATTTCTGAAGGGTCTGAAAAATTCCTCATTCCTTCCAACATAACTTAGATTTCCAATCTCATATGTTCATAGCTCTATTCATAAGTAATTAATTTCAGTAACACAGTGTGCCAACAAATCATACTTGTAAGAGAGTCAAACATATCACCATACAATTTCATTTTGGGAAGAAAAACACTCTTGTTATCCTTCAAGTGCAAACTCAATAAATTTGTCCATATATGATGAGTGTGCTACTTTTGTATTACTTGAAAAACACATCATAATTTGCTCATTGTAATTTTCATAAATAGAGCCTCTGCATTCCTTTATCTTCATGGCATGCAGTAGAAAACGCAAATTTACTTTTTTACACAATTCATGGTATAACAATTCCTTATGTAGCCTTTCTATACTTTGTTATCCTCTTTCCCTCTCTCTTTATATATTGTTGGTCTTATTTAGTAATTATGCATATGCAATATAATAAATAAATTATTTATTTAAAAATCATTTTTTTATAAAAGTTATCATATTATTATGAAACTTGACATCAGTTAATCGACAGATCAAGTAACAACAATTATTTATAACATGAAAAAATATTATTAAAATAAATAAATAAAATACAAAAAAAAGATAGAAGACCAGACCAAAATTAATACATAAGTAATCTATACCTATTAATAAAGAGCTCTAAAGAAAAACTATATAAAAATCTATTATACTAATGAATTACATAAAATCTAGATAACATGAATTATTTAAAAATCTATTTGTAAGATCCTTGAATGACATTAATATATAAATTAATAATATATAACTTAATGTAATTTTGTTGAGAGTTTTCTTATAATATAACATTAGTAAACAAGTTAAATTATATTTATATGATTCAAAATTAAAAACAAAACTTATGATAACTATTATCAATAATACATTATGTGTATTAAAAAAATTATTATAGTAAAAATAAAATCTCTAACAGAAAAGTAGTTCGAAAGAAAATATTTGTTTCAATTAAAAAAACCAACTTTTATCTAGTAAAAGTATGTGAAAATAACTAAAAGAGATTTTTTTTTAAAATGTAAAGTTTGTTTTGGAAAAAAATTATCAACTTCATCCCGAACTCAAACATTTAACTTTTTTTATAAGCAAATTTGATTTCAATAAAATAGGAAGTTACATTTTGTATCTCTCCCAAGCATGCTATAAAATTATTTTGGATAATTTTGCACGCATGTGTCAACATTATGATAGTATTTTTCAATTTCATTAATTGATGAAAAAAGTTTCAGTCCTCGTGTTTCATTCTGTGCCATTTTGTGAAGAACTTTCGGTGAAAACTTTTTGTTTTTGTGAATAAAAATTATGGAATTATAAAAAGGTGAGCATCATATTTAAAAAGACCAGAATATTTCTGCCTTATTTTATCCAATAAGCAATGGAACCCTCTTTCCTTTTTCTCTATCTTTTTTTTAATTAATTATCAAATTTACGATAAAAACACGTCTCTTACTCTAGCCACTGTTGAAGCATATTCATGCAAAGTCAAACAAGAGTGGTGTCGATGGATAGCCATCAAAACAAAAATATAATAAATAATAAAAATATCTGAATTTGTCTTATTATTTGTATGTTTACTAGTTCTATCCTATGAGACTTAGACACTTCTCTTAAATGGCGTATCCATGTTGGACACACGTATCGGTGTTGACACTCGTAGGATACTTATCAGTGAAGTGTTAAATTCAAAAAATATTTGTTGGATTTTTGAAAATTATAGCACGATTCTATAACACAATTTTAAAAGGTATAAATACAATAATTTTCTAAAAACTCAAATTTATTATATAAATTTGTATTATGATTATAAAAATAAGAAACAAATTCTTTTGAACCAATCATGAAAACTATCTTCTACTCCTAAAAGAGTCTAAAACATACTTTTGCACATAAATATTTATTTTCAATTTATATAATTCAAAATTATATAATACATAGATCCGTGTCCCGTGTCCTACGTTTTAGAGATTATACATATCTCCGTATCCGTATCGTGTCAGTTTCAGTTTCCGTATCCATATTTGTGTTACATAGGTTCTACCATATTTGCAGTTGATTCTATGATAAATAATTTATCAGGTAATTAAGATTAATTTTCTATTATCTACAACATAGATAATTTGGTAAGTTTTGATGATTAAACCAATAAGTTCAAAATTCATTATTAGACTTGTATTGAACCATTTTAATTGATATCAATAAAAGTTAAATAAAAAAAACAAATGCCATTACCATAATGTCAACACTTTTACAACACTAAAATGAAAATTAAAACATCATTACATAAGTTCTTAACGTTTACAATAATAAAGTTAACATCTAACTTAAAAAAATAAATAAATAAATAAATGATACATGCTAATTCAGTCATCAAATTATAATTGTTTTATTATTTATAATTTATTTATTATTTTAATATATTTTTAAATATTATTATTATAATTAAAAATAGAAGTATTAATAAAATATTTACAATATAATTATATAAAAATATAATATATCACGCTGTTTCACAATCATTATATAATATAAATATTATTAAAATATTTACAATAGATATTAATATTAATGCTTTGTCCAAAGGTTCTCACTCACGCACAAAAAAGAACTTTGTGTATAAAGGTAGATTCTTAGTTTTTTAGCTTTTTCTCTTGTTCTTTCATATTATTCACTTATCCAATATTCTCTTTTACCATTTTGTTCATCATGAAATCGTTTCACTTGTGTTGTGTTATGGGAAATTGAGTTTACAATTAACAACAAAGTTTATTTCTATATTGTGTCTTTAATCATATACACAACATTATAAGTGTTTACTTTTATCTCCCTAATTTTAATTAAAGTTAAAAAATATGTTTTGTGTCAAATCTTAGAATTATAAGAATGTTGGGGATTATCTGGTTAAACTAAGAATATTAAGTTACTATCAACACTAAATTAATTATATAAGGTTCAGTTAAATCGATGTTGAATACAAGATTTAAAATTTTATCCGTCAACTCTAAATTAACTGCTAAGAAATATTAAAATAAAAAGTAATTTGTGTTAATAAAAAGATTTCTTTTTAATTAATGTTAAGGAATTATCTTTTATTAGGAGTAATTTTTTATTAGAAGTAGTGTCGATTTACTAGTCACTTAAATTAATAACATATTAGTGTGAACTTCACCTTCACTAATGCCAAATGAGCTTATGTAAGGAAAAAAATTAATAAGTTCTTTTAGGACATGTATCAAACTTATTTCTCAACTTACTTTTTTTTTTATCAAGATCAATTTTTGTTTCTTTCTTGACAATTTCAAGCTCTAATTTATTTTGATAAATTCTTTCTATACCCATTTTTTTTTATCTTACATCTTATATAATTTTAAATTTTTAAAAATATCCTTCATTCTAAAAATAAAATACAAAATTAAAAATAATACATTCTGAAAATAGATCCAGAAGAGATTATTATGTTCCGAAAACAAAAATCCGGAAACAAAATCAATCTCATTCCGGATACAAAAATGTAATAAAAAAAAATTGTATTGAAAAAAAAAAGCCAAAAACATATTCTAGAAAAGGATCCGAAATGTATTTTTATATGTACACCATTTTATTTAAGGATCTTTTCGTCTTTTCATACTGAAATTGGATTCGGTCATATGGTGCGTGGAAGTAATTGCCATTTATTTTTCCTCTCTTTATCAATTAACATCAAGCCCAAGCCCTAATTATTAGGATTAATATATACATTCTACTTATACGGTAATATACGATATTTTTTTATTTTAAAAGTGTAAGCTTATTATTAAAGTTTGAGACTTGATCTTCAAATTGGTTTAAAGAAGAAAGTCTGCTAAACATTGTTAGTTCACAATAAATTTGGACAAGGGATTACTATATTTACCTCAACATAGATTTTGTTTCGTTCATGCACATATCTAGGGGTAGCAATGTGGGCTGGTTTGTCTCGCATAGATCTATCTCGCGTTTGACTAGCAAAATGCAAGCTGGATTAGCCCGCTTCGAATGTGTGTTCATTTTATTGACCCATTCTGTATAAGAGGCAACTCACATGCCTACAGGCTAGCTCGCATAAGAAAAATAAAACTTATTCCTACTGTTGAAAAATTAAAATTTTATCTCTGTTTCAATTCATTCAATTCAGATAAAAATAAGAATTCAAGTATGAGAGTGATGAGCATATATTTATTCACACACAATAGCCTTAATCATAGATTATTGGACTACAATAATAAATAAATCCATTGTTTTAATTAATATTCTTATAATTGGATTTATTTGGGCCTTAACTATTATTATTGTTAATTTTGTGTTTTTAGAGTAAATTATCTAGAGGAAGCATCTACCTTT
>Ga0123342_1002325_pt1 | contig 31589 bp, 15 predicted proteins | sample Turbeawhitnodule_FD_89960 | JGI IMG/M metagenome (GOLD analysis project Ga0123342, IMG submission 89960) | Root nodule microbial communities of legume samples collected from Mexico - Turtle bean Mexico white nodule | ecosystem: Host-associated > Plants > Roots > Nodule | place: Mexico: Nepantla... | reverse complement strand
AGCCTCCCTTCTTCACGTCCTAGACGCTCCTTCCTTGTAGCTAGACGCTCTTCTTGGTCTAGACGCTCTTCATGGTTTGGGCTTTGGCTCCCATGGCTAGATGTGCTTGGCCCTCTTCCATCAAAACCCATTCATAATCGATTACTTTTCCTAGTAATAAGAAAAACAAAGAGATTCTATGTGATTTTAATGTATTATTTGGAATTTTAATCTATTAATTCATTATTCTAATATATTAACATGCATTTTAACATATTAAAACATAAACAATATGCATAAAATACAAGCCAAATCACTTATATGAACACGCAATTTAAAACTTCATAAAGTAAAAATTAATTCACTATAAAGTTTATTCAAATTAATCATTAACTATTACAAAATGATATGCAAACTAGAATCAAATGCATAAAGAAAAAAAATACTATTCATCATTTGACTCTCCATTGTTCTCCGCATTAAGCCTTTTTAATTTTCTCTTAATACTTTGAAGAGTTAGATGGATATTCTCCCTTTTATCATCATGTTCTTCATCCTTCCTTAACTGGTAATTAAAAATCTTGTCTAGCTTTACAAGAAGAGCTTGGAGAAAAAGGCTTTTCTTCTCTTTCCTTAACTTGAGCTTCATCAATTTGCATTGAATCATTTTGTTCTTCAGGTGCATGAATTTACTCTTCTTTTTTTATATACCAATTGATCACCTTTTTTTTACCATTCCCATCTTATGAAGACAAATTTTCTCAATCCTATTAGAGAGTCGCATTATAGTAGTAGTTTCCCCTACTAAATCAACTCCATAGTGTTGAAAAACTGTTGATAAAAAAAATAAAAAGGGAGTTTGATACACTTGCAACCTTTTCTCCTTTAGCATAATCTCAAAAATGATGACAGACAATTGAAAGCCATTCTTCAAGGCATAGATCAGCAACATGTCATATCTGACAGTTATGCATGGTTGATTCCTCTTGAAGCCAAATCTGAAAATGACAATGGCTAGAAACCTTTCATCCAATTTTATGCCTCTAGTTTTGAAATGCTTGAAGTTGATTTCGTGAAAAAAGGTTGATTTTCACAGACAATTCAAATAAAAATAAATCTTTTGAAACTCTCAACTTGAACTCAACAATGTTTCCCAAATTAATAATCCATGATGATTTCAATACCCTTTAATTTTTAAATTAAAAATCCCCCTACACAAGTGACTCTTGAATAAAAAGACTCTTACCAAATCAGGATAGTACTTGCTTTACATTTCAACAAACACTACAAGAAAATCATCAAATAGAAATCAATATTTAGAAACCAAAATAATTGGTTGCAATAGTAACTAAATTAGAGACCATTTTAGAAACTAAAAAGAAAATTGATTTCTAAATTGGTTTCTATTATTGTGAAATAATTTCTAAATTGGTATCTAATTAGCTACCAAGGTTTTAACTACCAATTATTTAGATTCTAAATTTGGTAGCAAAAACCTTAGTTGCTAATTAGATACCAATTTAGAAACCATTTAACAATAATAGAAACTAATTTAGAAACCAAAAATTTATTTAGTCCTTAAAATGGTCTCTAATTTAGTCACTATGACAACTAATTATTTTTTGTCTCTAAAATTGGTTTCTATTTCATGATTTTCTTATAGTGAAAGATCTTGAGACCTTGATTTCTCAAAAGTTTTTGAAATGTGAAGCCTTCACTCCTAATCAAAGGCAAAAGAATGAATTTTTGAGTTATTTTTCTATCACCCTAAAATCTTCTATATTCTTCTCTAACTTCCTCTTTACTGGTTCATCCTTCAATTGATGTAGGAAGCTTTAAAAAATATAGGCTTTTCCTTTCTTGATATTATTGTGTTGGATTTTTTTCCACCAATATTTTCTTTGTTTGTATACATTTCCTCCAACTTTTTCCACATATCTTTAGCACTTCTTCAAGAAAAGATTTTCAAACAAATATCCATAGTTAATGCAAAAAGAAAGTATATGTTTTACCTTTGCAACTGTGCTTTTTCTTTAGTTAAAAAATCTACAACTTTCTTGTCCTCCACATTATTAGTCATAACAAAACTTCAATTCTTACCAACAAATCCGTAAATAATCTCATTTTGTTTTTCGAAATAAAAAGTTTTCTTCATACAATTAGAAGGGTTATGATTTCAGTCTCCACAGAAAACATATTTAGCATAGCCATTCATAAAACTTTTAGGATCTTTGTGATGGAAATTCATATGAGAAACTACAGTCAAGAATAAAGAGTCACCAAAACTAGAGAGTGTATTAGGAGCTTACCATGAGCTTGGGCTTATTTAAGTCAGTTTGGGACTTTAAACAATCTTTTGGGCCTAATTTCTAAAGTGCAAAGATCACTCTAGATATTTTGGAGCACCAAGAATACAAGACTTCTATTTGTATATATATGTATAGAGTAGTGCAAGGTTTTGTATACCCTTGTATTATGGACTGAACTATTTTCCAGCTTTGTATTCTGAGCTAAAAGTAGGTTTTTCCGAGTCAGTGCAATAGAGGAAGGCTTACCACCTTAGGAAGGGAAGCTACACACCTAGCTTTAGTTGAAGCTTGGGCTTCAAGCTAATGGTTGAGAGGCTTGAGCGACAAGACTACTCTAGTTTGCCATGCAAGCTAGAGTAGAAGCTTGACTTGCAAGTTTCATGAAACTTGGGCTGCAAGCTACACTCTTCTATAAATAGATAGTTGCACATTGTAATTTTTAGACTTGGAATTTGAGTGATGATATGTTGTAGAACTGTTTCTAGCTCTCTCTCTTTCAAAGTATTTCATCTCTTGCTTCTACTCTCTTTTTGAGTATGCCTAAAGAATAAATAAAAGGTTGGCCTAACCTCCTTCATAGCACAAAGTCTCCTCATTCAACTCACGATATTGATAGCATTTTCATCCAAATTACTTTCGCTGCTTTCCAAACTCCATTCGAATCGATGAACAATGCTTGGAGCCTAGGAGAACTCCATCACTTTGTTTTCAATTCCTTTCAAAACCAGCTTTAAGGCCTTTTGTTTGAAAAGAGAATGAAACTTATCTAAACAATTAAGGGGGTGAAATAACTTTAAAAAAAATTTTGAAAATGATTTACCCTTTATTGAAGTACTTTAAAAATTGTTTCAAATTGAAAAATTGAATGTAATAATTTGGAAATCAAGATTGATAAAAGATTGGTTAACAATAAGAAGACAGAGGAAGATAAAGATTGCACAACAAATGTATATTGGTTTATACCACACACATGATGGTACATCTAGTATTATTTATTCAACCTTAGAATAATTAGAATTCACTATCTTCAAATGTTTGTACAAACAATTCAAAACATATGACAACAAATCCACATGATAAACTCTTGAACACACTCAAGAGAATATATTCTACCCTTGAAACACTCAAAAGTTAGATTATAAGTATTATTATTTTTTTTATAAAACTTTATATATATTAAACATCATTACCAAACCCGATATCTTACTTAAGCTATACCCACAATCCAACAATTATCGGCCATATAAGGAGTACAAGTATTATTGATGTTTAACTTTAATTTTACAAAATATATTTGAATGATTTAAAAAATATTTTGATTTAAGTTATTTTATTGATATTTGTGTCCATTAATTTTGAAGTAACAGAGATGTTTTTATAGTAATTTGAAGATGAGGAATTGAGCTTGGGATTCCAACGTGGTCGTGGGAATTGGGAAGCGTACTTTTGATATTAGTGAGAGCTTTAGAAAGCGTTGTGGATTTTCACTTTCGCTTTCTTTTCTACTTAGCATGAATGCCCTTTGCAAAAGATAATGGTTTGGGAATCCTATGTCCCTCTTAGCTTCGTTCTTTTTCTGTGTCCCTTTCAGATAACAAGATTCCCACACTCAATGCTTTTGAATTGAATTGCTAATGTTACCGTGTTTTACGTTACTGGTAAGAAAACACATGCATAAAAACCAGCAATGCAATCATACAATACTCCTTTCACTGACTTTCTAAGTGCTTTTTATGTTGCTCTGTCAAATTTATACCAGATATTTCCAAGAAGAAAAAAATTCATATACAACTCAAAGAACAAATCCACCAAACCCTGTTTCAAATTCAAATTTGACCACCCCTCTAAGGATTGGAACGTCATATATGTTAGTAATTATGGTGACAAAAGTTTAGCTTCTAATCTACGTGCCTAATTCAAAATAGAGATTAAGACATCTTAGTTAAATTTGTTTGTGTTAAATTTGTTTGTGTTATGGCCCAGAAAAATATGTGCTCATGCTACAAGAAAGCGACATTTAAACATTTCTCAGTTGCCTCAAATTCTGGATAAGTACTTATATTATAAGTCTTATTAAAGTGCAGTGATTTGTTTAATAGTTATTGCCATATAAGCAGGTGAAGCATTAAACAATCATTTTAAATCCACTTACAACAATTTTTTTCTTCTTTTTATAACTCGTGTTTCTTTTGTACAGTTATTGTTTTTCGGTTTAATATAATAAATATAAGGATAATAAAAAAATTAGTGTAAATTTTTTAACTTAATTAATTTTGTTTGAATTCTTAATAGTTAAAGTAATTTTAGTGTTTGACTTGTAATAATTATGGCACGTGTGTTTATTGAAAAATATTAGAAATTTGTATGTTACGATTATATACTATTTATATTTGTGAAAATAATCATTATATTGTTTTTATCTTGAAAGTTATGTTAAAGGTGTTTTAAAGTTATATAACAAACTTTATTAGTTTTGTTTGAATTTTTAATAGTTAAGATAAATAAAATGTTTGACGTGTAAAGATTGTTATGCATATTTATTGAAAAAATTTAGAAATTTGAATGTTACAATATGCTGACGATATGTGAAAATAATCATCATATTATTATTATCTTGAAATTTGTGCTAAGGTGTTTTAAGGTTATATCAGGACTAAAAATTAACTTTCATAAGTGTAAGATGTGAGGGATTGTGGTAAGTGAACGTTAATTGTATCAATTTGTTGTTATTTTAAATTGTTGAATTATGTCATTGTATTTTACATACTAGGAAGTCCAGCAGGAGACAATAAAGATGTGGGATCCTATGCTAAAAAGATGTGGGATGTTGGAAATGTAAACATTTAACCCATGCTGGAAGGGTGTGTCTAATTAAGTTTGTTGTATCAACTCTTCCTCTTTTCTTCTTATCATTCTTTAGAGAACCAAAAAACATAGTAAATGTTATTACAAAAGGAATGAGTTATGCAGAGAGATATTATGATTTCATTACAAAATGTTGGGATGAGATGCAAAAGGAAAAAAGATAGCATGGGTTGAGTGGTCCAAAATAAGCCAATTAAAAAAAAGAGAGGGAGTAGGTATAAGAAATATTAAGATGTTCAATGAGGCTCTACTTGAAAAGTGGAAGTGGAGGGTTGCAATAGAGAGAAATGAGTTATGCAAAGAGATATTACTATCTAAGTATGAAGATTGAAGGGAAATAAATACATCAAAAAAGCTCAGGCATGAATCAACATGGTAGACAGATCTCAAGAAGTAAGTGGCACAGGTTATGAAAAAAATTGGTTTGATAAAAATATTAATTGGACATTAGGAAATGGTGAGGAGGTTAGGTTTTGAACATATAGGTGGAATAATAGTATAACCATGACTAAAAAATACCTAAGGCAATACAAAAAAACTCAAATTTAAGCAAAACCTATGTATCTCAGGCTACAACTTGGATCAATAATAATTGGGAATGGGATTTGAAGTGGAGGAGAGAATGGTTTGAATGGGAAAGATCATAGGTAGAGTCCATGATGGATTTAAAAGAAAAATAAGCCAAATAAAAATGGGCAGGAGAAGTCGGTGTGGAAGGGGGAAAATCAGAAATCTATTCAGTGAAATCAACATATAATATAATGTACAATAGCATGGGGGCCGAGGATGATGTATTTTCAGTTTAATAAGGAAAAAAAATGTTAAAACCTTTGTATGGGGGGTTCAATTGAACATAATTCAAACTCTGGATAAACTACAAAAATCGGTGTGATAATACTTAACACAAATTTTGCATATTTTTTCAACAAGTTCACTTTACAAAACACCTATTTTTTTAGTGCAAAGTAGCCAACAATATGTGGAACCTTTGCTTTAAGTGGATAGAAATTACAGCAATTTCACATAACTCTATGTTCAATCATTTTTACCACTTTAATTTTCCAAGTTTGAACATAAAACAAAATTTATTACAGAAATCTATGTCGTTGGCTTTGATGAAAGATATATAAGACCACAAAAATTAAGTTAGATTCAATAACGCTGCATGTGATGGGATGAAATTTTTGGTCTATCACAATTGAAATGTTGGAAATGGATTACAAATTTGAATAAAAAAATGTTATGTTTTCTTATCGAAATTGGTGTGTCTGAAAAACTGTCTACAAATGTGTTAATAGCTCCTAAGTACATGTATTCTTGTTCTAAATTTCACTTTATGCATTCTGGCCCTCAAATGTTTTGTGGAAAATAGATCAAAACTTTGGTGGGCTAAACACTTAAACCTTTTTTAAATGTTTGATCTTGATAATGTGGTTATGGCCAACCATAGAATTAATTTACAATATAGGCAGCATAATACATACTACTAGCTTTCATTTCCTTTTGGGTAGGAAAAGTGGATCTTGAATTGTGCTTAAAAAAATTTGCATGGAAAAGAATGGTTGTCATGGTCTAATATAAGCAAAAATCAACTCATACAAAACCCATAAAATGGATCCAATTCACCAACCACACAAGTGCAAATTAAAGCTTCAAGACAATTGGTGGTTGTGACACTCCTTTGACCCACATTGATGCTTTCATTTTCTCATATTGTAATGGTTTATACTACTTTTCTTTGATGGAGTTAGGGGTCTTTTATAGGGATGTATGGAATAATACCTCATAGTTAAATGATCTTCAGATGTACTTTCATTAGGTAGCAGTGGTGCATGCTGATTTAACTACTTTATAGTCGTAGTTTCAATTAGCATCACTTTAGGATGTTAGGTTATAACTATAAGCCTCTGTATTAGAATAGCTAATTTCTTTTTGTGGATGGTTGGAGTACCCCTAATACTCCTATTTCATTGATTTTTTTTATTTTTTATTTTGCTAATTAAAAAACATATAATTATTAAAGACGAAATACACTCTCAATTATCTCAACTATTAGCAAAGTTCAAACAAAACTAATGGAATTAAAGTTTTTTATTAAAAGACTATTATTATTTTTTTCTATTGTACTAAAAATAAAATATGTTAACACTTCTTCTACTGAATTGACCATTTGTCCTTTAGTTTTTAATAATTTTAATAAAACCAGTACTATGTGTGACGCCAAGGGTTATTCAATATTGGGGGATAATACTTTAGGGTGGGCAAATAATGAAACTGAAAATGGTGCAAGAGGCATCTTAACCATGTGGCATAAGGAAGCTTTTAAATGTGAAAGAAATATTTTAGGCAAATGCTTCCTATTGACTATGGGAGAATATATAAAAGCAAGCACACATCTAGTTGTAATTAATGTTTATTCTTATTGTAATATGGAAGAAAAATGGGGAATGTGGAAGGATATAACAAATATTAAGTGGGGAGAACTGTACAACTTAGGTTGTGTTGTATAGTGAGAGGAAGGGAACCGATTAGAATGGAAGTTATACCATTGAAATTATAGGCTTTAATGGTTTCAATGAGAATAATTTCTTGTATGATGTGCCAATAGTAGGAAGAAAGTATACTTGGTATAGAACAAATGGCACAACCAAGAGCAAAATAGATAGCGCATTAGTCATTGACGAATGGTTATAGAAAATGGCCACACATTAAACAATACATTCAATATAGGGAAATATGTGATCATTTTGCCATAATGTTAAAATCATCTATAAAGGATTGGGGACTAAAGCCATTTAGATCTTTAAATGTGTGGTATATGGTTGTAAGCTTCAAAGAATTTGTGAAAGACAAATGGGATTCTTATAATATGCATGGAAATGGGGTATGAAGGCTTAAAGACAAGATAAAAAAATGTTAAGAACAAATATTAAGAAATGGAATCTCAAAGTGTTGGATGTATGGACACAATCAAACATCAAATTCTTAGCGAGATAGAGGAGGTGGATACTAAGGATGATGATAATGACTTAGATGTCATCATGAAGCTGGAAAGGATGGAGCTAATTAGTCATCTGGGAGTTATAAATAACAACATAGATACAACTTTGAGGCAAAATGCGAGGGTCTGTTAGCTGAAACATGGTGATACTAACTATAAGTTTTACCACTTTGTCATTAGATGGAGAATGATTAGGAATGTTGTAAAAGGGGTAATTGTAAATGGTGTTTTTTTTAGGAACCACAACTAGTTTGAAGTGAGACAAAAACACTCTTTAAAAAAATGTTTACAACAATTCACGATTGTGGGGTTAGGTTATCAAATGTGGATTTTAGTACTTTAACACCTGAGGGCAATAAGAAACGTCCAAAATCATTGAGGAAGAAGTTAGGAATGGTATATGGCAGTGTGATGGTTCCCAAAGCTTGCGACCTAATGGCTTTAACTTAACTTTATTAAATATAACTAGGAAACTTTAAAGTCGAACATCATACTGGAAGTAGACTATTTTCAGTGTTCAGGAACAATACCTAGGGGTTATAGTGCATCCTTCATTACACTTATACCTAAAGTAAATAGCCCAATTAAGCTAGAACAATACATGCATGCATCCTTAGTTGGGGTTTTTTACAAGATTATCTCTAAGGTGTTGTCTAATAGAATAAAGAAAGTTTTTCCCTCTATCATTGATTATTCTCAATCATTCTTTTTAAAGGATATGAGACTATTGGATAGTGTTTTGGTAGCTAATGAGCTAGAAGAGTACATAAGAAGGCAAGGTAAAAGTAAGATCATAATCAAGGAGGATTATGAGAAAGCCTATGACTCGTTGAAGTGAGATTTTGTGTATCATATGATGAATAAACTAGGCTTTAATAATCAATGGATCTCTTGGATTAAGGGTTGATTGAGTTCTCTTAAGCTGTAAGCATTGTTCTTCATTTGGAATGGAGTTTGGAAGGCAGCATAAGTAATTTGGATGCAGTTGTAATAAATACCACGAGTTGAATGATGAGATTTAGTGCTAAGAAGAAGGTTAGACCAATCTTCTAGCTATTCTCTAGGCTTACTCAATAAGAGAGTAGAAGAAACACATGAGAGACTTTGAAAGAGAGAAAGTTGGAAACAATTCTACAACATATTATTACTCAAATTCAAAGTTTGAATTTTACAAGAGAAGATAACCCTATTTATAGGAAAGAAGGAGAGGAAATGGCATGTTGTGCAAGCCAGAGTTAGGGTTTAAAAACCCTACCTTGCCACTCAAGGAATCTTCTACAAATCATAGCTTGCATGTCAAGTTAGGGTTTCATAAAAGAGGTGTGTCACTCTCTCTTATGCTTAGGGTTTATGACTTATCTCCTATATGGCTCAAATGAAACCTATTCTACTCAACTAAGAATATAGAGTTGGAAAAACCTTCACTATTATATACAAGTATTTACAAGGCTTTAATAGGAAGAATTTAAAAGATTTATATTTCTCTGCTTCATAGTCTTCATTCCTCTTAGCTTGAGTTGGTGGTGGCTTGGATGGACCTCCATCAAGGGTTTATGGAATCAATCTAAGTCTCTGTATTAGTAAATGATAATCATACTACGAATTTTAAAGGGGGTTGAGACAAGGGGATCCTATGACACCATTTTTGTTTCTCATAGTAGCAGAGGGTTTGGCGAGGCTTGTAATACAAGCAACAAATTTAAAGTTGCTTCAAGGTCTAAAAATAGGGAAACTTTAGGTAGAGGTAAACATACTCCAGTTTGCAGACGATGCCCTTTTTATGTGCGAAGTTAATTACCAAAATATTTTTACTATAAAACCCATTCTTATGTGTTTTGAGTTAGCTTCAAGATTAAGGGTCAACTTTCATAAGTCAATGATAGAACCAATAGGTGTTGAAAGGGGAACAATTGATACTTTTGCTAAAAAATTTACAACCAATTGATAATTCAAATACTCAGGCTTACAGGTGAGAGGTAATTGAAGGAAAAATAGTTTTGGAAACCAATCTTAGATAAAATCAGGGATAAACTTAATGGTTGGAAGGGTAGATACTTAACTTTGCTTGGGAGAATTTGTCTGATTAAGTCTGTCTTCACTGCTCTACCATTGTACTACTTTTCTTTCTTTAAAGAGACAATCTCTATCAACTAATAAATTACAAAGATACTGAGAAAATTCTTGTGGGGATGGAAACACTAGTAAAATTGCCTGGATAAGGTGGGCCAAAATATGTAAGTCAAAGAAAGAGGGAAGATTGGGCATCAAGGAGATAGGAGTTTTCAAGAAAGTCTTATTAGCTAAGTGGAATTGGTGCTTTTAAACTGAAATTAATGGGAAGTGGAGAAAAATCTTTTTGTCCAAGTACGAACCTCATAATGGACAACCAAAAGACATAACTGACATGTTTCAATCTTGGCGGTGGAGGGATCTAGGTAAAGTGTGTGGAGAGGGAGGAAATGAAATTTGGTTTGGCAAGATACAATAGGTTGGAAAATAGGTGCAGAGAATAAACTAAGATTTTTAGAGAATAAATGGTTAGGAGAATACAACCTCCTACATAGATTTCTCAAGTTGTACTCTATCTCAACAAACCAACGGAGGACTGAGTGGGAGGTAGTAAGTTGGACAGATATGGGTTGGAAGTGGAATTTTCAATGAAGGAGGAATATGTCTGATTGGGAGAGTACACAAGAAGCAAAATTAGTTAATCAAATTATTAATGTACACTTGAACCGGGAAATAGTTTATAATTGGAGGTAGCTAGGTGAAGAAGAAGGAATCTATACATTAATTATTTTAATACCTTTTGGTCTATAAAAGCTTTCCTGAATGCTCAAATCCTTGCATGGAGGGTCTTAATAGGCAAAGTTCCCACAAGGTGAATTTAGTGAATAGAGGGTAATATAGATAACATGTTTTTCCCTCTTTGTCATCTAAAAGTAGGAATTGCACCCCATTTGTTCATGGGTGTGTCATTGCATTTGCTGCCTGGAATCTGTGTTATAGTTGGGCAGGTATCCACTTTGTTCAACATAATAATATTGAAAACCATTTTAAGCAGTTTCATATCCTTCATATAAATTACAAAACAAAACCTGACATGGAAAGAAATATGGATAACACTAATTTGGAATTTATGGGATCATAAGAATAGAGTTGTCTTTGAACAAGGGAATATATGGAGAAAGTTTTTCACATGGCTCAACTTAAGTAATGGCTATGGCAGAAAAACAAGCTCTCAACAATCAATTTTTCCTTTTCTGATTGGTCCTTGCATCATCTTCTCTGCATGAGATCAATTACCTACCTTACTTGTTTCTTTATTCGGGCTTCTAGTTTGTTTTCAACTCCATTTTTATCATTGGCTAAATATACTTGATGATTATCCTTGGTGCTATTTGGTTAATTGAAAGAAAAATTAAGAAGTAGTGCAAATTAGTTTGGGAAGATTATTTGTTTTAATATTGTAAAAAAAATAGGATGTATTAGCAGGCTCTCATAGGAGCTATAGGCAAACCTCGAAGGACAATTGGCTACAACTCTCTCAGTCCTTAAGCTCTTTAACGTGTGTATTTGGAGGTGCACGAGTTAGTTGCACTATAGAATTTTCTTATACCAGTTTTTGGCATGGCTTAACTCTGCTGATATATCAATAAAGGGTAGTCCGCTTTCCTTGAAGGAAGGGGAATTTTGGATAGCATTTTGGTTGCTAATGAAGCAATAGAAGAGATAAATAGGAAGAAAAAGAGTTATGTGTGTTTCAAGGTGGATTATGAGAAGGCGTACGACTGTGTGAGGTGAGATTTCATATATTATATGTTAGGCATGCTTGGCTTTTGAGAAAAGTGGATATCTTGGATTAAGGCTTGCTTGAAATCAGCGTCGATGTCAGTTCTAGTAAATGGGAGTCCTACTAAGGAATTTATTCCGAAGAAGGGGTTGAGACAAGGTGACCATTTAGCTCTGTTCTTGTTTCTAATAGTGGCCGAAGGTCTTGCAAGGGTGTCTAGGACTGCAGTCGAGAAAAATTTGGTTGAAGGATTGGAGATTGGCAAAGAGTCGGTTAAGGTAAATATGCTACAATACGCTAATGATACTTTGTTTTTATGTAAGGCAAATATCAAAAGTGTGTTTAATATTAAGGTCATGTTGAGTTGTTTTAAGTTGGTTTCGGGTCTCAAGGTGAATTTCCACAAGAGTAGACTTCGTGGGGTTGGGGTGAAACAGACGGAAATTCTAAGTTTCGCGTCAGTATTAAATTATGAAATAATGAGAACTCTTTTTAAGTATTTGGGGTTGCCTGTAGGGGGATGCCATAAGAGGGGCGAATTTTGGGATGAAGTGGTCAACAGAGTTAAAAGAAAACTAGGTAGATGGAAGGGTAGATTCATCTCGATGGCAGGAAGGATATGTTTGATTAAGTTTGTTTATCGTCTAAGGTGTTGAAGAAGATTGTGAGTTTACAGAGGAATTTTCACTTTTCACTTTTCAAGGTTCCGTCTAAGGTGTTGAAGAAGATTGTGAGTTTACAGAGGAATTTTTTGTTGGGTTGGAGGTCATAAGGGAGGAAGATTGCATGGGTTGCTTGGGATAAGGTTTGTAATTCCAAGAATGTAGGCGGGCTAGATATCATTAATGTTAGAAGTTTTAATCTAACATTACTAGGAAAATGGATATGGCGTTTGAACTCGGATAAGGGAGGGTTGTGGAGGGAGGTAATCGAATCCAAGTACAGTGGATGGAGAGGCCTGAAGGAACTACAGAATGATAATAGCAAAGTTTCTTTGTGGTAGAGAGATTTGATGAAGGTATAGAGTTTAGAGGAGTGGGGAAGGAAGTTTGAAGATAGGGTTAATTGGGTGGTTGGAAATGGGAAAAATATTTTGTTCTGGTAAGATAATTGAGTAATATCTGGAAGTTTGAAAAGTAGATTCCCAAGGTTATTCTCTTTATCTGTTCTTAAGGAAGCTAACATATGTGAATGTGGTTCAAGGGCTAATGGGATCTGGGAGTGGAACTTAAGGTGGAGAAGGGGTTTGTTCGCTTGGGAGGAGGATCAAGTAAGACAACTCTTAGAGACGATTTCTAATAGGAGGATCGAGTCGGAGATAGGGGATAAATGGATTTGGAAGGATAGCGAGACAACAATCTTTTCAGTAAAGTTTGTTTACGGGTTACTAAAGGGAGAAGGAGGAGAGGAAGATTCAAGATTATACAAATCTTTTTGGAGGATTAAAGCGTTGCCTTCAGCTCATGTCACGACTTGGAGGGTGATTGAAAACAGGTTAGCCTTCAAGGTAAATCTGGAGAGACGAGGGATACAGATTGAGAGTAATCTTTGTAGCTTATGCATGTTATCAAAGGAGTCAACAAATCATCTTTTCTTCGACTGCATGGTTGCTTGGCTAATTTGGAACCTTTGTTATGACTGGTTAGGAATGAATTTAGTTGATCTTATCGTTCCCGAGTCACATTTTGAACATTTCAAGTTTTTGGATGCACCTAATTTAGTTAATCTTATTATGGGTCATATTTGGATAGCTTTGGTTAGTGAGATTTAGAGACACAAGAATAATTGTTTGTTTAAATGAGGAGTGGTTGATCATACTGAAGTATTTTCTCTGGCACAGGTCAAGGTTTGGTCCTGGATCAATTCAAAGATATCGTCAGTGAGTTTCTCGTTCTCTGAATGGTGTATTGAACATTTGGTATGTATGTACTCGATTTAATATTGGTACATTGTTTTATTCTTCAATTATTAGTGTTGGGAAAGGATGTAAAGGATTAAACTGTGGGTTTTAGATATGAAGGTAGAAAGGAATTTTTATCTTTTATTCTTTGTATGAGGATTGGATCACTCCTTAAGTGGGTCGATTTAATTTAATTGTTTATTGTCGATAAAAAAAAAATCAATAGAAGCACTTGTAGAAGGGACCAAACTTCTAACATGCTCAAGTATATATTTGTGTAGTTCAAAATATTTGTTGTAAAATACTATTCAAAGCAGTAGAATTGGTTTATGCTTGATTATATATTTGAGAGTTGAAAATGTTCTTATTGTATTAGCAAGTTCCTGAATTTAATGACAAGTTAAGTGGATTTAAGAATATTTTTTTAAAAATGTAATACATAGTTGGATTGGGTGGAACATTTTGGGTGGGAGGCAACTAGCTTTTTTAAATGAGTTAAAACATTCCTCAAATGCTTAATTTTATTTAGTTTATTATAAAAAAATGTTAAATTATATTTTTTATTTAATATTTTTTTATAAATTAGAAAGATTTAAAATAACATTTATAATTATCAATTAAAACCTTTAAGGCCGAAGTATTTATACTATATTTCATGAAAATAACCAAGTGTGAGAACTTAACACTGCTAGTGTTTTTTTGCATGAGAACATGTTTTTGTTTCTATTTTATTTTTCTGATTTAAAAAGTATCTATTTTATTTTTAAATACACTTCCTTTATGTTTTCTTATATAAACTTTTAAACAACAAAAACAAATGAAAAAATATAATTGAGAAATAGAAAAAACTTGAAACCAAAACAACTTTTAATGATAAATGGTAATAATTTGAGAAACTTTAACCTGGCATAAAGTTTAGTAAATATGTGGGGATTGCATTGGACAGGTAGAGTACATGGGAAACTTGCACCGAACAAGGAAGAGAAAAAAATTCTGTCATCATCCAAGTGATCCTATATATCTCTTTAGCATCTTCCAATGTATAAAGCTGTTACATAAATATCACATAGTTGTGTTGTAAAAGCAATGTTGTGCTTCAACCATTAGTTCATTTTTTCCATTTTCTTAACCGAGGCTGCATTGCTAAAACTACGTACTTTTTCTATTGTTTATATGCATAAAAAATGATAGAATATTAATTGATTCCATAAGTAGAAAGAACGAGAAACAAAGACCGTTAAACAGATGGTCAAAAAAGTGAGGATGAGCCTGTAAAAACTCAGTTTATTCAGACCCTTTTGTGACTTTGAAGTTACTCCATTTTTTTTTTGTACCTTTTACACTGCTCGAGTTTGTGTCAGGATGACAACTGCACTGTTCCTGAAAATTAAAAAAGTTAACAGTAGAGAACAGCAAAGCCCTAGTTACCTTTCTTCTTTAATCAAAGTTAATAATTTATTTTCATATCTGAACAGTAAAATTAATATGAATTATTAAATTAAATAGCAATAATAGTATATATTCTGATAAACTTTCAAAATTAGTTGGAGCTGCAACTAGGAGGTGCATGCTGTGGTAAAACTTCAAAAGCATTGTGTTAATAATTAAAGGTTGATATTAAGTTGCAAAAGTTTTATATTTTCAGAGAGAAATCTTATCCATTAGATATTGGGCTAAAGTCCAACCAGTAGCTCAACCGTTGCATTAGTCCAAAAACTTCAGTTAGTCTCTAAGGTCAACACTAGGAACATTCATGAATAGCTCATCTCATTTTCTTCAAGAGTAAAATTATCTTTCTGTTACTAAATCAAATTGATGAGATGAATGCTATTCAAAATTTCATATTGAAAATGTGAGATTAAAGAAATTTTTTACAACGTCTTCTGTTTTAGTCTCTTCTCATAATGTTTGACTAAACGTGTCTCACCATCTCAATTTAGATATACATGTAAATCAATAAAAAAAACGTACTTTATTACAAATATTTAAGATTAAATAATCAAATAATATATACTATGAGAAAATCATTATAACAACTAAATTTAGAGATAAAACATAATTAATAATTATATTAAATTAAATACTATTATATAGACTAAAAAATTATTAGTATCTAAAATAGTTTTTATTATTGATTAAAAAATTATAAAATAATTTTTAAATTATATCTAAATTAATTATCAAGATTTTAACTACTAATATTTTATATTTTAAATTAGTATTTAAAAGACTAATAAAGATTAATTTATAATATAAAATAGTTAGTAACTAAAATTTTGGTAGCTAATGATTAGATACTAATTTATAAACTATTTTTTATTAATAACAGAAACTACTTTAGATATTAATAAATTTTTTATTTTATAAAATAATCTCTAAATTAGTTAATAGAGTAATTAATTATTTTGATCCCTAAAATTAATTTTTATTTAATAATTTTTTTATTGTATAATATAGACTAACAAGAGTACCCAAATTCAAGTGAAGTCCAATTCAGAAAGAAAGTTCACCGTAAATAAGTATAATATAAGTAAAAAAACATATAAAAGATAGGTAAAATAACATTTATAAATCATACTCACAAATTTAAACGTTGAAATATCTTTACATGTATCTTCATCCTTATTAAATTAAAAAAAAAAATTAACGTAAAATACTAAAAGGACGTGAAGTAGAAGACCAAAGGTAGAATGGAACATAATCTCACTTTGTTTATATAAGAACATAAACCACTTAAGGTTGAAACAAACCAGAAAGGTGTATTGAACTCTTCATATAGTTCATACCTAACGTATCTTTTACTCTTTCCATTCGACCCTTGGCCAAAATATAATAAGAGGTGATAAGATTATTGTGTTGAAGTTGTAGAAAAGTAAAATGCCAAACTTTTACAATTACGATGGAGGCCACATTATAGAGAGGAAAATGCATGGTTAATTATTGCTCATAGGAGTTCAGATTATCATTTAAAGATAACATTGATTTTCAAACAAGGGAAAGAGGTACAGCATTGGTGCCAGAAAAAAAAACAGATTTATAAAGGCAAATAGTACGAGTCCAGAGTGCCACTAATTAATTGTACCAAACACTTCTTAAATCAAAGTATATTAAGAAATTTCCAGGAAGATGTCTCCAAACAGAATGAAACAACAAGTCATTCAGGATAAATTATTATATGGTCCACTCTTGCTCCGTAAAAATAACATCACTAATTCTTTTTCATAAATTAAAATTTATAGTTGCATGTTTAGTAGATATTGACTAAAACTATACACAATCTCTTTGATTAAAACTATACAAATTATCTTATATAAAAAAATTATTAAATAAAAATCAATCTTAAAAATAAAAAATAATTAATTATTATATTGACTAAATTAGATATTATTTTAAAAACTAAAAAAAATATTAATTTTTAAATTAATTTTATTATTAATAAAAAATTTATAAATTAGTATCTATACTTATTAAAAGAAATATTTTAACGGAGATTATATTTGACGTTACCGACGGTTTTAACTCCCATTAAATATGTTATCAGTAGTTTGTTTTTAACTTGGAAGATCCAGCGTCGCAAAGTGATTACCGACACTTCCTACGAACCTCTAGAAAATAATCACTTTCTGACGATTTTGAAAACTCCCGTTATTTTCGACGATTTAAAAATTTCCACAATTTGAAAACTTCTGCTATTTTTGACAGTTTGAAAACCTCTGCTATTTTTGACAGTTTGTAGTACTCATAATTTAACTATCAACTTTAAAAAATAAACTATAGTAACTAATTAAATATTAATTTTAAAATTATTTTAAATTTTAAAATTAAATTTTATTTAATAATTTTTTAATAGACATTAATACCTTTCTCAAATCAATTTATCTAATTTTTTGAATTTATACATAACTAATTATAAGAGAGTGTGTTGGAAACAAGCAATAATTTATGAGATTGCAGAGGCATATTCACGGGCATGTACTATTGTGGAAACATGAGCAAGTGGTACACTTAAAATGTGTAGCTCCTTTTGCAGAAGTTAATTATGGTGATGTGCAGGGGTGAAAGTACACTTTTTAAGTTACTCTAGTGTTTTAAGTAACCTGAAACCAAACATGGATGGTCCATTATAATGGAGGGAAGAGAATTAGCTGGATCCAAAGATTGCTAACTTTTTTGCAAGACCCTTTCATAAAATTTGTCAGTACTTAGGTGAACAGGGATATGATGCAGGTAAATAAATGATTGAATTCGATATATTGCTTTTCATAACCTCATTTTTAGTTCAATTTTGCAAATAATTCACTTCCACATTCTCATGCCCATGGGACCATGGGACTGGGAGATTAAGTGCTCACTTTCTTCCTCCAATTTATTCAACCATAAACAACTTCCTCTACATTTTCAACCATAAAATGAGAACAAGAAAAGATATATAAAAAAAATTGAATGCATGACACATCATCAACCATAAAAGGCTGAATAATCTATTCTCTACAACAGTACTATGGCAAAGGCAGAATTAAAAGAATAATTAACTTTTATTTTGTATAAGTCATTTTTTCCTATTATAATCATATAATACGGTTGGAAAACAAGTTCCTGTTTTTCTAATTTAATAAATAAATTTCACTGTTATTCAAATCTAGCTATCTATTATAATTATACTAATAACTTTATTATTATTATTATCTAATATTAATAAAACTAATATCTAATATGATTTTTATTAAAATAACCCGTTTAAATTTAAATTATTGAACCAAAATGAAATGCTGAAGGGCAATTTAAAAAATAATGAAGTTTATATTTTTTTTGTATAGGTATTACATTTTATATTAAATATTTATAATTAAGTAGATTCAAAACAATTGAATAATCTTGAAATATACTTCAATTATATACAAATTGTACTTGTAAATATTATTATTTATCTTTTATCAAATTATTATCTATTCTCAAAATTTTATATAATTACATACATTACTCATTACTGTATAATTATTATCTTTTTGAACTTACTCATTACTGTATTTTTATTTTTATTTTCTTTTTAACTTGAACGACACATTCATTTGTAAGGGGACTTCTTTTCCATGTTTAGACAACTTTGTTAGAAGCCTACGACAAAGATGAGCCCATTTCTCAATAATTAACTATCTTAAAGCCCATATGGAAGGAATATAACAACACTATTAAAAATGTTTATGTGAGCTTGTAGCCATAGAATGAAAAAACGAAAACAAAGAGAATAGGATAACTTAACTTGCAAAGTTGTAGAGAAAAAGAAGTTGATGACTTGGATCATACCAAAAGGTTTAACCAAGTCATGCTCCACGTATTAAAAAATGAATTAAAATCTTTAGTTCAAAAGTATCAGAAAGAGTTACAACTTAGTGACGATTCTCAATCACATAGTCACAATCAAGTTCCTTAGAACCAAATCTCTTGTAGCTTTATCCGTCCATAGAGTTAAATCTCATGTAGTTGAATCTCTACACTCAAATGTAGAAGATCGACATCAACCCCAAATCGGTGAGAACAACACATTGTTGCCAACAGCGGTTGCCAATTGGTGAGGACTTGACCAAGATAAGGAATCTGAAGGACTTGGAGGACCGATGACAAAAGCAAGGACAACCAGAGCCAATGAAGTTTTACAATAAAATAGAACCAAGTCTTGAAGAGGCAAAGTTCACATTGATCAATTATCTCATGATTGAGGTAGAGGTTGTTTCACCTTAATAGAAACATAATACTTTTGTTGAATGGGAGACAAATTTGTTTTAATTTTTTTATTGAGTTTCAAATTTAATTTGGGGTTGTTACAATTATTTAAAAATGCACTCAGATTTGGTGTAGACTAAATTAATAATTTAATAGTTACACTTACTCAATTATTGGTTTAAATTTTGGACAATTACACTTCTGTCAATTATTAGTTTATTTACCTTGTAACATTTCTTAATGCCAAGAGGTTGTATGTAGTGCCCAACCAAGACAAAGGGGATGAGATTTTGATTATAAGAAAATAGACTCAGTTTTTTAGAGCTAGTTTTGTTCTTGTTGATCTAGAAATGTTGATCTATAATTGACATTTATAAAAGAAAAGTGATACATTGACAACTTGCATCATTTTACAATCCTGTCTATTTGTCTAAAATTTCTGTTTTTGCATGAAATGACGAAAATATTCTTTCTTCATATCATGAATCATAGGTTGCATAGTATAGCAGGTTGTCAATGTATCATTATTGTTTATCAAAGGTCTTTCATTCCTTTGTGTTTGTAATCTCTAGGACACATCTTTGATTCTTGGAAGTGTGGCGTCCTCAATTTTCATATAATTTTACTTTAATTTTTTTTTATAATCCATAATTCTGATTCTTTGCCTATAAAATTAAGTGTTTAATTTTATTTTTTCTTTATTGCAATCCTTGCAAGTGTGCAATTTGATTTTCTAAAGGTCCTAACTCATAATCCTAACAATCAAGAGGGTTCATATCACCAACACCCTTTAATTCCAAAAGATTGTAATCCTTTACTAAATATAGATCAATTGTTAAACAAGACATCCAACTTGCTTCTTGGATACATACTTAGGGTATATATAAATAAGAATTTATCTACTCAACCAAGACAAAATAGTTCCAATGACCGAAGTAGTTAAATATTGTTACAAGGTCATAATACTCTTTGATCCAAAAAAACATTAGAACAACTTACTATAGTTTGATGGGGAAAAAATTCAAAAGCCTATAATTAGTGATATGATGGAAGTATACATCAATGACATGGTCAAAAAATTGGCCAACATAAAGGATCATCCACATCACCTTCAAAAAAATTTGTCGAGGTTCGAAAAGACACGTTTGAATCCATGAAAATATGTATTCATTGTTGGTGGATGCAGGTTTCTCGATTGCATGATAACCTAAAAAGGTATTAAAGCAAATATAGACAAACTAAAAGTCATTGTTTCAATATGTAGTCCTACAAATTTCAAAGAAGTTCAGTTGCTAAACAACAAGTTAACATGTTAGCATCTTATTGTCTCATTAAATTGGTTAAAAAGAAAAAGCCTTGGAATGTCCAAGTACAAATATTCTTTTGGAAAGATATTATATGTGTACATGGAATCTTGTACACAACAAACTTCCAACAAACTTTTATATATTGCTTTCTATTTAGTAAATACTATACTTCAGAATTCAAATGTTCTTTGTGGGTTCGATATCCATCCTTAGGAACAAATTTATTACTACTGACACGGTACAGTTGCTATAAAAAAAATCTTATGCTTATAATAAATCTATGAATAATAATATTTCTAACTTTTCTGTTTTGATTTTTTTGTATTAGAACGATGTTAGGAAAATTTCTTCAGCCTATTCAAGTTGTTTGGAGTTTTCCTTTGGTTGGCTATATTAAAGTTAACATGGATGGTGCTGCTAAAGGGTCTCCAACTCTTGCTTCTTGTGGTGGGATCTTTAGAGGTAGTATGGGTGATTAGTTTTTCTTTTTTCCTTAGTGTTCAACCCTCGATTGCACTACAACATTTTTTACTTTAGGCAACTCAAAATTTGCAAAAGTATTTTGATCGGGGATATAAGAGATATGGATTAAGATTAAGTAAACTTTTGGTGATAGTAGTCATTACGAAAGTGATTGGTTGTTTAGGAAATATAGAATTCGTGTAGGAATTTTTTGTATAGGGGTTGAAATACGTATTCCTATTTCAGTCAATATTTTTGCTGATAAAAAACTAAAATCAAGATATCATTCTCAAACAATTTACTCATTTTTTCATATTTGTCGAGATTCTTATGAAACCATGAAACCGATGAGTTTAGTCATTAATTTACATTGATTGAAGTTACGTAATAAAAAATGTTGTGATGAAATTTAAGATATTAAAAATACTATATAGTTAATCATTGTTATATGATCTTTCAAATCATGCAAGAAGAATTGTGAAATAAATTGGAAAAATAATCAAATAGTTGGAATGTGTTTATTTCAATAAACAATAAGTCCACAACTGTGCAATGGAATATTCAAACGTCACAACATAATTAAAGGAAAACGAGTCATTTCTATTTTGGGCAGCCACAATCACGATGGTTTCCTATGTGCATATTCTCAATCATCTGTGAGGAAAGTAAGAGTTCAGAAACAAAGAAGGGAAAAACAAGGGCAGAAACTAGCCAGAAAGGAGAATGAGACTCACGTTTTTCATTAATTCTCTCTTGCTCCCCACGCCTCATATTCACGTAATCCCTTTTCCATTTAGGCTCCAATTGTTTCCTTGTGGATCTCCTCAATCCATCCATGTTTGTAAAGTTTGTTACGCTCTCTTGGTCCACGTGTCTATGCTGATATGGATTTCCCTCGTTGGAATATCCGAGTGTTGTATCATAACCCCCCTTCATGAATTGGACCTTGTCCTCAAGGTCCACTACTTGTAGCAACTGGTCATGTAACAGTTCGTCTGGTATCATCTGTTGTTGTGAGTCTCCAACACATTTTTTTTAACAGTGAGATATGAAATATAGGATGCATGCGGGTAGTGATCGAAAGTTGTAACTTGTAGGCCACAAAACCTATGTGTTCCAGTATTTGAAATGGGCCAAAATACTTCATACTCCACTTTTGATTTTTGCGCGAAGCCATATATATTTGTCTATATGGTTGGAGCTTGACAAATACATAATCTCCCACAGCTAGTTGCACCTATTTCCTTTTACCATCTGCATATGGTTTCATCCTTTGTTGTGAGAGACTTAGATTATGCTTAAATTGAACCAACAGCATGTCACGCTCTGAAAATTGTTGTCTAACATTGACTTCATCATTTGGAGTAGGTGTATACCTTAAAATTTATCTTGGATCACAACCAAATACTGCACGATATGGTGTCAGGCCTATAGCGGAATGAAAACCAGTATTGTACCAATAGGAAGCTCATGGTAAAAGTGTGTACCAAAATTTAGGAGCTTGTTGAGTGAAGCACAAAAAATACATTGAAAAATATCTATTTAAGACTTTTGATTGACCATCATTTTATGGATTATAAGAAAAACTCATAGATAAGGTTGTTCCTTGAGATTTAAAGAGGTGCTACCAAAACATACTAGTGAAAATTTTGTCCTAATTCAATACTATAAAATGAGGTATGCCATGAGTTTTTAGGACATTTTGGACTAAAACTTCAACCACCATTTGGGAAGTGTGCGAGGTCGGTAGGGGTATGAAATAAGCAAATTTTGAAAGTCTATCAATGACCACCATGATTACCGAGTACCCATATGACACAAGTAAACCTGTAATTAAGTTCATCACTATATCCTACCAAATTTGATTAGGGATTGGTAATGGTTAAAGATGTCTAGCTGATGGTTGAGTTACATATTTTGCTTCTTGACATATGGAACAAGGTCAAACGCACTCCTTAACATCGTGATTGAGGCCCTTCCAAAAAAACTGAGCAGTGGTATGGGCTAAAGTGCGTTGAATGTCAGCATGACTGCCTATGGGTGAATCATGAAACTCTTTAAGGAGTAGTTGTTTAATATTGGACTTAGTTGGAATGAATAAATCGCCTTTCTAGGACCATAAATCATCGTGCTTAATTAACTAAGAATTTGTAATAATGATGGTTGTTGGAAATTCCTCCAAGGGATCATATTGTTCTAGTTCTTGACGCAATTTTTGGAGAAAATAAAATTGGAGTCTGGAACAAGCAAAGAATGCTTGGGACAGTGCATTCACTGCTTGATTATCTTTACCTCATTTGTATTCAATTGTAAAATCAAACCCCGATAACTTTGGAAGCCATGCTTGCTGCTCTAATGTTTGAATGACTTGAGCTTGCATTTATTTGAGACTTTGATGATCCATTTTGATAACAAATTTGTGACCAAGTAATGGTGAAACTTAGCAACTAGCTAGATGATGGCATGCATTTCTCTAACATATGCAAATTTATGTTGCATGCGAGATGTCAATTTCTTGGAAAAAAATGCTATAGGATGATTATTTTGGGTAAGCACAACTCCAATCCCAAGAGAATAAGCATCAATTTCTAATACAAATGGTTGGCTGAAATTAGGTAAAACTAGCACAGGTGCATGTGTCAGTGTTATTTAGAGAGTATTGAAAGCGATTGCAGCTTGGTCAGACCACCAAAAGGCATCTTTTTTCAACAAATTCGTAAGCGATGTAGCAATAATTGCAAAATTCTTAATGAACCTGCGACAATACCTTACGAGACCCAAAAAAGCTCAAAGGTTGTTCACTGTAGTAGGGATTGGCTATTATTTAACAACAGTGATTTTAGATTCATCCACCTGGACACTCTCTTTTGTAACTATATGTCTTAGATATTCAATTTTTTCTGGCCAAAAGAACATTTGGAGAGTTTGGCGACTAAGGAGTGGTGGTGTAGAAATTTGAGAACCTATGATAGATGATTAATATGAATAGTCTAACTTGGACTATAAATCAAAATATCATCAAAAAAATACGAGAACAATATTTCTCATAAAATTAGCAAAAATAGAATTCATGAGTGCTTGGAAGGTGGTCAAGGCATTTGTCAACTTGAATGGCATGACCAACCATTCATACAAACCATGATGCGTTCGAAAGGAAGTGTTATGGCGATCTGCAAGTTGCACCAGTATCTAATGATAACCTGAACACAAATCTAATTTGGAGAAGAAAAATATCATCATCGACTATGGACATAGGAAACAAAACCTTGATGGGGACTGCATTGAGTACTCAATAATCCGTACAAAAACACCATGTACCATCTTTTTTTTTTCACTAGTAGCATTGGTAAAGAGAAAGGACTAGAGTTAGGTTGAATGATACCTTCGACCAACATCTCAATGACTAATCTTTCACTCTCCAACATCTCAATGACTAATCTTTCACTCTCTGTCTTCTGACTATGCGGATAGCGATAGAGGCGCACTCTCACTGGTGCAGTATTTGGTGTAGTAAAGGAATGTTATGATCGTGTGTACAAGAAGGAAATAATCTATGAGGTTGCAGATGTTAGGTTCTACCTCGGTAGGTAAATTCTAAAAAGATGAATCTGAGTCCTCAAGAGAACTAAGTTGTAACGTGTATAGTTCTACAATAACATCAGTAACCTGTAAACATTTGAATTGGTGGAACTAATATAGACTAGGTTGCATGCTAGAGTCTCCTTATACAGTGTCATCCATATAAAATGTAATGAATTTTTGATTATAGTTAACCAAGTGTGTGTCTAAAGTAGCTAGCCATTGAGTGCCCAAAACCAATTCTGCAACAACAAATGGAAGTAAATAGGTTGAAACTTGTAAACAATGACTTTGAATATGAATTGGAATGTTATGAACTTGACCTTCACATGCCAAATGTTCCTCATTCCTAACTACCACTTTAAACAAAGGTGTTGTATGAACCTGTAACTTGAGAAGTTTTACAAGTCTAGGTTGGATGAAATAATCCGAGTTACCTCCTGTTGAAGATAGTGAAGATTCTACTCAACTTTCATGAAGATGTGTTTGATGAAGAAAATATATTTGAAGTTGTATATCATGGTCTTAGTTAGGATATATTTGCTTAAGTGGCCTTTTGCATTTTGACATAACTTCATATCTCATAGCCATGGTAATGATCTCAAGCACAAGGTTCTTTTAAAAGGAGTTTTAAAAATCTGTTCAAGTTTTTCAAAACTGATTTTACTTCACTAAATTTTCAATCTGTTGTTTGATAAAACAATTGATTTAATTGTATTGCACCAAAACTGTTTTGATTTTTCAAAAATCTGTTTTGTCTCCAAAATTCAGTTTTGTTCACATACTCTGATTTTAACTAACCAAAGGTTGGTTATGTTACCATCAAGTGATTTTTCAAAATACAATATGTTCTTTCAAACTTTAACCTGTTGTTTTATAATAGTTTTAAAACTATTTTTTGAAAAACTATTTTGATTTGAATTCTATAAAAGGATAGTTGTATCACAGTTCAATCCATCCCTTGCAATTACAAAGTGCTTATTGTTTATAAGTTTTTCCAAAGTTCTCAAATGAGTTCTGTTTTTTGAGAGTTTTTGAAAGTTCTTGTGTTGTTTTTTACATTGGTTGGAGATCATATTTTGAGTCTCTAAAGTCTGCATAACAAGGTGTTTCCTTTCCTTAATCTCTTTTTCTGTGTAAGGTGTATTCTTTTGCTTCATGGTAGTGTTTCTTGAAGTAGAAAGTTGCTGAAATAGTGTTTTTCAACTTGTATCTCTGGTTCTTGAAGGGTTTAAGAACTGTCTTGTTTGTAATCTTTTGTAAAGATTGTTGTGTTTTTAGTGGAATCCATCTTGGTGTGAGATGAGACTGGATGTAGCCCAATATTGAGTGAACCAGTCTAAATCTTTGTGTGCATTTCTTCTTTCATAAATCATTGCCTCTAAAACTGAGAAATCTACATAACCATAATAATTGAATCTGTTTTTTTAAATTGAATTTGTTGTTTTACTGTAGTATTGGTTTGATTTATATTTTGTTTTCAAGATTCTGGAAAGAATTTAAAATTGTAAGGTAGACTTTATCTTTGACAAATTCATACCTAGAAACTAGTCATAAAAACCAAGTCTCTTATCAAAACAACATGGAACTGATTTGAATCTATCAATTAAAAAAGTAAGCTAATTCTTTTAAGTACATTGTGGAAGCACTCTCAAATTAGAGTTCTGTTTTGAATGCTTCTGTTTGAATCAGAAATTAAGAACCTGAATTTACTTCATTCAGTTTTTAAGATTTTGCTTTTCAAACGAAATTTGAATCTTAAATAACTCATTGTATTTTAGATATATTCAAGCTTTTATCTTTTAATATTGATTTCAATATTCATTATGTATAAAGATAAGAAATGTTTAAAAAATAGAATTCTTAAGTCAGGATTATAATTTGTTAATTCTAAAAGTAATTTGTTGTTATTCTGGTTTGCACCCTGATCAAGAAAATTAATCTATTTTTCTTCAAATAAATCTATTATTTTACTGTCAGAATTCTTAAAGCTCGCATTTGCGAAAATTATCTTAAGTACAATTCATCCCCTCTTGAACTTAGACTTCCATAAACTCAACAATTGCTATCTAGAGCTAGGGCTTGTACTTTAACTAAGTTTTGTTCTCAATATGACTGAGTTTAAGTTGTCTTTCGCTGAGGGTGTGTCTATTAATAGACATCCTATGTTTGGTGGTGTGAATGATGCTTTTTAAAAAATAAGAATGAAAATTTTTATGGAATTAATTGATATGGGAATCTATGATGTTTTTGTAAATGGACCATTATGTACACAATGAGATATAAGTAATAAAAAAATTATGTCTAATGAATTTAAATATAAACAAATATTAACCTGAAAGCTCTATTTTAATGTTATTATTTTTAAAAAATTGAATTATTTAAAGGAACTATTTTCAATAAATACAACTAAGAATAAGTAAAAGAATTTACCCAATTTTATATAAAAGGACTGAAGGCGTACCATTTGTAGGATTTCCAAGTTCTCAATTCCTTATTTATTTTCCTATTAATTTATGTAAAAATTATCCTAAAGCTATTTAGTGATTGCTAAAAGATATACTTGCTATTGTTGCGTGAAAATTATCAATCAAAAGGATCAACTAAGTATTTCAACACCATTCTAAAATGAGGTGATTCAACTTTTTTTTTAATCTTTTTCATCAATTTTTTGTTAACTTAATAATAACGTAATCAAAAGTAAGTTGGATTATTTTTAATTTAACCATTACTTGATCTATTTTAACCATAACTTATATTAATAAACTAAACTGATCTATTAAATTTATTAAACCGTGATCTGGCATGTCTTTCGATCCATAAGACTCAAAAAAATGTTCTAGAATAAAACCACTCTTTAAACCAAAAGAAACTGATCAAACAAAAATCCATAAACTAGCAAAAAATTCTCTTGAAAGTTATTGCATGGTTCCATGCGTTTATGCACATAACTTCAATAAGGATTATAGATCAACTAGTACTTTACCCCAAATAAACAAAATTAAATTATAATTTTAAGAAATAAAATAAAAATAAATTATAATTTTTTTATCTAAAATCACAAATATCGTTACAAAGCACAATATCAGTTTCACTCTTAATAAAAAATAAAAATAGTTAGATAAAATAAAAATTAAATGTAAAAATTGATAATTGGAAATTTGATTTATACTTTTATAGGTTGAGAAGAGGGCAAATTCTCCCAGCACCATATCAATGAGAATGTGCACCCAATTTTATATTGAAAATGACAAAAATATCTCTCAGATATGACGAAAATAACCTTAAATCAAATAAGGGTGTAGATAAAAATTACTTTCGAAACCTATTATCCGAAAATATTTTGGATTTGAATTTCCATAACACATTTTTTAATTCCAAAAATTTTTATGTAGTGCATTTTCAATTTTGTGTTCTGAAATTTTTTATCCATAATGCATTTTTTAGTTTTGAATTATGTTTATCATTTTGGATTTTAAAATCCAGAATAAAGGTAATTTTGAAAATTTTAAAAAAATATAGGGTGAAAGTTATAATTGATATGGTGTAAGAAGAAATTGTCTGAGAAGAAGAGAGTTCAATTTACCATTTACATGGGATTCCTTCTAGATGTAAATTAATAAGTGGTTTACTAAGTTTATGATGTACCACAAGTTTTCTTCCACTCTCATTCTCATAATTGTAAGAACAACAATCTAATAATAAATTTGAAACTAATTATTTTTGTTTTACTGTAACAAATTTGAAACTAATTATTTTCGTAGTTTCACATCACTCAGAAGTCAGTTAATAACAGTTTAAATATATATTTCTTCTTTAATTCACAAATATATTTTTTAAAAACAAAATCGTGATAGAGTTCAAAAACTCAAAAGCAAACAAAATCTCAGACGGAATCCACTTCCCTCACCAACTGTATGGATATTTTGATGTATTGATCTAAAGAAATAAAAATAACATAAGTTATATAATTGGTCTTAATAACTATTATATTGTTTTTGTTTCTATCTAAAATATTATTTTAGCTTAATAACTGATTTAAGTTAATATATAGATATTTAGAACTGCAAACTTAAGATTATATGATGAAATGAATATCATATTATTTTTTAATATTACTCTATATATAATATTGCTTTTTTTAAATATTACATAAAATTTAATGTTTTAACCACACTTTATTCCTTCAAATTTGAATTAATACTATTGAATAACTGGTCCAGTTTTCAACATATTGGTTTTAACTACCAACCTCTTGTCTGAATTCCACAAATAAAGGAATAAAATGAAACAGCCTTATTCACAAAAAAGGAAAAAAGAAATTAAATAGTCCCATCACCCTTGAATAAAAACCCATCCACTCTTGGTCCAATAACCGATCCATGATCTATTTGCTATTGGGGAATTACTTTCTGGACCTGATTTTTTTAACCTGCATTGATGTCTTATTTCAAATGACAAAAATGCTCTCTTTTTTTAGTTTTTAAATAAGGCGAGGGTGCATATCAATACATTCTGGATTTGGTATTTAGGAATATATTTCTAGATATGGTTTTCCATTATCCTTTCTCTAGAATTTTTGGAATTTCTTTACCAGAATTTTTTAATTTTGTTTTTTGGAAAAAAAAAATTAGAATGTAGTTTTTTATTCCATAATTGCTTTTCTGAAATAGGAATTTGGTTTTTCAATTCTATTCTGAAATTTTATTTCTAAAAGAATAATGTATTATGGATTTTCTTTTCATAATATATTTTTTATTTTTAATTTCCTGATGAAGGGCAATTTTAAAAATCAAAAGTTGTTTGGGTGGTAAAAAATCATCTAATGCATAAGTATGGGTCTTGGTATTCGTGGAAAGGTCGTTTCTTTATATTACACTATCATTTTTATGTACATTTTATGGGTGATTAAAATAATAGAATGTTTCTTTGTCGTCATAACATCGTCATTCTTTTCTAGTCGCGCTCATTCTTCTCTAGTCGCAATGTTTGACAAAACAGTTTCATTATTTGAGTGTGTGAGATGGTCACTAAAGGAAAAATTAGTTTTAGTTACAAAAGATTAGTGATAAATATAAGATTTGTCACTATTTATATATTATTTGTGACTATTTTTTTTATTGTCACTAATATTGTTTATAATAGTGACAAAACTAAAAAAATATCACAATAAGTATATTAAAATTAGTGATAAAGATCAAATTTATCACTATTTATCTATTATTTGTGACTACTCATTTTATTTGTCACTACTCATTTTATTTGTCACAAATGTTATTTATAATAGTGACAAAATTAAGAAATATCACAATAACTATATTAAAAGGTTAAGAACACATCATAAATAATTACTAAAAAATATATAATATTTTTTATAATAAGAATATAATTAATATAAATTTATTAAATATTTATAAATTAATAGTTATTTTTATCAATGATAAATTATTAATTATTAGTATGTTATAATATGTTTAACATTATTTTTATTTTATGATAATATAATTAACAGTGATAAGTATAAAAATTATGACTATTTTTTTAATTTGTCACAAAAAGTTAAAAAATATTTGTTCTACTTTATATTTGAACTCAAAATCCTTTAATGAAAAAAAATCATTATTTCCACTATACCACTTTAGAATTATCACAATATTTGTATCAATAATAATATGTCATAAATTTATTGTTAGGAAAAAAACTATTAAATTTATGTTATTTTATATTTAAATGTATGATCTTATTTTTCATAAGTCAATATTATTTTTATTTTGTGATAATGCAATTAATAGTGTTATATATAAAATTTGTTACTATTTGTATATTAGTTATGACTATATTTTAAGTTGTCACTATTTGTATATTAGTTGTCACTATTTGTATATTAGTTGTCACTATTTGTATATTAGTTGTGACTATATTTTAAGTTGTCACTATTTGTATATTAGTTGTTATTATATTTTAAGTTGTCACTATTTGTATATTACTTGTGACTATTTTTAAGTTATCACTAAATTTTTATTAAAAATAAAAAATATACATGTTATAAATAATTATTTATTAATGTAAAATACCATATGATAAATTTATTTTTATTTCAATAAAAATATAATTAATAAAAATTTTATTGATTTTTTATAAATTAATAATGATTATTTAATATAAAATATCATATAATACTAACTTTATTATTATTATATCACTAGTAATTGTGAAAAAAAAATATATTATTTTGTTTCTATTTTAAATTTGAACCCATAATTTTTTATTAAAGAGACAATTTTACTTTCATTGTGTCACTTTACAATTACAATACTTATTTTGATACAATCGATTAGTCACTAAGATCGAGTGACTTATTCGTCTAGTATCGACCGATACATTAACATCTTAAGAAATTATACAACTAATGTGTTAAAGTGAAAAGAAAACATATAATCAAAATTAATGAAATTATAGAATAAATAATTAAAAGTACATAATTCATCGGTCAACAATTTTTTTTAATCTTTTCTTTTCAATTTAACACTATTTTTATTTGACTATGTTTTTCTTTTTTTCTTCATACTTTATAAATGATATAGACTTGTACTATTTATTAAATTTTATCTCTTTCTAAAAATAAATATAATTATAAAATATAAATGATTAAGTACAAAGTTTGTTATTATGT
>Ga0123342_1002324_pt1 | contig 31600 bp, 13 predicted proteins | sample Turbeawhitnodule_FD_89960 | JGI IMG/M metagenome (GOLD analysis project Ga0123342, IMG submission 89960) | Root nodule microbial communities of legume samples collected from Mexico - Turtle bean Mexico white nodule | ecosystem: Host-associated > Plants > Roots > Nodule | place: Mexico: Nepantla... | reverse complement strand
TGAGATTACTTTCACTCACAAAGAAAAGAAGAAAAAACAAAAACCTTAATCACCTTCACAAGAGGTAGAGGAACAAGTGCAAAAGAAAAAAAAAAAAGAGGAAGAAAAAAAAAAAAAAAAAAAAAAAAAAAAATAGGTAAAGAAAAAAAAAGTGAAGTACCCTCCAACAGCACCAAGCAGAACAGCATCAGATTCCTTGGCGGCAGAAAGTGTCTCATCGGGTAACGGCACTCCCGTGGCATCCAACGCAGCTCCACCTATTAGCCTCTCTCGGAAATCGTATTTGATCCCTGCTTTGACAACACAGCAATAGTTACCTACTCCAAATTGAAAATGTTGAGGTCACGAAGAGAGAGCGTGCCGTACCTTCGAGAGAACCGGCGAGGAGAAGAACGTCTTTGGCGACGGAGATGACTTCGGGGCCGATACCGTCGCCGGGAAGGAGAGTGATGGTGTAGGAACGCGGCGACTTCGACGGAGGGGGCGCGGCGGAGCAACTGAGAGGAGTTAACCTTCGTAACGAGAATGAAAGAGAGGGTTTCAGTGGTTTGAATTGGAGGAGTTGCAGAGAAGCAGCCATTTTCGTTTTCTTCTCGATTCACAACAATTTTGCCTCACTCAACTCAAGGTTAAGGACTCTTCTTTCTTCCCCCTTTCGGTATGAAGAAACACACTTTGGCTATTTTTATTTGAATCATTATTACAAAAATTATTTTATTGAATATTTAAAACATTTTTCATTTTTATTTAAATATATTGAGCTTTGATTTTGTCTTAATAAAATGGTGTGAATATTATTTTCATTTTTTCCATTTCTAATTTATCTCTTAGTTCGGTTTTTTCTTTAAAAATAAATAAATAATATTTTAAATATTTAATAGAATATTTTTTTTAATAAAAACTACAAGTGGTATGCAGGGTATTTGTTACATAGAAAGAGCAAGAGTGCTGAAATAATAACCTATATATATGTATGTATGAATATATAGAGTTTTAAAAAGATTTTTTTTAAAAATTATTTTTAAAAAGATTTTGTAATTTTGATTTCAAATCATTTGTAAATTTTTAAGTCTAAGAAGTATTTGAGATAATCTTCAATTTGAATAAGAAACTCAATATTATTTGTGCTTTATTAGTACGAGAAATTAGAGTATGATAAAATGATGTCGTCCACAAAGACTAACAAAATGATCAATGAAGAACTGGAATCATGAGTGAAATAATAACTTTTAGATTAAGTAAACCATGTTGCATTAATGTTGAGGAAAACTTGTAAAACCATTATTTAGAGGTTTGTCTTTAAGTTGAACTAGTGGTGAGAAACTATTTGAGAAATTCATCTCAACATGAACATGTTGTATCTAGTCTTTGACTACTAATCAAGCTTTGTATCTATCAATTGAACCATCAACATTGTATTTCAATTTAAAAACTCATTTGCATCCTATGAAATGTTTACTTTACTAACCAAAGACTAATTATCATTATCTTCCAAAACCTTAATCTTTTAAGTCATGACATCTCTCTATTTAGGATAAGAAACTACATGATGATAAATTGATGCTCATAAGTAGTGAAAATTGATTGATAAATGTGTTTGTACTTTTGATTGAGTTTGTCCACGAAATAAAAAATTTGAATGGGATAAGGGTGTGAAGTGTTAAATCACACATCGTCAAACAAATAAGAGTGTTTCTTAGATATTTCAAATAATATTTGAATATGGACTTCAAATTCATCAATATTAGACATTGATGTTTCAAATGAATAATGAGACTCATTAGAGTGATGAACAATAGTTATATTTGAAAACAAATTGTCACTAATGGATAAAGGAATTGTTGTATCATCATTGAAAAATGAACAATCTATAGATTTCGAAGGAAATATTATTCCATGAAAAAAAATGTCCCTTGAAATAAAATAAAAAATATTTGGTTTCTAGATTGTACAATTTGTATCCCTTGTAGCCTTTGGGATAACCAAAAAAAAGGATGGAATGATGCAACTAAATTTGTTTCTTAAAGTGGACAAATTTTAATGATTTTTAATTAGGTTTAGATCCATATAGAACTTGATAGGATGATTTCTATTATAATACTAGAGGGAACCCTCTTACCTAGAAAGACAAAAGTGAATACATCCCTATAATAATTGAATTGACAACTTGGATTGAAAAAATAAAGTTTATGCCACATTCAATAGATGTTTATGTTTTCTCTCAACTATTGAGTTTTATTAAGGCGTCTGCACACAAAAATTGTTATAGAGTGTCTTATTTTTCTAGAAAATCAGTTAGAACAAGCTCTTTTACATTGTCAAACTTGAAACACTTAACCATTTAAAACAATGTTTTATAACAACTTCATATATGTGCAAGTAAAAGTATTAAAGTAAAACTATTACAATAATCTAGCAAGGTTAAGAAAGAACTATTGTCAATATAAATAAGATTACCATAAAGTTTTCAAATAATATATCAAATAATTTGAGATAAATTGAAAAATAATTGAAAAATAATCTGTTAATTTTTTCTTATTCATCTTAATAGTATATTGTTATTATATATAATATATGAAACTTGCGGAATTTGTATTTTTTTACCTACTATTTTATTTGTTTTAAAGATTTTTTTTAACATTCTTTGTCCCGGTACAAATGAATTATAGTGTGGATAGCAAGTAAATCTTTAAAGATGCAAACTTTTTTCTGCTTCATCTTATTCCTAAATTTGTTTACCTGAAATAAATTATATTTTATTTACGTATAACTCTGTAACTCGTAGAATTTTGTGTTTTTTTTATCTTGATGTTCTATTAATTTACGTTTGAACTCTAAAAAAATCATCAAATTACAATTAATTTTATAAATTAAAATAATTAGTTACTATTTATAGCTTGAAGTTTGATTTAAAACTTGAAAATAGTTGTATTTAGATGTTTTTATACTTGATTGGTATATTATCCTCCAATGTGAGTGTTTTCCATGGAAAGGGTGAAAGAATAATAATTTGAGTGTGTTACCAAATGGGGATAAGTTTGTATGTGATATTTGTGGATATACAATTACAACATTAAAGAGAAGAGGGACCGGTTTTATCTCATGCTACTCTGCTTCACACACTTCGCTGTTTTTGTTCTGTCCAAATGTATAAAGTCCCACCCAACAACATTATCGGTTGATGTCCCAACGGATAAAGAAACCATTTTTATGCCCTCCCATTTCATTATCTAACTTCCCCCTTCTTCTCTCTTCCTCAACTTCATAATGGCTGTAGCCATGGCTCCTTGCAGTCTTGGACTTCATTTGGGTGCTGAAAAAACCACTGTCTTCAAACCCTCCTCTGTTTCTGATGTTGCCAAACTATGTTACATTACTCACAAAACAAGGTATATATTCTAACTCTAGCTTTCGGTTGCTTCTGTTGTGTTCACAGTTTCGGCTTAATGCTTCACTTCATGTAATAGTTCAATCAAAAGTATGATCTCATAATTAAGTTAATGGTTAGGCTGAAAGATATGTTCAATTTGTGGAAGAATTGTAAAAGTTGGCAAGTGAAGTGAGTGTAAAGCTGCTAGGAGTGGACCCCAATGATTTGTGTTAATTGTATGTACCATTTTGTCAGATTATCATCTTCAGGAATAACAATCATCCCACGAGCATCAACAGTTACTGGTACTGTGGAGGTATATATCTAGCAAAATCAAACAATATATATGTATTGCATGTGAATATATAGGCACAAACTAGTTCATTTTTCTGATGCTTGCTGATGAATCTCATCACATTTGATTAAACTTTTGTGTGGTGGAGAACAGGATGGGAGTCAGGGAGAGGCTGATACAATTCCAACTCCGATAGTTATAATTGATCAAGATTCTGATCCTGATGCAACGGTGGTGGAGATAACCTTTGGTGATCGTCTTGGGGCCCTTCTTGATACTGTAATTGAATTCACTCACGTTCACTCTCTTTCTATGTACTTTCATTTTTGGATGATGAAACTGAGTATAAGCTATGTACTGAGAATATTGCAGATGAATGCGTTGAAAAACTTGGGGCTCAATGTTGTTAAGGCAAATGTGTTTTTGGATTCTTCTGGCAAGCACAACAAGTTTTCCATCACAAAAGCGTAAGGACTGTGTCAGTAATAATGCATACAACATTGTAGAACCAATTATTTGTTTAAAAAGCAAGAGGGTAGGTTTCAAATTCAATGCTCTACCATTCATCATAGCTAGATTGCAAATAACCCTTTATCATAGTAGAAGTTGTCGAGATAGCTTCTAATCATGTCCAATATTTACAGTGAAATAGCCTTCAGAATTGGCTTCTGAAATTAAATTAAACTGTATATTTGATTGATTGTGTTAGTGGAGCTTTGTTTGCAGTGATTCTGGTAGAAAAGTGGAAGATCCAGAGTTATTAGAGGCAATCCGTTTGACAATTTTAAATCAAATGATTCAGTATCACCCGGTATGTGTTTTCAGAAACTCTACTCATTCTTGTCTTATCTTGAATGAAGCATGCATGCATGCATGGTTTGGTTAGAAAGAAAGAGGAATTAGAGTTAATTTGATTCAAAACGGTGGTGAAGGAATCAAGCGCCCAATTAGCTCTGGGAGCAGCTTTTGGACTTGTGGCTCCATTGCAGCAGGTGATGATCAAAACTCTTACTCTTCAATTAAAACTTCCAGTAAAAACGAAATTCAGTAGTTTTAGGATTTGAAATCCTATTGGAGATCCACATCGATTATATATTTCATTCTTTATATTTGCATACAAACTTCACCTCATAAATCGATTTTATGTAATTGAATTAGATTTAAAGTTCACTTTTTAATATGATATCATTTAAAATCTATCATAATGAAAGTTTGTTCGGTCTATGTATCATCCTGTCACCCTATCAGGTGGTTATCGGACTATTCATATCATATATGCAAAATTGGTTATTTGAGATCCCTTGCTTTGTTAATGGTGGAACCTGGTCTAAATTTTGTTAACATATTTCAGGTTGATGTAGAGATAGCAACCCACATAACCATATTTGATGATGGCCCAGATCGAAGGTGCTGCTTAGTGGAAACTCACATTAATTAGCAGCAAGAGAAGCATAATTTTATCAATGAATTTGAGTTTTGTTTTTGCAGTTTGCTGTATGTGGAAACAGCTGATCGACCTGGATTACTGGTGGATCTTGTAAAGATCATTACTGACATTAACATTGCTGTTGAATCAGGAGAATTTGACACAGAGGTAATTAGTTAACTAAATTAATCATATATTAATTATTTTTCCACTGCTAAACATTGAACTTCAAATCAAACTTAGGGGCTCTTGGCTAAGGCAAAGTTTCATGTGAATTACAAGGATAAAGCTCTCATCAAGCCTCTTCAGCAGGTAAACACTTTTTCTTTGAATTTGTTGCAGCATTCATGGATTGTGATTAAAGTAATGTGGTTATTATATTGTAGGTTCTTGTTAACAGTTTGAGATATTTCTTGAGGCGACCTACAACTGAGGAATCCAGTTTTTGAGTGGCAATCATCACAAGTTTCAACAACTGCAACAAATCTTATATTTCCCTCTCCAATATAATTGCACCATGCATCTATTCTTCTCCATTTATCCTGCTTTTACTCATCAAATCTAATAAACCAACATATCTTTGCAAAGTGAACATTGTCAATTTATCATTTTAAGGTTGTCCTGTTTTTTTACATTTTAGATTGATTTGCTACCTCTTACTTAATTAGACGTATATAAGAACAGAGGAGATTAGGGTTGACTTTTTTTACCATTGTACATACAAAATGAATAAACAAAAAAAATAAAAAATAGAACAAAATAGAATAATGATATCAATACATTTTTAACGTGAGGAAACCTTTTCTAGTCTTTCACTAAGATTTCTAATCTCACACTATCGTGAATATCAACTTTCTATGTTGTTCATCTCACTTGTTTGCATTTCTTTTTCCTCACATGTCTTCTTTATATAGAGAATGAGAGAAAACTTCCGCATAAAGAGATAATGGATAATTAATACTGGTTACATTTTTAAGATTGATAATTAATATATAAAAAAATTGTTAAAAGGACAAATAATCAATAATGCTTGTATCTCTAAATAAAATAATAATTCAAAAATTAATATATATTCTAAAAATTATATTGAAAAAAAAAAATTACCATCAGAAAATGGAATGAGCACAACCATAATGACACAACAATCACTTTACAAAGACAACAATTATCAATTATCAAGAGTATCTCTTAAAGTGGTGAACTAATGTATTGTTTGGTTGAGATAATTTAAAAGGAATTATTTGAGTTTATTTTGTGAGGATTGTGTATGTTTAGAATAGATTATTTGAAATGTTTTGTAAAGAAAGTAAAAAAATGAGTGTTAGATGAGAAGAAAATGAAGGATTAAAAAGGATAGTTGATAAATTACTAATTTACTCTTGTGTCTTCTTTCTAAATTGGCATGACTTTTGATCACTTTATATAAATCTTCTGCTGCTACAAAAAAGCACTGCAATCCTTCCTCTTCTCTGTTTTACACATAATCTTTCCTCTTTGGGAAGGAATATACTATAATATCATAATATCATAATACAGCACAAGCCCACTTCAATAAGGAAAAAGAGATGTTTTTTTTTTTGTGTATTTTAACTTGTTGGTCTCCTTAGATTCATCCTATATAATACATAGTTTGTATGTGTGAAGTACTCATCCATATGTTTTAAAATTTTGGAAATTTCTTTTTGCACCCCATAACTTCTTCATTCACTCTTATACTTTAAAAAATTTCAAAATTATCTATTTCAGATTCCACAATCTAGAATACAAAATTTGTATTTTGAATTGAAATGTATTATGGAATGTACAATCTGAAATACACAATTATACTTCTAAATTCTATAACTCGTGAAGTCTCTGAATTTTACATTCTGAAATTAAAAAAAAAAATATTTAATAAAAAATATCAAAGGTTAATTTGAGTATTTTTAAAGAATGTGGTATAGGAAGAAAGTCATGGAGTTGCAAGAAAAAACTTCCATCAATACCTAATCCATAACACCTTCATGAAATTTGGTAAAGTTCAATGATTTTTTATATTTAATAATATTTTTTTGTCTTTATAAAATACATAAATTATTTCAATTTCAATATTCATATATAATGTAATAGTCAAATCTAACTCATTTTATTATAAAAATTAAATGTAATATTATATATACATAATTAATATATATATATATATTAATTTATATTATTTAATTAGAATAATAATTTATTAGTACCATTAAAATTTAAAATTTATTAAAAATAATAATATCGTAATATTTTTTTATCCATATTGAGTTTCATAATAATGATATTATAACACAATTTAACTAACTAATTTATCTAAATAACTCAATCATATAAAATCAGCTCATGAGATTGAGATTTGCACCTACTTATATACTATTTAAAATTTATATTTAAAAATTTATTTTTTTATGGAAATGCAGACGAGCTAATGCGCCATCCCTAGTTTCAGCAATGCCTATATTCTGGTTTTTTATACATAGGGTAGGAAGCCCCATGTTTGTAGTGCTTCTGTTAGGTTTTATTATTTTTTGGAAATTTTTCATGTGAAAAACGATCTATAATTTTCTGACTCAGCTTTGGATTAAAACTTTTCATGCGTATCTTCCTGGATTTTCATTGCAGTAATGTTTGTCCAATGAATGTGGCAAAGATAGCTTCACTTACATAAGAATATAAGATTGCGAGATATAATTCAAAGTACACTTACATGTCATGTGTATCATTAAAAAAAGCAATGAATGAGGTGAGTGAGGGACAGCCTTAAACAATTGAATTTTTTTTTTCAAACTTATCTGCTACCTACCACTGAGAAATTATTATGAAATATGAAAGGAACCTGATTCTAAGACCCAATTTGGAGTATTGAAAGGAAAGGTAGTTGAGAAAATCAACTTGTGCTAGTCTCACAGACAAGTAAAGCATGAGTATCTTAATCATTTGATAAAATAACTAAGAGGGTATGCAACTTTATGTATTATAGTTCTTCCAGATGATTTCAAATTTAGAATATTTAGTATAGTTAATAATAAATGTATTCTTAGTTGAGTGTGTAATTTGTTTTTTTTTCTTACGTATTTCTTTATCTATACTAGAATATCCTTTTTATCTCGTTTATATCTGATCTTGTTATTGACCTATTTCAAAAACAAAGATTAATTACTCTGTATCTCTTGATCTCTAATAATATAAAAATTAATGTCTTTCAATATAAATATCCAGAATTAACAACTTTAAATAACAGTAATACATATACTTATTCATCAAATCCGACTCGATCCATAATACTACGCCATTCTTATTTGTTACCATTGCAGTTTCTGTCTGCTATGAGAGATTGACAGGTCTGGGTCCTTCAACATTTATTTGGATGTCAAATCTGCCAAAGCAAGAAGATGATTCATGCAAGTGACTTGGCCAACAAATGACCACCTCATCACTTGTTCTAGATTCAATCTCAAAAGCTCTAAAATCAATGCAAAGAAAATGAGGAGGTCTATTATGCAGTGACTAACTCTGGTGATAAATGGGCCTCACAATAGTCACATCAACATTAAAAACCATATCAACAAGTTCAGTTCATGCCATAAGTAGCTTCTCTAGCCTTTGCTTGGAAAGGATAATGGAATGTAGAACAATGAATGAAGAAATATTAAAAAGTAAAACTGTTTGAATTACTATAAAATGAGTAGAAACTTATGAAGAAATTGTTGATAAATGTAATTAATTTGATAGAACTGAATAGAGTTGTTCAATGCTTTTTAAAGTATGAATTGTCTTTCTTCTCTTTCTTAAAATTTAAAGATTGTATCAAAGAAAATTGGTGAAAGAAGAAGGTTTCAAATTTGTGAAAAAATCACTTATATCGAAAACAAATTGAGGACAACTAAGGGTAATTTGGAGAAGAGAAAACTGATTTCGCTGCTGAAAAATTCAAGGTGGAATCTACTATTATTTGTGTGTGCTTTTTATTGATCTAAACACAATTGTATCTCTCAAATTACCCTTATTCCATTGTCTGAATGATTGCATGTGTTGATCGAAAGGAAGCATGAATGTTTATACTAACTCTGAGGAGTGAATATCCATGTTACAAATTTGGTTAAGAATTCTTTATATCAGCACTTTTTGTTTATTTTATTTCTATCTTTTTATTCATCAAGTCATAATGCATATCATATTCAAACTTTTCTCTATTCTTTCTCTTTCTCTTCATGAAGTATAGAATGACATGGATGGTTGTGGAATGTTCAAATAGAAATGGTCTGGTTTTGTCACCTTACCTAGTTGCTCTCTTTCTTGATTCGGTCATGGAAGAGTTTCCTTCTGCTATAGAGGTATAATTTCCCCTCTGCAACTGTGTTTTCTATTTTGTGGTAATTAAGAATCCCGAATGGTGTTTTAGGGTCAACTTAGTACACCCCAACAGCTGCATTACCTACCTGGTCAGTAGTCATCAATGTAACAATTCTGGATTCGTTTGCAGTATTGGTTGAATGCTTCAGGATTGTGCTGCTTTTTATACTTTCTATCTACTACTACCTACTTTCAGGAACCCAGACTTAAAATATTGCTCTAGCTGGTCATTCTCACTGGTTTGGTTTATGAATATAGCCATAGGTTTTGGACCTGAAATGTTGGATAAAGTGCAATCAGTGTAGGAGTGACATCCAATAGAGTTTAAGAGGATGTAAAAGTATTAAAATCCTGAGACTATTAAAACAATCAGAGAAGTGATATATTAACAACTTGCATGAAGTGACAAAAATACATTTTCTCAATATCATGAATCACAGGTTGTATACTGTAACAGTTGTCAATGTATCATTATTGAAACAGCTAAGTTGAGTGAAGACTTGAAATACCATACTTGCTCGTATTCTAGAAAGGCTCAACATTAGTCTTGCTATATATCATACACAATTAACCAACTATCAGTCTACAACTTAAAGAACTTTTCCTTATTTTATATTGGGGTTTTGTTAAAACTTTGTCCAACGTAGGTGTTGGAAGAAAACTACCATCTTTAGTTTGTGAGATGGGAAGATTGATGTAGTCAAGAATAAACCGTCTTCTTCAATTGTCTGACATTCATATATTCTGAAATTGGATTCAACGTGGCTTTGTTTAAATACTTCTTCAACTTGTTTAGAAAATCATATGTAGTTGGGAACAACTGGTATAAACAAAATAATCTTTCAAATTAACTTTGGTAGAATCGACTACTAGCTGAACTGTCTAAGAAGTGATAATAGCAAGTCATTTTTCCCTCCTTGTTCGATTTATAGATAATTCCCATCGCTTACGATACTTATTATGATGTGGAATATAGTTTGTGATGAGAGAAAAACTCAGACTAGGAGTCTGAATCTACATATAATGTATTAAGTAGCTTGAGAACTGGAGATCGTTGCATCCCTTTTTTATTAATCTTTCTGGTATAAAAAGGGAGAAGCAGTGTTCCAAATAGAGTTGCTAAATGAAAAGGAGATATTGTATTATCAATAGAATTGCACTTTTTGAAGCAAAGTTTTTGTTTGCTTTTGTATGCTATGGAAAATTCGCAAGAACTTAACCGAAACTTGATTTTAACTATCCTAGTTTACCTCGATGCAGAAGAATAGAAAAGCTTGATCCGAGCCTGATCAGCAAATGCATAATCAGCTAGACTTGCTATCATGAGTGGAGTTTGATTCCCACTAAAAGGATTGCCTAAATTGAGGAATATGTCTCAATGTCCTATGTTGTATTTACATAGAGATCCTATGCTCTAAACATGATTCATCTATAGAAAACTTGACACCGACTTAAATACAGTTCACTCATTTTCTATACTCAATTATTGTGCAACATTTTTCCTGAGATTGCGGCAACTAGTGCTGCTCTGAAGTTAGGATCCTTAGTCAAGGAAGTGGCCATCTGTTCTACCAAAACCTGAGGGACTTCTGGTGCATCGATTTTGGGAGTTGCATTCTTGGAATCGCTGCTGGATTTGGATTTTGTCCAGTCAAGGGTAACTGTTGGTGCGGAAGAGCCAAGAGACCCTGAACATGGGGCCACACCACGGTTGGAGCCTGTTGTTACCTCCATTTGAGATGGGTGGGGATGATTGTGTTCTCCTTCATAAGTTGCAACCAGAACAGATTGATCATCCACACTTCTTTGCACCTGAATATTGAATTACAAACACAAATTTAGCTTGAGATCCAGTTTCTTAGTGGAGTTTTAATGCTTGGTTATTCTTGATTAGCCCATGGATTTACCTTCTTTTTGACCGGGCAACTTGGAGCAAAAGAGCACTTGAAGTAAGCTCTTGGAGAAGGGTTATCCCTGGTCACCTTTTGTCCATATTTCCTCCATTGATACCCATCTTTCACAATCTGGAAACACGAAAAAATGATGAAAAGCCTGTCAAACTAATGCACAACAATCTTAATGGTTATGACTCAAATGAGTTTTATGCTCAGTTTTGCTGTTAAGAAAATCTTACCAGGCTTGTATCAGATGCTTCCGTCCTCACGTAAACTCTTGAAACTGTTGTCTTGATTTCCTCCTTTGGTTTCTTGCATGATTCTTCATCGGTTGAGCTGCTCTCAGAGTTTCCGTTGATGCCCATCGGAGTGCTATTATTGTTGCTGCTTTCAGACTTCTTTTTCTTGGATGAGCTGAGCTCTTTCTCAGGATTCTTCCTCATATATTCCATCAGATTGTTTCGCAAAGCGTTGTAGTTCTCACACATCTCCGTGAGCATTTCGCTCAATTTCTTGTTTTCTGCACTCACCCGCTTCAGCTCCTCCACCAAGGCACCAGAAGACTGAAATGGCAGCACACACACACATGATCATTATGCAGCTTTAAAAAGGGTAAAAAGAGCTTATATCTAGTTTCCTCACTGAACTTAATTATTAACAAGAGAATCGCTCAACCAAATGGTGCCACAGGGAGCAATATCGAAGCTAGAATAATATATATAGATTGCTGACAGAAGATCACAAATTAAAGAAGTAGAATTGGCAGAACAAACCTGTTCCTTTACAGAAGATTTCTTCAGCCCCAGAGAGAAAAAATTATGTTCCACCTCCTTTTTCTGAAATGAACACACAGAGAAGAAAATTATTTCCCATATCAAACATTATTCTGAGGGGGGACAATTGACGAACATCTTCCACGCAATATCAAACATCATCGGAATGGATTGTTTAGACTTACGGGAAGTTCTTGATGAAGCCTGAGAGGAATAATATTGAGATCCAAGGAAGTGTTAATCCGTGATGAATAATCCATGACAGACAAATAACAAAGTCAAAGAAGAAGCAGATTCCCGGCAATAAGTACTCTTGTCTAAAGCTTAAATTGTTGGACGCAAAAGTCAAATTGTAGCTAAATTTTAAATTTTTTTGAAATCAAGCAATACCCAGATGAAGAGAATACAGAAGAAGGTGAAAGGTTGAAAATTGGTGAAGTTGGTAGTGAAGGAATTTGCGAGAGGGTTATATAAGAGGAAGAAAGGTAGAGCGCAAGTTGAAAGGAGCACAAGTTGAAGAAGGAAACTGAGAGGAAGCAGAGAGAAGAAGAAGACACACCAATCTATCCAGAGCTGGCATTTTAATTAATTAATTAATTATTATTATTATTATTATTTCGATTTCAACACGTCCTTATTATATACACTATACTCCTAAACAAGATAAGAAGAGCGTGTCACTCCATTTATTATAATAATTATTATAATAATAATAATTTATTATTATTATTTTATTATTATTATTAAAAAGAATATGTTTGACGTGAGAAATATATGTCGGTGAAATTGTGGGTACATGAAATGGAATTCAAATTTCAAAGTCAAGCCCGCCTTGAAAATTCTGCACTAAATTTTCTTTTTTCTTTTTTCTTTTACATTTTCCAAATCTACCATAAATATCTATTTTATGATAATTACTTTAAATATTTTATTATTGGTATTAAAAAAAAATAAAAATGGTGAAAATTGAAGTTTGACAGCGTGCGGTGGAGAGAAGTTCTATGTTGACCCGAAGTCGTCTTAATTTGTCCTGGTCATAGTTTGTTTGTGAGTGGGGTCCACTTTTTTATTTCTTGTCGCAGTTCCTATTTCAAACATTTTCCACGTTGCGTCATCTATCATTTCAATTATCACACTTCAATCCGAATAAACTCATTATACTATATTTTATATATATATATATATATATATATATATATATATAAGTGTTATGTTTTATATTGAATAGTGTTTTCAAACATTGAAGACTCATTCGAAATTTACTATATGCAAAATTAGTAAAAATAATAAGAGTTATTTAGAAGATGTTCTCAACTACAATATTTAGTTTAATTCTTTTTTTCAGTTAAATTATTATTCATTTTTATTCTTTTATATAATTTAGTGTTTTTTCTTCTTCTTTTTTCTTTATATGATCATGTATATTTTTAAATTAAATAGAATCTCAAATATTCAATTCATCTTTCCTATTAAAGTAAATGATATTTTTTTCATTAACTTCAGGTGTCGACATTAATAATGTTTCGTCACATAATTAGGGTCAGTCCATAACCTCACAAGAACAAATCGGATATTTTTATTTTTATGATCATACACTTAAATACGACTCATCAATAATATAGTTCATAACAAACTCTATAAGTAAGCTCATCAAACAAAACAAAGATAAGTAATCAATACAATACTTATTACACATTAAATATTGAACACTACTTTAACATCATAGTATCTCTTTTGCACATAAAGTTTTGACTTAGAGTCGAAGCTTGAGACTTCGGAACGCGAAGGAAGAAAGAAGTGAAAGACAACTAAAGAGAAAAAATTAATTGTAAAATCGGTTATTGTTACTATCTCAACCTCGTATACAAGAACAAATATTAATAAGAGCAGTTAACGATTAAATAATTTTAAAAAAATATTAAACTTTTGTTTAAGATTGATTGTTTCAGTTTCATTTATTTAAATTTCAAATCTTTAATGGTGCAAGTATTAATTGGCTAACTTTATCCTTTATGTCTCAAAATACATCACTTTCTCGTAACAATTAATTAACAATGACTAGAAAGATACTTCCATATGATAAAAACGTAATTTTATTAAAAGAAGCTGCATCAAACAAGCCAAACAAAAAAGTATTCAACTAAACATAGATAGGAGTAAAATAAGAGAATTACCATAAAATTTATTGAAGCTTTATGAATGTATATTTTAATTCCCTTTTGCATGTGTAGATTTCTTTAGAAACATACAACATTTATAATATTTATAGACGGTAAATGTAAAATAGAAAGTGATTTTTTATTGCTAAGTCGAATAAAAAATTATAATATATTTTTAGCTTTGTTTTTATTAAAGAAATTATTTTATGAGATCTTAATTTAGTTTTTGTGAATTTTATTATATCACTTTCAGTAAAATAGTTTTAAAAGATCTACATTCTTATTAGTGTTTTATTAAATATATATTTTTTAAAAGTGAAATTTATGAAGCTATTTTAATTAAAAAAGTTATATATAAGTGAGAGAGACGTTGTTATTTAGGTTATATTATAAAAGAGTGTTGATATGAAAAACGTTTGGTAGTGAAAGAGCAGGAAGAAAGCAAGTAGTTTTGGGAGAAATGAGAGTTCCACGTGGATCATTTGGTCATACTTTCGGTGCAAGTGTCTCAACCGTGTTCTTTTTTCTTCACTCCAAACATCACTACAAAATAACCTTTAATTTTGTAATAATAATCACTTATATTTCATGTCCACACACGATTATTATGAAAAAGATAATGACATTTCACACTTCTAATTCATTTGATAAATTCATTTTAAAAAATTAAATTAAATTTAAATTTTATTTTTTAAAATTATGTTAGATTAATTTAGAGTTTATTCTAACCCGAGTTTGTTAATTTATTAAAACATTCGCTCTTAGATCGCTATTGAATCATCCATAAATATATAGTTTCACGCTGATCTTAACGATCGTTGTCATACTATCTATAAATATATAGTCAGATACATGAGTTAAGTGATCTTGATGTGAGAGTTAAGTGATCTTGATGTGAAAATATGTGAAAAATCTCATATTTCAAATCAAGATAATGAAATTTCACAATTCAAGTTCACTTCATAAATAAATTGGCTTTACAAATTGAGTTAGGTTTAAGGTTCACTTCTTAAGATGATATTCGATTAATTTAGAGTTTATTCTAGCCAGAGTTTGTTGGTTTTATTATATCATTCGCATTTAGATCGTTATTGAATCATCCATAAATATAGTCTCAAGCAGATTTCAACAACTACTATCAGACTATTCATAAATATATAGTCACATATACGAATTAGCTGATCTCGATGTAAAATTAGGTTGAAAATCTCATTTGAACTAAAAATTGAATTGCAAATTTTACCTTACAAATCCAATAGAATTTTTTTAATCTTTTATATGATAGAAATAGATTTTGTTGTGGTGTGGTATAGTTGTAAATGAATGAAGGATTGGAAAAATGTAAAGGGTGTTATCTTATCTAAGATCTAAGTGTGTGGGAAAAATGGAATGATTAAAGGGAAAAGTGAGAAAGGTAATGGAAGAAAGTACAAGAAGTGAGACCCACAAATTGACCATGACCAAATTTAATGAAGAGGACCCAGATTCAGCACATTAGTCAATCCATTGAACTCAACCCAAAACAAACCACATTTTTGTTTTCTTCAAGTTCACATTCATGAATGCCTTTATTTTATTTTTTCTCCCATGTCCAATTAATTACGCCACCTAATCATGGACAATTACCTTTTCCAGCTCAAACCAGTTAGGGTTCATCTTGCACCAACCCACCCACTTTAAACACACATCAAAAATCCTCTTTCCAAACTCAATTTCATTTTTACATCAAGTGAAATAAATAATCTTTTTCTATTTATATATAAATTAAATTTAGACTGATCTAAAAAGTTAATTTTAGATCAAAATATTTTAAAAAAAACTAACATAAAAATGCAATAAACATCAATAACATTAAATCAAACTTTAATATTATAATTAGACAAGATTTAATATCTCACAAAACAGAGTAGATATCAACCATACTCAAATGAATCAAATGATATATAAAAAAATGAATATAAATAAAATTTCATGTAAAATATTAACAACTACCAATTTTTATCATAAAAAAACATATCTATCTCAAAAAGTATCATAAATAAATTTGGGTTAGTCCGCATTGCTTATGATCCGAGAGGTTAGGTGAGTCAGACCAATGTGAATCGGTGGACTCAAAAGGTTAACACATCTTACCTAAATGAAAATAGGTTAGCGAACCGACCAACGGATTAGGTGGGTGAAATAAATACGAATTGGTGAATTATAAAGATTAACTCACCTTATCTAAATGGAAACGAGTTAGCAAGTTAAGTGAGTCAGATCAATACAAATTGATGGACTAAAAAAGTTAAATTGTCTTCCCTAAATGAAAATGAGTTGACAAATCTATCCGATCCACTTTTTCATCCTTAACTCTAAAAAAATAAGAAATTATTGTTTTTTTTATATATTTTTAAATATAAATAATTGTAATTGATATTTTCGTCTTCTTTCTTATTTTCTACTTATTGTAAAACAAACATAACTATGATATTGTTCAGAAAATTTAAAGCAACTTTAATATTTTATGGGATAGGTTTTACATTTAATTTATAATTTGTGTACGTCAAATCATCTTCAGTTTGGATAAAATTAGACTTAGTAGTTATAACTTATGATGATAAAAGAAAAGTACCACGTATATGGAAGTGATCACGTAAAACTTTACACTTCTATTGACTATAAATTAGCAAATCAATAATATTTAACAAAGGTTTGTCGTTGCTAATTTCTCTATACTTAGCTTCATGCTTTTAAATCATAAACACGTTAAAAAAATAAACAAAATGAAGGACTTGATAAGAAAAAACGAGTTAAAATTACTTAAAGAGAAAGTCAACTATTTGTATTTCTTAAGACTTTTTCTTTTTATATATTTTTTATGGTAAAGATGGGGCTTTTTCCAATTTTAGACTTAAAACTTTTAAAAAGGTAATTTTAATTTTTTGAAAAATACGAATACAAATTAGAAGTCTTGGAGATTAAAAAGTAAGAGAGAATATTAGAATATGAAAAAGGTATATATACTAAAAGGAAATTCACATTTTTTTTTTACAACCACCTTACAACTTCTAATACTATTATTTCAATATTGAATAATGATACATTGACAATCTCAATTTTTTATATAACCACAATACAACTTTCAATCCTATTATTTTAATACTTCTTTTTATATTATTTAATTACAAATTGAGAAATGATATATTGACAACTTGCTCCAATATACAAACCTCATTTCTCTACCTAAAATTTTAGCTTTTGCGTGAAATGACAAAAATATATTTTTTTTCATATCATCAATCAGAGATTGTATACTGAAGTCGATTGTAAGTATATCATTTATCTTACAAATTTATCTTTTATTATATATATATATATATATATATATATATATATATTTCTAAATCTATCACATCTATACAACTTCAAAAATTGTGAAACTATCTTTTTTATTTTTTATCATTTAATTACAATTTTTTATTATATATATTTATTTTTAAATTCATCATAAGTACTTACATAATACTTTAAAAGTTGACAAAAACATCATTTTCCAAAAAAAAAAAAACAAAAAACAAGACAATAGTTGTTTTTTGAGGTGGATGAAGTGAATGATGGATGAAACAGAGAAAAACGTAGTGATTGGAAGGTAGTGGATAAGTAACGTGTGTGAATCTACACCCAAGACTGCTTTTCCAGATACTTTTCATCTCTTCAAATTCAAATTCAAATTCAAATGTCAAAAACACAACACAACTTGTTGCAGAGTGATGCCATGCATGATGTAACCAACGTAAACGCCATCACTTTCTGCATATTATTCTCACACTCTTTTTTACCAAACATTTTTTTTATCTCATTACTATTTTAGGCCACACGCCAAATTATATTTATCAAATATGGCTTTTCTCAAAAATATAAATTTTATGAAAATAGTTATTTATATTTTTTTACTTTACCTTTGTAGAATAATACTTCAGAATATATTAAATAAATTTGTTAACAATTCATCCTTCCTATAACTACACTTGTCTCTACTCTACACTATAATATAAGAACAAACAAATCCCTATTAGAGTGTTTTAATAAAAAAAAAATTGATCATCATTCTCATCTATGCATACTAGCTCTCTCTTTTATTACAAACAACATCTAACAACTATTAACACATTATAATTCTATTATTTTCTTATAGGATAATAAAAAGTGTAGTATTTTTACTATTGATTTACGGAATGGTCGATGACGTCCCGATTCACTTAAATTCAAATAAAATTCTTAAATGTCATTTAATCAGTATTAAGTCAGTTTATCTGTAAAACACAATTAAGGTGTAATTGGGCTTCCTTTGAGTTTTACGAGTGTATCCATAACAACGAGGATCTAACCAAAAGATATAAATAGTAAAGATAGTCAAGTGTTACATGTAACTTTTTCAAGTCTCACACCTGCAGATCTTACTCGGACTAACTTGAGCATCAAAGTATATTTATAGGTTCCTTCAGTCATTTAGCATAAACAAAAGGATCGAAACTGAAATATCATTCAACCTGGAGACCGAGAAGACCGAAAGAAGAAGATAAGAAAGTCAGTACAGGAGGAATCCAACCACGTAAAAACAATATTATTTACGCATCGAAGTATTTTTGCATATTTGTCGAGTCATTTGGTAGAAGTAAAAGGATCGAGACTGAAAGATCATTCAACCTGGAGACCAAGAAGACCGAAAGAAAAATATAAGAAAGTCAGGAAGAATCCAACCACATAGTAATATTTACGGTTACCAAAAATTTAAAATATAAAGATAGGTGTTTTAACATGTTTAGAAGGCATAGGTGTCTCTAAAAATATGAACGCATATTAACAACCTTCCTTTTAACAGAGTATGTAGTGTAAAATGAAATGAAACATATGTGAAATTAAGGATTAAACTAAAATCACAACTTTTTAAAAGATGAGAAATGAATTTAAAAAAAATGGAAGAAACATAAGTACATGTAAAAGTAAATGGTTAGGGCAAAGGAACGTATTAGTAACGTTACCAGTGTAATAAAAAAATAAATAAAAAAGTGGGAAATAAAGAGGTGGGAAGAGTCACGTGTACATAATAGTAATATTATTATTGAGTTCCGTGTCTCATGTGATATCTTCTTTTTATATGTTTACGTGCGTTCATCATATCCACTAATTAATAATATGAACTAATTTTTGTAAATCACAACATATTAATAGTAATTAATTTTATGGATTGAGATTAGTGAAGTAGGAAAAATGGTGTATGACTTTGACATTCCATTCGTGTATTAATTGTGTGCATGGATTCAAAAGTGGGAAGAAGATTTAAATTCTGGTCTTATTTCTTAGCACGTGTTTGGAATAAGCATTATTATTATTATTATTCTTTGGGTGCAAATGCAAAATGCAGATGCAAGTAGCAAGAAGAGGATTTGGCAAGTTGTGGTGGGCCCAGTTTGTGAGAACTCCAAATGGGAAGAACTTTCCTCTTGTGTTTAATTTTAACAACCAGTGAAGAAAGGCAAAAAGTAATTAAAGAAAGAAAGAAGAAGAAGAAAAAAAGAATGGGAAACAAACAAACAAACAAGGAATGTGCACGAGGATTGACTTCTCTATGACTCACCAAACCTCATTATTCCTGTCTGTCACTTTCTTTTGTCGGCACATTACTCTAATTTTAACATACCTAACACATTCTTCAAATTATATATATTTCTAAATTTTTTTCTTCTCAGCAAAATAAGTAAGATTGGTAACACAAATTCAAATTATCACTTGTTATAATAACTTATTCGAAAATGAGTATCTTTTATCGAGTTGGTGAGGTATATGCAAAGATACTCCGACGTTCAAGTCAAATGAGATATGTTTAATTGGTCAAATTTATAGTTTAACAATCATTATCTTTCATTAAGGGATTTCTCTTATTTATATTTGTCTATTAAGTCTTTTACTGTTAGAAGATTTAGTGTAAGCCCAATGATTATTTAATTATGTTTTGTACCTTTTAATCATAATTAATGTTTCTAACCTATAATTTGACGTGGTGTTGCTTTTGCCAAGAAATCGTTAGACTGTATGAGGTGACCAATTATTCGACCTTCCGATTTTTGGTAAAACACCACTTAAATATGACTCACATGTTTCTTACTTATAAGTGACTATTTTTGGTAAAACACCACGGAAGTATGACAGACATCTTTCTTATTCATAAGTGACTATTATTTGTAAGATATAATGAAAAGAGATTACAAGTTTTTTCAAATCAAAGTGTCCATTTTATTATTTAAAAACATGTGTGATTTTTATTTTACATGAACTTTTAGTGTGATGTAAATATGGTTAATGGTAATCGTGGTATCTCTCACCCATATTGTCATTGTTTTCTCTTATTTGTTTGGAATTACAATGTTTTTATGTTTCAAACCATGATTTGATACCAAAAAGAAAATTGAAATATTTTTTTTTTTTACATGTGTGCTGGAATTAGATTAGAAAAGTATATCATGAAATATAGACGAATGTGGGTGTTTGTAACAAATGTTCAAATTGAAACATAATTATGATTAGAATATTAATTTTTTTTTGGAAAATTTAGTGTCCATCTTACTACAAATACTAAAAATAAAAACATTTTTTTTAGTATTTAAGGGTTTACAATTTTTTTTATAAGATTAAATTAAATTTAAAATCTAATTCTTAATATAGTTTTAGTGGTAAATTATCCTTTGAAAGTTGATATTTATTTTACTAAACACATTATTTCAGTGAAGGAAGATTCAATTTTGTTTCTTTAAATTGTTTGGTATATACTTTGGTTTTTCTCCTATATATATCAAACCTATTACAATATATATTGTTTTTAGTTATCTCCGTATCGTAATTGTTTTACTTATTTATTATTTAAACATAAATAACAAATACACATTGAATATATATATATATATATATATATATAATTATATTAAGTCACACATTTAATCACTTTTAATAGGAGAGGGTCTAGTCCAATGTGATTTTGATTTTAATTAAAAATGGAGGGTGACATTTTTTCTTTCTTATCCATGACATGAATAAGAGAAGTTCTATGTACCTAATAAATAACACTTATTTTGGAATGAGAAAACCAATGGCACTTAAATGTTCATTTCAAATTTTGTTAATAGATTGGAAATATTAATTTCACAAGAGAAAAAAAACATTTAACAGGTGAGATAATAAATTTGTATTAATCTACTAATTTGATCCCATATCAGACTAATTAATCATTTTGGTTTATCTTAAAAAGTAAAATAACTTTAAATGGTATACATTTAAAATTTATGTCATACCAATTAAATTAATTTTAATTTTACATATAATAATTTTATATAAATCACTATGTGTCTCTAATAAAATATTTTTAATATAATTCTTATTTTAAAAAACAGATAAACTCAACCTAAGTTATTAAAACAAACTTTTCCTTAACTACTTTAATTTAGTTAAGTGGAATATTTTATTTAACAATGCTGTCATCAGATTTTTGAAAAAATAATCTATTCAACTTTCATTTATAAAAATTAAACCTAACATTAGTTACTCTTTTATTAATTATAATTTTACTTTTATGAAATATTTAGTTATTTTATAAATTATTTATTGTAATATGAGAAAAAATAATAAATATTTATTAAAATTGAAATTTTTACTATATTATCTATATACAAATATTGAAAGACAGAACATAAATTGGCATAAAGAACATTTTGTTCCTTCATTCTGTACTTTTTTTTTCAATCATACGTATTCTCTACGTATATATACTTATTCTGCTCGAAATATCTGTTGCTTCCTCAAAAAAGTTTACGTACGGAATTTCTCACAAAACATTAAATCATTACATCAACTCGTCATATCTATTTACCTATTGATTATTCCAATGCAAATAATATAAAAAAAAATTAGTTTTTAATTCATTCATAAACCTATTATTTTGAGTGTTTAAATTATTACAAATCAAATTTCAGTTAAATTTTCCCCGGATAATTTTTTTTCACCGTATTTGTAGTGAAAATATTCATGAATAACTTAATTGAAGTATTTAAAAACTTTTATTAATTAAAATTATATGAAAAAATTCAATAACTTTGAAGGAATAATAAAAATTATGTTGAAATGAATCCAATAAACAAGCATATTTCTATTTTTATATAAAAAGTTATCTGACCAAAATGAAAAGTAGTGGTGAGTACGTTGAAAATAGTCTAATTGGATCCACGTCCATAAGCTTAATCCCACAAATCAAATGGGTGCTTCTTTATGCACCCCCAACAAATTTCTTCCTACATCTCGTCATTTTCAAAAAAAACTATTTTATCCTTTATAAAAATGATTTCAGAATTATTCTTTCTAAAATGTTTCCTAAATATATTTTCTTCAACATATTTTATGAATTCTGGATTTACTATTCCAAAAATAAAAATGTATTTCGAAAAAAATATTCTAAAGTTTTTTTTTTCTTCAAAATTTCCTATTCCAGAAACACCTTTTATTCCAAAATCATCAAAAAAATTTAAGAGTAATTTTCGTATTTCAAGAAATATAGGGAGATCTGAATAAACACCTAATCAAATTAGTCATGAATTTTATAGATCCAAATTATTTTTTCCCACTAGTTAGATCTTGCATAATGTTTCCTGCATCTTCATACCTTATTGTGTCGCCCTAATACAAAATGTAAAAATACCTTTTTATCCTTTTTGTTTCTCCCCCATAAATAATTCGGAAGTGTTATTTAGATTTATGAAATCCATAATTTTTTTAGATTCGAGATAAACATATGAATTATGTAATATGAAAGTTAATCACGCATTTGAAAAAAGACTTTCAGATTACATAATCTGAAAGCTAATCTCAATCCAAAAAATACTTATGAGTTATGTAATCCAAAAACTAATCAAACATCTTAAAAAAAAAAAAAAAGGCTTCTAGATTACATAATCCGGAAGCTAATTTCGTGTATAGACAAAACTTTCAAATTATATAATCTGGAAGTTAATCACAAAAGACTTATGGATTACATAATAAAAAAAAACTTCCAAATTACATAATCTGAAATATTAAAGAATGATATTTTTGGGATAAAAAACTTATGAGGTGGCACAAGAAAATATGGAAGTGCAAGAAGAAGCGATCTATATTTTTTTATTAGATTGTAGTCCTACCAAGCCCATTTAAAGGCACTTACTGGCCCAATATAAGTAGTCTTGGGATAGAGCTAATGATCCTTTTTATAAACAGGGATATTTCTTTCAACATCTCTAAATCTTCTTCGTGTATATTCTCCTATGTGTGAGAAAAGTAAAAACACTAATGGATTCAAAACATTCTTAATTTGCATATAGATTTTACATTATATGGTTAACTTTTCTTAATGTTATAAATTATTATTGATTATATAATCTAAAATATATTTTTATAGTTTAAAATATATTTTAGGTTATTGGAAACGCTTTCAAATTGTAAAATTTTGAATATGTTTTTGAATGGCATAATTCAAAAATAATTAGAAAATTTATTCTTTATAGATATATAATGAATTGTACAATTTACCATTCAAAATATATTTTCAAATTGTGAAATTTGAAAATTATAATATATTTTCTAATTACACAATCAAAAAATATTTATTGACATGAGAAAACTAAAACATGGGCCTTTTAGACTTTTGAACATCCCATAAATGTGCAAAAAGTAATTGCTTATAAAACCCCCTCTTCCTTGATAAAAAGAAAGTTTTAATTTTGAATAACAAAACAAATAACAGCAAAAGAGATTCATTGAAGCATTTTGTAATTAATTTGCATCGACTAACGTGGACACGAATATCTTGAGGGCAATTGCCTTCTACACCCCGATAATTTGAAATTCCACCCTATATGCATTAAAATTTCAAATTTATCCTTTGAAAATTGTATTTATCGTTATACAATTTGAAACACAAAACTCGTATTTTGGATTGTAAAATAAAAAACATATCATTTTTTCTTTTTATTTATAAATTAAAAAAATTATAATTTGAATATAATCTATTCTTTGTAAGTTGCTTAATACAAAATGAAATTCTTTTAGATAAATGTAAAATTCACGCGTATAATGTCATATATTAATGTGTATAAAATATTTTATAGTTTTAAAATGTAAAATCTAGGTATAAGTGAAAAATTATCTAAAAATTTATGCATGTGTCGTCTTCAAAATATGACTGCTAGTTGAATACACTGAATGAAGTAATGACATGGCAGCAATCGCGAAGCTTAGTGGTACTTGAAGAGGGTAAAGTCTTTGACCCCTTCAAAATTATTTACATATTATAAATTAATATATAAACAAAAATATTTTTCTATATATTTAATCCTCTTAAAACTTTTATATACTTATAAAAAATAATATTTTCTAAAAATCCTTCAAATAAATGTAAAAAATATGAATTTTGCTATTTAGAAAGAGTAGTACTAATTAAACTTTGATACGATAGTATCTAATTGAATGAAAGAAAAATGAGTAGAACGCGGTGTCAAAGGAGAAATCCGTGTGTTTTAAAAAACCCGTGGGTCTCAGAAGTTATACCTTATCAGAACAAATATTTGAATAAAATTTTAATATAATTAAAAAATTATTAATTTTAAAAAGAAATTATTATATAAATTTTTAATATATTTATAAAAGTAAAAACAAATTATTTTGAATTACTCATAAAAAAATATATTTCTGTTAAAAAATTCACAAATTTATATACATAAATTTTTATCATCAAACATATTTATATTTATGTATATAAATCTTTATAATCAATCTATATTTTTGAATTGGTATATTTTTTTTTTGTCTTCGTGATGATGGGTTCACGTTCCAAGGGGCGTTTAAAACACGCGCATAGGTTTTGGCATGAATAAAAAAGGTATGTGTTTGGTCAAACCTTACAGAAACCACAAGCAGATACATAGCCAGCTGTATTCGACTCACATCCACGTCACCACCATCATTCACCTCCAATCATCATCATTCTTATCTCTCTCCATTCCTAATTTTTATTTCTTCCATTTATTATATTCTTTAATACCATTTTCCTTTTCTTTTTATCATATCATATCATATCATATCTGTCAAATATTTTACTCTTTTTTTTATGGTAAAAATTTGTTCATCATATTTTCAGTATTTCAAAACAATTATTTTTCATATGGGTTAGAAAAAGTGAAAGGAAAAAAAGCAATGAATTTAGAAGAAATGAAAACAGTGGGTGTTTTGGTCCCACATGGGTCCAGTTGTTTCCGTTTATCTTAATTTAGGTTTTTCCAGATATTTTGTGGTGTTCTGATCCTCATAAAACCGCATTCTCCTCTTCTCTCCCACCACACAAACCTCAAACAAAACACAATCTTTCTGTTTCACCGTGATACCCGCGTTCTCCACCCTCCTCCACCGTCTTCCACCCTTTACGATATCTTATTTATTCTGCTTTTACACCCTTCTTTCAGTTCGGGATTGTTCCCCCAATCGGGTCTCAAACATAAATCTAACCACACTCTGTTTCCTCCTCCTCCTCCCCTGCATGCAACCATGAAGATTTTCAACCCTTCCAAATCCTTTCTCCAGAGCGTGGTGTGTCCGTTCGACACCCTCTTCATCATAAGGGTGAAGCCCTTCGATCTGGGTCTCTCCCACCTCCTCCAATCCCAATTCGAAGCCTACAATTGACCCCCCCCTAGAGAAGCTAGAAACCTAAACCACTAATAGCGTTAGCGCAGATACTGGTTCAGTCAACAAACCCCGCCGCCAAGATGGATCGCGGATCCAACGGCACGGGAACGGGCACGGGTAGCAGCAGGAACATCCTGTTCAACAAGTACGAGATAGGGAAGATCCTGGGGCAGGGGAACTTCGCCAAAGTCTACCACGGGAGAAACCTCAGCACCAACGAGAGCGTGGCCGTGAAGGTCATCAAGAAAGAGAGGCTCCAGAAGGATAAGCTCGTGAAACAGATCAAACGCGAGGTCTCCGTCATGCGCCTGGTGCGCCACCCCCACATCGTGCAGCTCACGGAGGTCATGGCCAACAAAGCAAAAATCTTCATGGTCGTGGAGTACGTCAAGGGAGGAGAGCTCTTCGCCAAGGTGGCCAAGGGAAAGATGAAGGAAAACATCGCCCGGAAGTACTTCCAACAGCTCATCAGCGCCGTCGACTTCTGCCACAGCCGCGGCGTCACCCACCGTGATTTGAAGCCGGAGAATCTTCTCCTCGACGAGAACGAGGACCTCAAAGTCTCGGACTTCGGCCTGTCGGCGCTGCCGGACCAGCGCCGATCCGACGGGATGCTCGTCACGCCGTGCGGCACGCCGGCCTACGTGGCGCCGGAGGTTCTGAAGAAGAAGGGCTACGATGGGTCGAAGGCTGATATATGGTCGTGTGGGGTGATCCTCTTCGCTCTGCTTTCTGGGTATTTGCCCTTTCAGGGTGAGAATGTGATGAGGATCTACAGCAAGTCTTTCAAAGCTGATTATGCATTCCCGGAATGGATTTCACCTGGGGCCAAACGCTTGATCTCGAATTTGCTGGTTGTGGACCCACAGAAGAGGTATTCCATCGCCGACATCATGAAGGATCCCTGGTTCCAAGTAGGGTTCCTGCGCCCCATTGCGTTCTCCATGAAGGAGACGGCTCTGGAGGATAACATCGACTTCAACGGGGAGGAAGATGGCAGCGAAGATGGCAACGGCAGCAACAACGATCGTGGGGAAGTGGCGCCGGCTCGTCCGTCTTACAATGCATTTGAGATAATATCCTCGTTGTCACACGGGTTTGATCTTCGGAATTTGTTCGAGACGAGGAAGCGGTCGCCGTCGATGTTCATATCGAAGCACTCGGCGTCGACGGTGATGGCGAAGGTGGAGGCGGTGGCGAAGAAGCTGAAGTTTAGGGTGACGGGGAAGAAGGAGTTCACGGTGAGGATGCAGGGGGAGACGGAAGGGAGGAAGGGGAAGGTGGGGATGACAGTGGAGGTGTTCGAGGTGGCGCCGGAGGTGGCGGTGGTGGAGTTCTGGAAGTCAGCCGGAGACACTCTTGAATACATAAAGCTGTGTGAGGAAGAGGTGAGGCCTTCACTGAAAGACATTGTTTGGAGTTGGCAAGGAGACTGCAATTCCCATTCCCAGCAGTGATTATGATTGTTCTTATTATTTTGTTTGATGATTCCATTGAAAAGATGGTGAATTATGATAGTTGTTTCTGTTATGTTAGATTTATGAGTAGCAGCATGTAACAGATAAACAAGTATTTGGAGTTTGGGATGAATCAGAAACTTCAACTTCTTTTCTCCCTCTTTCTCATGCATCTCTCTGTCAATTTTACTTCACGCTTCTGCCATTTTTTGGAATCCACATTAATATAATCACTTTATTCAGATAATTAAAGTCATGTTTCTTCTTTAATATTTATTTTTAGTATGTAATCAATTATGGGAAACATAGGGATAATTATAAAAAAACTAAAATTAATTAATATTAATTAGTAGAAACTAAAGTTAATTAGTATTAGTATTAATATTAATTAGTAATCCTAAAATAAAAAAATTAATACAAATATTACACTTAATGATTATAAATAAAAAAATGCAAAAATAAATAAATATAAAAAATAAAAACAACAATAAAAATGTAAACAAAAATAAATAAAGAAGGACAGAAAAATAAAATAAATGTTGAAAAAAATTAAGATAAAGATAAAAAAATAAAAATAAATCAAAAATAAGATAAAGATAAGAAATGTAAGAAAATATTAAATAAGTATATGTTAAACAAATGAGGGATGATAGAAAATCAGATTATGTTGTTCTAAATATATATAGAAAATCAGATTATGTTCTATTATAAATATATCAGTCTTTAGGTTTATAAATTCAATTTTTATGTTGTTTTAGGGTTTAATTTTTATTTTATTTATTTTTAAAAGAAAAAATTAAACTAAATATTTTTAATTTATTTTTTTTTGGAAAAAACTTATTTATTTATTCACTAAAATTAACGTTATTAATTTTTTTAATTTTTTTTTAATTTTTAAAATGATACTAAATAAAAAATCTAAAATAATACTAAATAGAAAAATAAAAATAAAAAGGTAAAAAGTACATAAGTTTTTCAAAAAGGTATCGGTACGACGTAAATTCAGTGAAGCCCAAAAAGACAAACACGAAGAAAAATTAAATAAATAAATGTGTGTTTTTTTCTCCTTTGAGATCTCTCACATCTAATCGAATCGCAGCCTAAATAAATAAATGTTTGTTAAGAAAGGGTAAAAGAAGGGTCGTATTCTGGTGTTTCTATCAAAGGTAAACACGATTTAATGTATGAGGTTGCGATGTTCCACACAAATTTAGGTTTTATCGGGAAAAAATAAATATATAAATAGAAGGAGAAAGTAGTGAGTGAGGAGGCAATTCATTGTCTCTGTTATGTCTGTCTACTGTTGAACATTATCTGGATAATTCTCCAACATAAAAAAATATAAAATATTTATATTTTTCTCTTCAAAACAAATAGTGTGCCTCATTCATGTTCATTACAACTACTAAGAGATAGCATATCAATTTCCAATTTCAATGGCTACCCTTTGGATACAATTTTTTATTTTTTTTTATATATGTTTATTACCGTAAATGAGTAAATGAAGATGAATATTCCTTGCATGTAATGCTTTAATGTAGCGTGCGTAATCCACGTAATCGTAATAGAGAAAAAAAGGTTTTGATAAATGTAAAGAAAATTAAATATAAAATAAACTTTTATTCACTTATTGTATATTAAAGAGTAAAATACATGGTGTACATATAAGAAAAAGATTAAGACCTAGCTTGGATTTGAGAGCAGAGAACTGTGCGGAAACAAGGGGCTTGGTGAATATGTCAACAACTTGCATTGTAGAAGTAATGGGCAGCAGTTTGAGGAGACCAAAGTTAAGTTTTTCATGAACTAGGTGGCAATCAATTTCGATGTGCTTGGTTCGTTCATGAAAAACTTGATTGAAAGCTATTTGAAGGACATATTTGTTGTCACAATACAGGGTTACAGGCTGGGAGAGAGGAAGATGTAAATCCTGAAAGAGGTAAGACAACCATTGTAGCTTACATGTGGTGGTGGCAAGTGCTCTATACTCGGCTTCAGAGGAGCTGCGGGAGATAGTTGGCTGCTTTTTTTTTATTTCCATGATATTAGGGAGTCTCCTCAATGACAGACATATCCCCTGCTTTAAAGAAATAGCCTCAAATTGCAAATCAGAAATGCGAGATAAATCTCCTTGTGAATATCTAACTTTTAAATCATTCCAAATGTCAAAGGCTATGTCCATCCAAACAATGCTTTGCCTAATAGGGATTGAAACAGAGTTTACTAACCAAGAGACAACCATGTTGTTACAGCGTGTCCAAGACGAGAAAGTGGGATCATCCCTTCGGGTGTGAGCCAAGTATGAATTCCACTTTGTTCTTGGCACTAAGAGCAGTGATGAAGGACCGACTCCACGAATGGTAGTTTGTTGAATCAAGAACAGGCGACACCAACGAGGCTGCATGATTCTCGCTTGGGTGTAAGTATAGGGAGTTGTTCATGGGCTGTTCCAAAAGGGGCATCGGTGTAGGGTTTCCATTTGAAGAGGAAGCCGGTGTGGAATTTTCATCAGCCATCGCCTACAAGGTTTTAAAGAAAAAAAAAAAAAACCAAGAACAGCAAAGAGGGACATAAAAATAAGAGAGAAGCGCAGCATAGCTCTTCTCTGATACCATGTTACGAAGTGGACTTTAAGCCGAACTCAACCCCATAAAACCGGCTCATAGGGTTGAGGTTTGCACCCACTTATATACAATGAAAGACTCTAATCTCTAGTCGATGTGAGATCTCTAACACACCCCTGTCACGCCGAGACTGCCAACTCGTGCGTGAGACTATATACTATGGGTGGTCCGATAGCGGCCCGATAGCGGGTGGCACGATAGGCCCAACAAACACTCGATAGGATAGGTTTTAAATGACTCTGATACCATATTATAGTAAATGAAGATGAATATTCCTTGCTTGATGTAATGCTTTAATGTAGCGTACGCAATCGCACGTAATCGTAATGGAGAAAAAAAGGTTTTGATAAACCCTAATTGTAAGAGAAAACTAAATATAAAATAAACTTTTATTCACTTGTATATTAAAGAGTAAAATACATGGTGTATATATAAGAGAATGATTAAAACCTAGCTGAAACAGAAAAGGAAAGTTGGGCCAAACAAACAAAGCTAAATAATTTAAAATAGAAAATTAAATATGTTAACAATGTTCTCGCTAAAATTAGAAGTTAGATCTTGGAGAAAATGTTGCTGATCAATCTTTTGTGAATTTTAATAGATAGTTTTACGATAAGGAAAATTCAATCTGTTGACAAAACTTCGACGATCAAGTTAATAAAAACATAAGTATAGTATATATTATATAGAATAATACTTACCTTCAATTAGAGTCTCATCACTCATATATATATATATATATATATATATATATATATATATATATATATATCTTAAAAGATTATAACAATTTTGTTAGCGATATTTTCAATTCAATCGCGATCAAACGGTACAATATATATAATTAACTTAAAATATAAAAATTGGTAGAGATAATCAAACAGAAAATAGTTTATATTATTAAGAGAAAGCAAGAAAGGGCACGACTCTTCTCAACTTGGAAAAATGATATTTCTAACACATCCAAATTATATCTTCCAAAATTAAGTTCATTGTTCAATTGTCAATGAAGGTTGAGAAGGATTTATAATGAAGGTTGAGAAGGATTTATACGTACACCACAAAATATCTGGAAAAACCTAAATTAAGATGATATGATGACATCTTGCTCTATTATACAACTTCTTATTAATGATATAATAAAGGATATTTTTGTCATTTCATGTAAAATTTGAAATTTTAAGTATAGAAATACGGTTGTAAGTGGAGCAAGGTTTTCTGTGTATCATTTCTCTTTTCACCCAAGTTGCACTGTTCATTTATCCCTTATCCGTGTATTCCTTAAGATATCACAAAGCTTTTCAGCCCAATTATACACACCACTTTCTTACCCCCTTCACTATCTCCATTTTGCCCTTTCCTCTATTGTGTAGAATCAATTTGTAAAACTAGAATTGTTGCTACAAGTAAATTTGTTAGCAAACTGATCTCAATATCTTATTCAATCTCAAACTGGCATTATATAGCCTTTACAAGATAACAGATTACAAG
>Ga0123342_1002323_pt1 | contig 31617 bp, 11 predicted proteins | sample Turbeawhitnodule_FD_89960 | JGI IMG/M metagenome (GOLD analysis project Ga0123342, IMG submission 89960) | Root nodule microbial communities of legume samples collected from Mexico - Turtle bean Mexico white nodule | ecosystem: Host-associated > Plants > Roots > Nodule | place: Mexico: Nepantla... | reverse complement strand
AGTTGAAATTTCCACAGCTAGTAATGATAAGGGGAGAAATAGTGGTGGAAAAAAAGGACCAGCGAATATGTTTTATAGAAATCTAGCTACTAATAGAGATGAGAAAAAAAGAAAAGCTAAGGCAAGGTAATATTAAAGAAGCATGTCACAAAAATTTAAAGGCATTAGTTCATCCATATATTGTTTAATTTTGGTACCACGCAGTCTTGTCATGCAACCTTGTAAGATTGAAGACTTTTCAAGATATGATTGGTGCTATAGGTTCTTATGGACCTCATTTTCAAGCTTCTACTTGTCATGAAATTAGAGTTTCACTTCTCAACAAGGAGGTTGAATACACTAAAAAGTTGTTGAAAGATCATAAATTGTAGTGGAGCAAACACGGTTATTCCATCATGTCAGATGCATGGACTAACCAAAAGCAACAATGTTTGATTAAACATTTAGGTGAGCTCCCTTGTAGGGACAATGTTCATCACTTATGTTGGGATTGAAGAAGAGTCAGATAAATAGAAATTTAAGACATTTATTTTATGTTTTGTTGTTATATTAAGTTTTGAACTTGAAATTTGTGGTGTTTTGATTTTATGTTATTGTTATGTGAATTTAATTATGGTTGTCTCTTTCATTACTTTTGCATTACAATTATATTACTTTTTTTAAAATTATCTATATATACATATTGTATTTCTTTTGACCGCAATGCTTCCACCAAAAACCCATTATGGATTTCATTATAATTTCATAATGGGCTTTTGGAGTCCCCAATATTTCTCAAAGTTTAAAATTTAATCTTGAGAAATATATTAAGTATTTATTGAAAAATATAACTAAACTAACTCAAATAAACTTAATTTGAATTTAACAGAAATAATAGTCTCAATTTTATCCAAACAAAATGGATATTGATTGAATCTAATTTAAATCTAAATTCAAACTAGATTAAAAAAACAAATTAACTTGATCCAACTAAATGAATCTAGATTTCAAATTCAATCTATTTCATCAGATTTGAATTGGATATGGATATATATATATATGTGTGTGTGTGTGTATATATATATATATATATATATATATATATATATATATATATATATATATATAGGTTTCACAGGTGAATCAGTATATGGATTGTCCTGATTACAAAGTAGACTCTTACCAAATTTTCAGTAGCTCTCCTAGCTTGTTTTTTTATTTGTCTTGATATAATATTACTCTAAAGTATGGCCAGGCTAAGTGAACTGTAGTCAGCGCACCAGTCAAGGTCCAAGGAAAAACCCCATCAGGTAGGTGGGGGTTGAACATAGCTCAAGTGGACAAGGGAGACTCAGTATTAAAATCTTATAAGTATTTATCTTCTAACCTTTACTCTTTGAAGATACAAAGGATATGCTGATCTGATTTTCTTATTCCTAATATAATTTGAAAATACTTGAAAGCTCTTGTATAACATTGGTTCAACTAAAATGTTATGTTTCAGAAATTTTGTTTCTTGATTATATTGTATAAATATATCCTAAGATTCAGAATACTATAAATATTAAATATATCATGCTAATTCAACCCTAAGAAGACTCAAACTTCTCAGTACTTGAGATTGCTGAAGCATATTACAGTTTCAGGTTGTTGAATTTACCTCGGGATACAATTTACCCCACTTGTGATCAGTTCTACATCTTAAGTTTTGAAAAACAGATCATAGTGCCCCATTACCAATTCAAGAAAAAACTAATGCAGAGTAATCTATAATGGAATGGTAGACAATAATACAACAAAAAGCAATCTACCTTTCAGGGGCAGTAGAAAACAATTCTTCAAGTTCCCGAGGTCGTAACATCCCATCCTAGGGGAACAAAATAATATTGCCCAAAATCAAAAAGAGTTAGGCAAGTTACCATTTGCAACTTACATCATAATAGAATCATCTCATAAAATAATTGAAAAGAAGAATTAACATACCCTATCACCATCAAATGCATCAAAAATTGCCTTTAAAAAATCAAGTGCATCATTTGTCAGCTCCACACTCTGCAGACATTAAAGTCAATCTTAATCAAAACAAGACAAATATACCCGGTCATCCACAAATTGATTTCAGACAGGTATAACAAATAAACCTGTGTCACGCCCAATACACATACATGTTAAATCACAATTCATCCAAAGAAATACCTGATCAGGAGCACGTTTTACAGGTGGAATTAGATCATCAGCAAGTTTGATATCATCATTATATCCAAACTTCCTTAGCACAGTCCATGTTGTCTCAAGACGCCCCTTTTCAATAAAAAGGGCATGAAGAAATAGGAATCCAGTCAAAGTAAGCCCACGTTCATTCACCCCTTCAGACATTTTTTCTTGTACAACCTTCTTTACACCCACAATTTCAGATGGTTGCAAAGGAGCGTTGAAACATTTAACCTGTTGAATGATTTGTTAGCTTCTCCATAATTCATATATATTAGCTATCTTGTCATAAACATAATAGAAAAATGCTTATAATCAAACTCTAAGGTGGCAGACTATAGTACTTGATAATAAATGACTCAATTTTGGTGCTTAAAATTGTCATATTAAAAGGGGAATGCAACCTGAAAATCATTCAGCTCAGCATCACTAAGGGCACCATCTCTGTCATGGTCACAAAGGATAAAAATCCGCTTCAAGGCTCGCACACATCTAGGCTTTAGAGTTTGCGACTCTTGATCAAATAATGGAGCTGTTGGATGAAGAACAGCCTTTTGTGCATAGTAGAAAACTTCGGGGACCTTCAATAAGGAAATTTAATAGGCAATGCATGAAATAAAATCCAAATACGATTGATCAGCACCTTAATATTAAGATATGTCAAGCCAATGGTTGGTACAAAAGATACCTGAATATGCCTACATGCTGAACACTCAATGCAAGTTTCAATCTCTCGAAACTGTTGCATTATTGGCGACATCACCTGTTCTAGGCTCACCTGTTGATTTTCATCCCTCAAATCAAGCCTACAACCAACTACTATAACTGGGACTTTTACCTGTTCATTAAATTCAAATATCAACATCCAGGCATACATACACCAAAACTGAAGAGACAATATATTATGCGAATCTGATTAAGCTGTGAAATGAACAGATGTATGCAAGTTAAGTTCTTTTCATAAGAGAAAAGAACATATCTGGTTCTAACAATTTGCAATAATTTGTTTGGGTCATTCCCCATCCGTACTTTATGAATATTTTACTTCTTGCCTCCCTTTTTCCTCTTAATTCCTAAAGAAATATAAAAAGGAGCTCCGGTTGTATATCTTTGAGATGAAAATATTAAAATAAGATCAGAACCTCTAACTTGCGTAGATGTGGAAGCCAAAATATGCTCAGATTTTCAAGTGTCTCGGGTCGATCACATGCATATGTAAGGACTACTGTGTCAGCCCGCTGCAATTCTTCAGCAACTTTATCACTATCCTCAGCACTGCAATAGCAACAATACCAAAAACAAACAATAGAATGAACCAATGGAGACATTCAGATTTAGGGTAGACATCTACACAACAATAAATAATTTGTGCATGTTTAGCTGGAAACTACTTTTTGAGATATAATAGCCCTTTTTATCTCTCTGGCCAAAATAAAAGAGAGAAAAAACAACATTTTGAAATAAACTGAACCCAAGTCAAATCTATAAGCATAAGAGTACATTTATTTGGATCATTACAACATGGTTCTTAGGGTTCAAGGAAGAAAATGCAACACAATACTACCAAAACGTTAAGAGATTTAACAGCCAATTACAACAATAACAACAAAACCTAGCACTTGAATCACCTGTTATAAGGCCTACGAATCTTAAATTAAAAAGAGAAAAGCATCACTTCAATCATCTTTACACGGTCTTGGGCTCTAAAACTAGAGAAAGAATCAAACGAATCACACATAGGTTATTCCAATCAAGAACCGCGTCATCACTTTACTTAACGAAAATCAAGTCGTACCGGGAGGAGGTGTCGATGATGGTGATAGGTACGCGATCCGGATAAAGATCTTCAGGCAAACGTGTGGGAGGCAATACCGGTGGCACATTCACTGGAAAGTTATCGGCGGCTGCCGTGATGATGAGGCTGGATTTTCCCGTGCCTTGGTCTCCCGCTACGACAATACGAACTCCGGTGCGACTGTGAGGATTGACGGTTCCAGAAGAGGGTTTTGCCATGGGTGATGGGAGCAGCAAAAGTCGAGAACAACGAACGCAAAGAGTGAGAAAAAACCCTAACAAAGGAAAGTATGGTGGTGTGCCCTAGAGTAGACGGTGCTTGTAGGTGGCCGTCTGGGCCCTTCACTTCTTCAGCCGTTAATATTTGTAACACCTTTACTTCTCTTGCACCTCAGACTACTGTACCACACTACCAACGGAAATTGGCTTTTTCCATAAACACCTTTCTACGCTATCTCTTCCTCTCAACACACCTTCCAAATGTATTCTTTTGTATAACTTTTTAATTAACTTGTTATTTTATTTCTATTACATATAAATTGTATACTTTTCTACCCCCAAATTAATCATATCATCTTTATACACAAAATCATCACCAAAAACAAATATATCTTTTTATTTTTTCACATAATAAATTCATAACATTTATTATAGATTGTGTTATATAAATTTATAATACACTGAAATAATGCAGTTATGTAATTTATTTAAATCATTTTATTACAATTTTATGTAGTTTTTATCAAATTTATTATAGTTCTATCAGTTTGTAAAATTTATCACATGTTTATGTAAAATAATTTTATATCATTTATTATATAATCATAAACATATAGTTTTATATAAATTATTTATACCATTGTATAAGGAAATATTCTTCTAATATCATTTTTTAATTAGAAAAATTTATCCTTTAATAAGTAAAAACAATTTATTTATTTAATAAAATAAATAACTGAATAACTTATTTTTATTTTAAAATAACAAAATGATTTTTTTCTTTTAAAAATAACAGTTATGTAATTTTTTAATACTACTTTTATAAAATTATACATTTTTAAATTGTATTGTCTTTAATTTTTAATTAATTACTCATAAAAATTATAAATATATATTTAATGTAATAAAAATGTGAATGCACATGTTCCCAAGCAAATAATTTTTCAATTAAACTATTTTATCTTTTATAAAAGAAAAAAATTATTATTATTTAATGAAAATATAAATTTGTAATAACATAACTTAACTTATGAAAAAGAGAAAACACTTTAGTCTAATGAAGGTTGCTTGGACGAAATTGATAGGGAGGTAATTTCATAGTTAACACAAATTATTGTTGATAAAATCGTAAATACAATTATACATAGTTTCATTCTCATTTCTTTAACATTCACATTTCGAGTAGTTAGATTTATATTTAATTATTGTTCATATGTTGCAATATTTAATAGTTGAGCAGACTATTCAGAGGTCATTTGTTTCTCGTGATTGAGATGATATTTTAACGATGACTATATATCGAATATACCACCTACAACGTGTATGGCAATAATGGTTCTTATAGACTTCGTGATTCCTTTGGTCCACCATCATGGAAAAGTGTTGTCTCTTACAATCAAGAGGTCTTACATAAGATGGAGATGTAGTTTGAAGAAAAAAATGTGATCAAATTCAATAGTCAGTCATTGCAACAAAAGTTTAAGGAGTTTGATAATTCTTAACAACAAACTCAAGGAACACCTTATATTGTTTTTTCAGGTTGTTCGATTGAGCTCTAAAGGAAATTATGTTGTTGTGTGGATCCTTTAGCAGATCACAATCACCACTTAATGTGATTGTGACTAACTACATTAACATTGACATTAGAGAACTTGACCATCGTGTCTTCCACTAGAGTGACTTTACACACATCTCATGCACTGCACTGCCGAACTCAACACTAGTGCAAAAAGAAGAAAAAAACGTTCTTTATTTAATGCAGCTCTGCGCTTAAACACATTCGTAAACAACGCGTGACATTCGTATACTAATCCCGTTGGACCAAGGTCATTTGAGACTCAAGCATACATCAGTAACACCCTGGAAAAAGAGAGAAAACAAATTTATTTATGTCCTTATATTAATGAGTAAGTTTAATTATATGTCATCAATTATTACTATTTTATGTTTTAAATATTTACTAACTCTTTTCATGGATGATATAAGCATAATTGGCAGTTACTTGTCTTATCAATGGTTGATAAGACTGATGTGTGGTTCTGTTCCCTACACAAGAAGATTCCCACAAAAATTTAAGGATATCATTTATACGTAAGTACAATATAAACTTAACTTTGTATGTTACTAATTAACCATCTACTAACGAGGTTTTTTGTATTAACCAGTTCATGGTGTGATTATAACATCCTAAAAGGTCGATCCAGTTCAAATAATTTGAACTACATAAGAATAAAGGTTAGTGATTTTTTTCTTTCTCTATTATCATTGTTTATCAATATACTAACATATTAGTTTATTGAATTATAGTGTAATAAACAACCATAAAGCTATGAGAGTGGCTATTACATTATGCAATGAATGATTACCATTATAAAACTAGCTGTTAAAACTGGTTGGAAAGAGGTAATAACATGATATGTTAAATTATTTTTATAATTCTTGAATATATATATATATATATATATATATATATATATATATATAAACTAAATTATGTCAACTATATTTTGCAATGCAGTTATTCACGAAAGAAACACCAATGAATTCGGAAGGCATTTCATATGTCAGAGATTCTTGGTCCACATATTTCATAATTTTTTATAACTCTAGCATAGTTAATCAATAGTGTAGGTTTTATTATGTAATTTGATTACTTGTAAATGTACATTTTGATTCTCTCAATTTATCTCTATATTTTTGTATTTGTCTGGCTGAGTTTAATCATTATGCAAGTTAATTTATATGGTTTAGGAACAATACAAATTGCATTTAAAAAAAAAACACTATTTACAAATGCGGTTATTTACCAAAGTCGCATTTGTAAATGTGATTTACGAATGCGGCTATTACCAGAGCTGCATTCGTAAATCTTAAACCCCTAAAACCCCCAGCTCATTCAGAAGAATATACAAATGCGGTTATTTGAAATAACCGCATACGTAAATCGCATTTACAAATGCGGCTCTATAACCGCATTTGTATCTCTCTGATTTATGAATGCATGCTTATCAAATGCGGCTCTATAGCCGCATTTGTAAATGTAAAATAACCGAATTTGATTAGCATTTATGCGCTAGTGCAAGAAAAAAACAAAGCTCAAAATTTCTAAAATTACTTTGTTATGCAGAAGGTTGGTAGTTGATCACCACAAATAACATTAATTAAATTTTTTTAAAAAAAACAGATTAAATAGCACAAAAAGACGTAATTTCCACCATGAAAGTACCTATTAAAACGGTTTTGGTTGAGGAACCGATGTAATAAGGGACATACTACATCGATTAAAATTTTAAACTGTGTAAAAGGAGACATATTACATCGATTATTGTCAGAAATCCAACAAATATTTTTTGAATTTGACACTTCACCGATACGTGTCCTATGAGTGTCATACGAGTGTTGGTGTCCGATAGTGTCCGACACAGACACGTCATTTAAGAGGAGTGTTTAAGCTTCATATGTTCTAAGTAATTATAATAAATTAGAATAATAATATAATTGATTAAAATATTTGTTTGCAATTTTGTGAAATTAATTGATTAAATTATTATTTTAATAGATTAAAACATAAGAGTTCAAAATCTCACAATAGCTTAAGAGAATTTAATTTATTAAAAATATATTTTTAACATATTAAAACAAAAATCCTTAAAATTGTTCATGATTTTAAGTGATTACAATAAATTAAAACAATAATCTAATTGATTAAAATGTTTTTTTTTAGATATTGCAGACTCATAAGAATATTTTAACAGGTTAAAAACATATTTAATCCATTAAAAAATATCTTATCACCAAAAGTTCTAAAGTATGTTTAATATAAATCAATGTGAACAATAAAAACATTAAATATTAAAACTTTAAAAACTAAAATACAAGCTCTCATAAATATTTTTTTAAATTATTTTCTAACTTCTAAAAAGTAAAAATATTTTTTATACATATCTTTATTAAGGAAAAAATAAATATTTTAAAATGATATTAATTTTACAATTTAAATAAAGATAAATCACAACTCTTGAACTCAAATTTTTTGAAGCTATATTTTTTATTTTTACAGTTCTCCGTAATTCTCCGTAAACGATGGTGGCTCCCTCTATCTTTTCTAAAAAAAATCATCCCATCATAGTTTCAATTGTCAAACCTATGAATTTTTAAGTAAAGATATCCATAGATAAAATCCAATATATTTAACATAAAAAGGTACAAATTTATTTATGTTTTGTAAATAATATGATGACCAGTTAGAAGAATAATTACTTTTTAAAGAAATTATGAGATTATACTAATACTCCCAAAAATCTATAAAAATGCGGCTAATGCTTAAAAAAGAAACACAACCAGAACACGACCTTATTCTAAAACTAGAATGCTAAAATGTAAAGTTACAAGCTCCAAACAAAATTTAGAAAGTAAAGCTGATAATTTGAAATTATCTTGATGCTGTAAATTATTTTCTTTTTTTTATTATCTTCTCATTACTAAAAATTAACATTAAGAGTACCAAAATTATATTTAAAATGAAGGACAATGGTAGTAGAAGAAATAAATAAGCATTAGAATATCATCACTCATTTTACTATATACTTTCTTTGGACCTGTAATCAATGGATAAAAAGAACACAATAGTAAAATTTTAAATCAGAAACAAAAGAGTAGATTTTATTGATGAGTTATCATGACCCAATCCAATTGTGCAGGTGGGCCCAGTTGCACAATCAGATTCACAAATACACAACAAGAACATAAGAAAGAATGAACATGAACAGTATCTGTACATTACACCTCCATTGAAAGAAAGAAACTTTGGAGTGAAAGAAAAGTATTGTAAAAATGATGTCTGGACATTACACCTCCATTGAAAATCAAAAGGTTTCAGGATCTGTACCTGTGAGTTACAATCATCATCATCAAATCTTCTTGTAATTCAATTCATGTTCCATTTTTTATTCATTTTTCATTTCATGCAGGCCGTTCCAGATCCACCACCCTTCAAATTCTCAGGTTCATTCATGTTTTCCTTGCCATTGAATAAATAAAATCATTAAATTACCTTGCATGAATCTTTCAATCATAGAAACTTACGTTTTTTTAGTGTGTCATGCATTAATTTTATTGTTTTTAGTTTGTAAAGTATTTTTGTATTGATGGATGTAGATTCAAATCTTCAAACATTTCCTCCTTCTGGAACACAAGGAAAGATTGGTGGTGGCACTGGTGGCTCAGGGCCTCCACGTGATGGTGATGGTATTTTCATTTTCTGTATAACTATGTTGCAATTTATTACTTGCATTGGAACAAGAATGTGTAATTGTTTTATTTGCATTATACAGATACATTTTCAAAACCAGTATCTGGTTCTGATGAATCCCAGCAGAGTGGTTGGTTTCAGGCTTTTTCACTCGCTACTTACAAACCATACTTTGATATTGACACTATAGATGTTCTGGAACGAATTAAAGATTCACTCTATCCATTCAATGGAGCTTTTAACGAAAAAACTGCTTCCAATCCTGATTTGTAAGCTTACTTTATTCTCTCTGATTGTTTCTTTAGTTAACAAATTACAGATCACTGGCTATTAACACTACACCACCAACTCTACAGTTCTTCATTGATGACTCTTTTCTTAAGGATGACAGAGGTTAAATAATGTGATGTTGTTTCATCCTTTAATAATTCTTAAGTTTCATGTTTGAAAGAGAACACTTTGTATAACAGGGAGGAGTGAAGTTAAGATTAACATTAGCATCAGTCAGTCATTCGATTGTGAAGTATAAAGGTACTTGATCCATAAAGCTAGGTTATCTGAAGAAGATAATAACCTCTAACTTGAAATAAGAACTTTTAGTTCTCAAGTTCAACTATTATTAGATTCATGTTATTGGTTCTTATTCTATTTGGTATAAACTAGGAACTCCAGAATTCCTCTAAAAGTTAGGAAAATCCAAGTAATAAATCGATATTGATAGATAAAAAATGCAACAAATGGAATGGCTAATGAAATGGGGTAGAAAGAAGTTACGTTTCCATTGTTTGAAAAATCTACTATTTTTTTATATTGAAATAGGATAAGAAAGTGTGAATCCATTTCATGTTCTCCAAACTGGAGGGGAAGAAGATATATAGTTATTAGATGAAATGAAATGCATTCAATTCCATTCCATTTCTTTACATTTTTAACAGTCCAAAGTTCAAACTCATATTATCATTTCATTTCACCCTTTTCATCAATTCAAACATAACCTTAAGTTTTTAGAACATGATATCAAGTCTGTTATTGTGGTTACCTGTGTGAGTATGTTGAAGAATATCTCATTTTGGTTTTTTAAGTTTATTGAAGCATATCTCCCCAGTTTTGGGATCCAGTATCCTTCCACAATAATTATAGTTTGGTTGTTCTTCCACTTAATTGGTTTAGTTTTGCTTCATTTCTCATGTTATTTCACTGTAGTTTTTTTCTGTTCTTGAGTTTCTTATTACCTAATTACCAAGGTTTGATATAGAGGATCATAGGAAAACTACTATTTTAGAACTTTGGAGAACAAGCACTTTATTTTGCCATAGAAGGTATTTATATACGAGGAAGCACACAATTTGAATTTCACTATAAATGTGCAACAGGTACGGACCATTCTGGATTTGCACTACCTTAATATTTGTAGCGGCTTCTATTGGTACATTTGTGACATACATATCTCACAAATTGAAGCATCAGGAATGGAACTATGACATAAATCTGGTGACTTGGTCTGCTGGCTTGTTTTATGGTTATGTCACCTTTGTTCCTCTTGGTTTGTATTTAATCCTCAAATACTTCTCTGTACCATCGGGTCTTGTCCAACTACTTTGTCTTTATGGATATTCCCTGTTTATCTTTATTCCAGCACTGGTAAGTGACTGCTATTCAAGAAAATATGAAATTTGAGATTTTTCTTTGCACCTTCCAATCCCTTTGTTTGGTGCAGTGTTTGTCTGTTGTGCCATGGGAGATATTCAGATGGGTGATTGCTGGGGTGGCTGGGTTCATGTCAGCAACTTTTGTAGCACTTAACCTTCGGGCACATATTCTGTCAGCTGGAGAACGATGGCTTTTGATTGTTGCTGGCATTTTTCTATTACAGTTGGCTTTATCTGTTGCACTAAAGGTCTACCTCTTCAAAATAACAGTATGAAAGGAAAGTAGTGTCATTATCTATCAGCATCAATGAAGTGTAAATAATGAAGAGAATTTTTGTTGTTTTTAATTTTCAGAAATATGATTTGAATGTTGAATAACTACAAGCAATTGCTTCAGTGTACTACATATATAACATGTCTCTCAAGCAAGAACCCTATTTAGTCTTGAAATGTGGATACAAGCTCACCAATCTTGTGCCAAAATACCTGAGGAAAAAATTCAATACCAAAATAGTGGCGGAGTATTATGTAATGAATTGTATCTAAATTCCACTGATTTTTAAAAAGTGAAGGAATAACAAGAAATCGCCCCATTATTTACACCAGAGGTTCTGCCAATTACTAGAATAAGAATTAAATAGAATAAAAATGGCATACTCTGATGGTGAACTAGTAGGTTTTGTTTTGCAGCTTCTGATAAAGTAACTTCTTGCTGTATAACCCTGTTCTATTTTTCTACCAAGGAAAATTATTCTATTTTATATTAAAGTATAGAAGATGACAAACTTACAATCACTAATGGGAGAGGAAGAGATGGATTAAAAAACAAGTGAAGCAATGTAGTTGATATTTTAATATAATATTATCCTAAAATACTATTTTTAAAATTAAAAAGAAAAAAAAGATGTAAAATAGAAAAAATGGGATGATAAATGAACTTTGCAGTGGTTACATATTCTAAAATAAAAATACCCCATTAAAATTGTTCGTCAAAATTGGATAGAATAGTTATAGATAAATTATAGTTTAGTACATCAGTAGGTTTTTTGAACTTTTTAGGAATTTTAATTGAGTTTATAAACTTCAAAAAATATTTAGATCCCTAGCTTGCCTGAAAATGATGTTAAAATTGGTAATAAGAGGAATAATTTCAAGGCGTAAAGAGAAAAAAATGTGTGGTGACAAAAAAGAAAACAATAAAAATAGGTGAAAAATATAATAAAAATAGACATTGATCAAAGAAAATTAAAGACAAAAAAAATAGAAATGAAAAAAATTGAATAAGAATGAAGATGTAATAATAATTTCTTATAAATAATTAATATATTTAATCTATTACATATAAATATAATAGACAATGGAATATATATATATATATAGCAATTTTCCTCTAATTATAATTATTTTTCTGTTTTGCAATTTTTTGTAGAATTGGGGTGTCTCTTTATTCTCATACCACTGGGAAATCCATGCCAGAACACACGAATAAAAAGGAAACGTAGGAGGTTCTGAATTTTTTTTTTATTAAAATGATAGCTTTGAGCAAGAGATTGAGAAACATGCAAAATCAGTCCAGAGCGTAAAACCTATAAACGTCAAGGGCCATAGTAAAGAAGAAACCAGAAGATTGGTTGCCCGGCAAAACCCACAAGTCCACCCTCCCCCAATTACAAGACTAGGTTAAACACTCTAGCCCCCATTTTCCAGATCGCATTCCTCTTTCCCACGAAATTTGTAATTGGATTTAGTATATGAGCAGCTCGATTAAATTGAACGTGTTTCAAAACCCTGCAAGACAAACCAATGCAGACTTCAGAATTCTAATCCCATCACCCATAATTTTCCTCGCACTTGTACAGCACAGCACTCAAATTGAGCTTGATATTCATATTTCACATGATTCTGCTATGGTGATCAAATTATTCCCGTAACCCCTATGGGAGAAAAAGATTTATGTCGAATCAAATAATAACCTCTTCTCAAAATAACCAAAGTTTAGCAAGCAACGAAAATAAACACATTCTGACGTGTTTCAAGTAAAACCAGAGGCATCAGGATCTATATTTTTTAACCATTTCGCAAAATGAATAGAAACACCCAAAATGCAATTAAAAATGCACAAATATTTTAGAGTATGAATTACAGAGTGTTTCATGCTGTTTAACTTACGACCAAAAATTTGTGCGTGCTCCTAAAAATCAATTTACTATTGAGTCATATAAGATAAGGGAGAGAAAAGGTAGTTGTAAACAGTGTGTGGTGGATAATAAAAGGGTCATCATAACCTACAACTCTGAACAAACTCTTCAAAAATATCACTGACTTAAAATGCAATTAGGCCTTCGATTTCTTCCCTTTGGCTTCATTAGACGGTTGGTTCTTGAAAGGCAGGAAAGTCTTTCCCCCCATGAATGGCCTGAGAACTTCTGGTATCTCTACCCCATCTTCCTTCTGGTAGTTCTCTAGAATGCAGCAAATGGTCCTCTCAGTAGCCGTGAGAGTAGAGTTCAACAAGTGAACATATTGCTTCATCTGCTCATTGCTCTGAAACAGATAAACCGATGCAAAGTCCAATAGTTAAACTTGTTAAAGTATATTCATGTATAGGGGGGGGATTGGAATCAGTTAAAGCTAAAATAAAACATTACTCACAGAAAATTTTCAGCATCACACTATGATCAATTAAAAGTTTAATTGCTCATGGACTCTTAACACAAAGAAGCATCATCATTGCTCATGATTATTCTCAAAAATATAAATTTTTACTTGCCTACCAAATAAATTTCAATGAACTTGCGAGAAAAGTAAGAAATTAGAGATTTCAACACAGAATGGATTTCATAAATATTAGAAAACCAGAACCAACTACAGAAAAAGAAGGAAAAGTAATGAACAAATCGGTGAAAGGAGCAAGTCACTAATGATTTATTTCTGAATAATAACAAAGAAGGGCTACAGTGGAATGAATTCCTACAGCCCCAGAGCTGAGCTCCTACAGAGGGCTAATGCTCTCTGTCCATAACTAATTTGATTATCCTCAAAAGAAACTCTTTCTCCTTACACCATACCAATGTAATAGAAACCCCCTCACCCAAATTATGTCATTCCCTCTCTCTGCCACGTCAACACTCTCTCCTACCCCCTGTTGTTTCTCCTTACAAACACACAGCCCTTAAGCCTGGTCAGCTGACATGCTAATGACCAATAGGGAACCAAATGATCATCCAAAAGAAAAGCAGATTGCAAGATTTTTACAAAAAGCAAGGTCCCGTTTTTAAAATGGAAATGAAAATTTTCGTGATGTTAATGAATAATGCTTACTGAATCCATTAAAATGTTGATTTAAGCATTACTAACCTTTTTCTGACCATATCGAATTTCTAATCTTCTGGCCTGATAATCTGTACAGTTTGAACAGGACACTAGCTCTCTATAAACTTGAGAGGAAGGAAACCATGCTTCTAGATCATACTTCTTTGCTGCAGCATCATTCAAAGCACCAGATACAATGGAAACAACTTGATATGGAAGGTTTAACTGCAGTAAATAAAATTTAATCACATGAGAAACAAAAATAACTTGAGGAAAGTAAAAAGTCAATTATAGTCAGACCAACCAATACATCAATCTACATGCAATGATATCCAAAAAAAGTAGAACGTGGAAAAATTAAGTCATCACTTGGCCAATACAGAAGGAAAACAATCATCCAAGTACAATGAAGTTGTAGATATAAAAAATTTAGAAAGAAATAAAGGGATGCACTAAACTTTCCCATGGTTAGATATATTTAGCACGGACAAACGGCATATATTCCCATTAATTAATGGTACCCTGGGATTCAGTTTCTGTTTCCAAATTGAATTACATATTTATTTGAAATTTGAACTCATTCACAGAATTGACTTAAAACATTATTTGCTTAATGATGAGCACTATAGCTGTATCATACCGCTTTGTAGAATTCCTCGGAGTTCTTCAGCATTTCCTCATGCATGTTCCACGAGTCATTGTCATTTGGGCTAGTGAGGCAAAATTGCTCCACTTTCTCAAATTGGTGAACTCGGAATATTCCTAAAGTGTCTCGACCATGAGATCCAGCTTCTTTGCGAAAGCAGGATGAATATCCACCATATCTGCAGAAAGCATATTTTCAGAGTTAAAGGTAACATAGTCTTCTAGGTTCCAATGTTAACATGTGGCAAAAAAATCATATTACCTTAACGGTAGCTGGGATGGATGGATCCAATCATCTAAGTGATACGCACAGAGTGGCTGTTCTGCTGTAGCAATCAGATATTTGTCATCTCCTTCACCAGTTACCTAACATTATAAATTTTTAGATAAACTCAAAAAACAGTTAAGGTGGTATTTGTTTTTTATATCTATTATTATCTACCTTAATAACAACTACAAAAACACTGTGTTTCTTTTACTCTGCTGCCTGATCTAAACGTTTTAAGGAGAAAATGGTCTTGTTTTTCCATTTTTCTTCAAATGAAAATATAATAAAAACAAGGTCGCATTTTGTGATTATAAATGAAAACATTTCAACTGAAATGGAAAGGAGAAAACAGACCAAACCAAACATCATGTAAGCATTAAAACTTTAAACGATACAGTACAAAAAGGATATTGGCAGTTTGGCATTAAAAGATTATGGATATTATTCAACAAAGCAAATAGGCACATATTTATTTGTCACAACATATAAAGAATTATATACAAAAGTATTTTTCGAGGTCTTAAAAATCACAAATTGCATGTGGATATAGGCAGATGTCGAAATTCACCAAGTTTTACCTTGTACAGTTCTTCATCAAATTGGGCTAACTGAGCACACTTTGACATTATATCTTTTCTCATGAAGAAAGGAGTCTGCAATAAAGTATACTCCCTTTTATCCAAAAAATCAAGCCCAAAGTTGATAAGAGCTTGATTAAGACGAACACCATCTCCTTTGAGATAGAAACCTCTACCTCCAGCTACATCAGCTCCTGTTATGTATCAAGCAAATTGATATAAAAGATTAGGACGCATGTGAACAACAGGAGCAGAATGCACAAACTAGGGAAAACATTGGCTACCACAGTTGAAATCTAACAGTGTTCGTATTCTGCAGTATTAGATTTTTTTGCCACATGCAAAACTGTGTTACAGACCAAAATACTCCTAACTTTCGCAATCAAGAACGTGTCAGCAAGACACAAAACATGAACTAGTCCAATAGCTAAACCAATCATACGAACAGCTATAGTTCAGAAAGTAGATTACTAAGAGGAGAAAAAGTGTAGGGTGAAAAAACATTACTTCAAAAAGTAAAACCAAAATGCTTGTTGCCCCATCAAAATAAGTAAAATAAAGAAAGAACTCATCACTTGACCACTATAAGAATAAATTCACACCTTTCTTTGTATCTGCTATCCCGAGAAGCTCAACTAGATCCACGTGATTCTTTAGTTTAGGCTCCACTCTTTTCTCCCCCCAGGATCTAACCACAGCATTGTTGGCCTAAACATAAAAGACTCCGGAATTTTAATATGACCAATAAACACAAACAGAAGAAAAATAATACTAACAACAAGTATTACAAAAGAAAAAAATAAACAAACCTCATCGTTGCTTATTGGAACCGAATCGTGGACGAGATTTCCAATAGTTTCCAACTTGGAATTCAAGAGATTTAGAGTTTCCCGAACTTCAACCTCTTTCTCCGCTATCAGTTTCTTGGTCTCCTCCGATTCAGCAATGAACTTAGAAGCATCCTCACCAGCCTGACACGCAGAACAGCATTGAAATGAAACTATTCAGAATCAGAATCCTAATTAAACGAAAATTATAGAAAAGTGGAAAATAAGATACATACACGCTTGAGTTTGGAGACTTCCTTATTGATCTTGTTAAATTCCTTGCGGAGATTCTCGAACTCGAATTGACCTGAAAAAAGCGCACATAAGAGATAACATTGGTGCGAGAATCGATTAGTTACATTGCTACTGTGAAGAGAGAGAGTACGTTTTCGCCATTCTTTGTCGAGATCGATGACCTCGTCGACGGCTTCGACGGAGGCGAAACGACGGCGTTGCGATTCGCGGATGAGTTCAGGGTTATGGCCCTTCTCCTCCCTGAATAGGTTGATGTCCAACATGACTCTTTCTCACGCCGCCACCACCGAATGTAAGAAATGAGAAGAAGGGTTTCACGACTTCAACAAAGAGGGTTTTTCTATTCTAATTTCTTCACTCCAGAAAAAGTTATCATAACACTTTTTTTTATGGCAATGTAAATTATTTTTATTTCCAATTCGTAGAATAATTAACTCTGTTATAAAACTCCAATAGATGTATGGTTGGTAATAAAACAATTTCGTAAATATTATTATTTTTAATTCGGTAAACTGCACACCATTAAAGTAATTAGGAGTAGCACGAATTTTATTTGATAATACAGTGTGTATTTAGATAGAAATTTAGTTTTTAAGAAGTTACACTATTTAAATTTTATGAAATAAAAAGCTATCAAATTAACTCAAGTATTTTTTTACTGTCTAGTAATCATATTTATTATTATCATAGAAAAACAAATTATAAAGAAATTAATGTAATTGATTATATTCATGTGTTCGGTTTAAGATGCAATCATTTTATTATTAACAAAATAGTATTGTTAATAATAAAAATATTAGGATTGGAATTAAGACACATAATCAATTATTTTATCTAATTTTTAATATAAGATAATGCTCTTTTATATGAACAAGTGAGAATGTTTTTTTTTTTATATTTATTAGACTCTTTATTTGTTGGACTTCTTATTATCAATTTTTAATAGTTTTTTTTACGTTTATATTTTGATGGGAGTAAAAGGAGTATTTATAAAATATTTTTGGACATTTAAGTTAATATTCAGTATTTGATGGTTAGGTGTTAAATGTTATTAAATACATATATTGATTTACATATAGTCAACTTATTTATAGATGGGAGTTGTATTTTTGAATTATTGGACCTTATTAACACATATATCATTGTTAAACTATAGTATTAGTCTAACATGTTGTTAATTATGTTAAACTTTGTGATTATATAGATGTATTTTTAGTACATCGGAAAAATGTTCAATCATGTAATAAGGTCATTCTAAGCCTAATCGTGATCTCGACCATACACTACAAATATATTTTTAATTTTAAGTAAAATAAGGTATGTGAATGGACCTGTCTATCTTAATTTCTAACCTTCATAAATCTATCTTAATTTCTAACCTTCATAAATCTACACTAAAAAATGTATAGTTTATATTTTAAATAAGTTTTAATTTCTATAAATCACATCCTTCTTACAAAACCTACAAACTAGATGAAGTAACTCACATGAACTAAGAGAAGTAAGATATATTATATTTTTGAGTTGGACTGAGTTTTACGACATGAGTTATAGGTAACCACAAATAAAACGTAGGTTAGGTATATTGTCAAGAATAAAGAAATTGGTTTCAAATTGGATGAATTATTATTAAATGTTGTAATATATATATACAAACAAATTGTAACTACCGAAAAGGAATATAAAACTTAATTATGTCTATTTAATCAACTAATTATATCACATAATAACTAATTATATCATATGATAACTGATATATAATTTCTTTAATAACTAGTAATATCATATAATTGATATATTCCTTAATATATACAAATATGTATTCAAAAAATTTACCTAAAAATACGTATAAGTGTGGGTTCTTTCCAATGTATCACACTTGTTGCAGGTTAAGTAAGTAGGGGTGACAATACGGACTAGCCCGCCAGCATTAGTTCACAAAATGTGGGTCATCTGCCCCGCATAAAGGATGACTCACAAACTTGCGGGCTAGTCTACATGAAGAATAACTCAGAGGCCTTCGGACTAGTATGCATAAGAAAAATAGTTTTTTATTAAAAAAAGTATTAATGCACTTGTAATATATATAGAACAAAAAAAACTAGAGGAGACAATTTTGTATTTTTTATTAAGGTGTTTCTTCTTGCACCCCATAAAATTACTTCCTGCACTAATCAATTTTGGAATTTAATTTCAATAACATAAAAGTCAATTCTAGAAATGAAAATTTAGAAAAAAAAATTTATGAAATAACCTTTCCATAACAACCATTCTACCTTCCTTAATCTATAAGAGATATTTTGGTGTTCGAAATTCAATTTTTGGAATTGATGGGGTGCATGAAGAATTTGAGGGGATCCAAGAAAAAACATCATTTTTATTATTATGTGGGTTGGCGAGTTGGCTCACCCGATTTCATATTTGACCCACAAAGATTATAGATTATGCGAGACGGGTCTAAACAAGTGAGCAAGCCAAAATAATGGATCTGCCTCACGTTTTTCATAACAGCTTGCAGATTGTTCTACTTAACCCGCCCTACATTGTCACTCCTACAAGTAAGTGATTCATAAGATTTACCAAAATACCCATCATAAGGCATTATATAGTTTCTATTAAACATTTTTTTTCTCTATTTGATGATATTAAATATGAATATTTGTGTTTTATTAATCAACAATGAGAAAGAACTTTTTTAAGTGATTAATAACGATGATATTAAATATGAATATTTGCGTTTTATTTGATACTATTATTTTTGAAAATAAAACATTGATTATTTTATTATATGTATGATTATTTTAAAAGTGTTTTATATTAAGTATTGGGGGGGTTATATTTTCAACTTATCATTTTTTTTTCAATTCTTTCCTTTTTTTTCTTATTATTTAAACTTGTTTTACTATCACGTATAGATTAGACTTCTATGATTCTTTATTATGATGAATTTTGACATTAAAATATAAAATTTACAAACAAATATTCACTTCATTTAAAAATATTTTACCCAAAAGTATATTAACATTTACTATCTTGTTAATAAAAACATATTGTTTAGTGGCAACCACCTAATATTAGGTTAGGGTTGAGTCTTAGGTTTAAGTTAAGTGAAGAGAGAAAGAGAGATTAGTGGCAACATGAGCACTTGCATTTGTTGCACCTCTTCTGGTTGGAACCTTGGCCAACTCTTTAGTTATATTCCCATTATTCTACATTTACGTGTGTCCACTTTAACTCTAAGCTTGTGTTTGTTTCTCTGTAAGTACGATAGAAAAGAGAATGAGTGAGTTGTTTGTATTTGTTGATTTGTGAAGAAATGAAGAAGAGGATTTGTAGAGAAAGGGGTATTGGATTGGAGTTCTTGGAAGTTGTGAGAAGAAAGAAGTGGAAAAACCAGCTAACATAGGAATATATTACGAATATGACCCTATATTTGTTCTGGAAATTATTTCTTTATTATATTTCATGGAAATTGTTTCATTATTTTATTTCATGCAAGTTCTGAATTAATTAGGCTACAATTTTGTAATCATATTTTATAAAAAACAATAATAATTAATAATAAAAATAATAATGTATAATAAAAATAAATACAATTTTCTATAAAATAAATAAATTTATATAATAATATTAGTATAAAAAATAACTATAAAAGCTATTATTATTTAAATTTAATATAAAAAATTATTAAATTTTTTATAATTATAAATATTTAAAGATTATTTATTTTATCTAACAATTTGTATTTTTTAAACTGATATTACATACTTTTTTTTGACAATTTTTCATATTTTTGTATTTTCTATGTAGTCTACTATTTGTACAATCTTTCATATTTTGTATTTTCTATGAAGTCTACTATTTCATAGTATCAGGGATAATATTTTAATTATAAACTACTAAAATACATAAATAATAAAATATTTTTTTTAATTATTTTTAATATAAGAGTATCGTAAATAATTTATAAATTTTTAATTAACATACAAAAACATCTCATATTTTATTATCTAAATAATTTTAAAATAAAGATAAATTTTTAAAATAATATTTAAAATATTTTAAAAAATTCTTCACAATATATCATTTCCGAGTAAACTTTCACCAAATATTCTCTCTAAGATTCTAATAACAAATAATAATAAGAATTTTGAATTTAAAACAAAAAATCTAAGCTAGAATTCCTCCTTTGCGTAACAACATTTTGCATTTAGTTTGTTATGTTACTTTTTTCATTACAACCACCATGTACTGTTTTTGACCAGTTCTACATGGCATTTGAAGTTCAACGTTTGAAAAATTATTTTGGACATACATCCATCCAAGCTATGTGTCAATTGATCCCCAAATGATTGGTTCCATCTTCAACTTTAACTTTCTTTGCCACCGACTTAGTATTGTGGCCCTTGATGAAGAGCAGTTACACAGCGTATTATTTGCTGCGGTTGCCTTTCCAATTGAGCTGATTCGGTAAGTGCAGGTGTGGACAAGAGACAATTATTACACTTGGTTTTCAAATTTAAATAAAACTCATAATTTAAATCATGCCAAAAACTATTGTGTAAAATTGTGAAGGGAAGAATCCCAGTTACTTTTCAACACCAGAATCATTTGATAACTATGCAATATCATTCCATCTGCATAACTGGATTGTATCCAAAATTATACTCTGTCGTAGTATATAATTCTTTGTTATCTCTAGTAATACATCTTACACCTGTAACAAATCCGGCTATTGTTCTAAAGCTTTCCCGGAAAGAATGGTAACCTACTGAAGAAAGAATGAACTTAATTGGTAACTTTGCCTGGTCCGACTCCATAGAATGATGATTTTCATCCCATACATAATCTCCCTTCACTACAGCTGCGGTCAGTGCACCAAAGGTCTCACCCCCACTAACAAAACAATGGATCCCGCCACAATCTCACTCATTGCAACTCAAAACTCAAAACAACCACTGAAAAAGTAAAATAGTCCACACGTTGTGAAGAGACGTATTTGAATTGGCAGATGTCACTTCTGGGGTGAATCTGAACTTATTAGGTTGACCCACAAGTTTGCAAGCTTGACTATGTAAGGCTTCCCGTTCCATGTCACCAAATTCAACCCTGATCCACAATAAATTACAAGGCCAAAGTGGTAGGTAGTTGTTATTTCCACACATTTTATCTATTGATCATAACAGATACTAAATGCAAATGTAAAATTGGTGTTAAAAAGATATAAACTATTCGAACATAATACAGAAAGACTCTTTCCAACATAATACAGAAAGACTCTTTCCAACATTGATCCTGCAGCACGTGCACCTTATTTTCACTTCTTTTTGGGTATGTGAAGTGTTTTTTTTCAGTACTTTAGTTCTGCAGGTTCACTCCATGATAATATCAACGGAGAATAAGTTCAACTGCTCAATTGCTATCATTGTTTATAGCTAACAAGATTTCGCTGAAGGAGCTCCATGCGGCAAATGCCAAAGGAGCTAAGAAATTTTCACACTATATTTTTCCTAATCATAAATAATGGGCATTTGGACACCTTTATGCACCGTAACAAACAGCAAGGAAAAGATTCTATCCAAAAGTAATTTTAAATGGATTTCGATCCTCTCATGTCTGGCGTTAACAGGAGATATTGTCTAATAAAATCCTAACCATTAATTATATTTATTTCAAAATTTAACAGTTGAAATAAAAGCCAACTAAAACTATAAAAGAATGGGGAACGTGAGTGTTTACTTTTAGTGAGATAATTGGTTAGTTTTTATTTTAACCGTATATATTAAGTGATAAACACAATAAATGGTTAAAATTTATTAACAGGACTTCTCCTATTAAGCATGAACAGGACAGGATCCAAATTCATTTTAAATCAATTTTAATCACTTACATTCAAAGAAAGTCAAGATTATAGTGCGTATACCTGGTATGCAATCAGCTGGCAAGGCTGACAACTGGCAAGTAGTTTGTTCTCCAGTGATAACATAGCTACGAAGTGCATGTTCATCAAGCTCGTGAATATACTTAATGGATTCAACTAATTCCCTTGAAATCTCATCTGGCTCAAAATTATTCTGATTTGATATATTCAAAAGAGCTTCTTGAAGTCCTGAAGCCAACCATATGCTATAACACTCGTTCAAAAGGAAACATAAATTTTTATGATCTATGGAACGTGATAACATCCAAGGTTGGTGAAGTTTGATTGAAGCTCCAATAATTTCTGCAACTCTATATATTTCCCCGAGTGCAATGATATACTGAACACCTATGTGAACCCACCACCCCAGAAAACAAAGGTTATTCCAGACTCCTTAAGTTCATCTACATCAGAAGCATATATATTAGGCTTGACATAATCATGTAGCTTACCTTTTCGGTTCGATAATATTTGGTCATGGACATTCTGTAGAACAGCTTGCTTCCAAACATAAGCACCATGCTTCAGCTCTTGAGAACAAACATGAGCTATTTTGGACCATATGGTAAGATAATTAGACTGTTCTTCTCTTGATCCCAACTTGAGAAGCCTTATTGTGGATACTGTATCTTTCAAAAGTTCAATAGCAGATTTTATATCCTTCTCAGCCTATTAAAATACAAATGTACAAGTGTTGTTAAGCTGAATGGTCTGGTAAGAAAGAATGTTATCAATAAATAAAATAAGAAAATATTAACTATTTATCCATTAAATTAATCTCAAGGAAAATTGAGACAAATATCAGTGCATCACTACTGACAGAAATGGCTAAATCAGACATTCAATCATATATTCTGTTTGAAACTATCAAAATCATTCAGCAGATACAGTGTCAGTACTATTTGCACATGCAACAGAACAAACTTTAAAAATACAACAAAATATTTTCAAGAAATAGACATACCTTCAACAACCTTGATGCTAGTTGGTATTCGGACTCCAAAGGTTGGAACTTAGGTTCCTTCAAAACTTCAAGAAGTTCATTAAAGCAGACATTTGTTGGGCAATAATCCTCAGAGAGATATTCAGTAGGGACACCCATATTATCCTGATGCAGTATCTCGGATAATTCCTATAAAAGAAGAAAAGAGAGTAGAAACGGTGCTGAATCTATTAATAGCTTGTGCATTTGACTAACAAAGAAAAAAATATCCATACACAAATTCAAAAGCAGAAGAAAACCAAATTCACAATAACAAAATGCTAATAGCTCAACTCGATAATGTTTGATGGGGGGCCTTTGACCCAATGTACACAGTCACAAGCAAAGGCATTAGGTCTGGGGTTCCGCTAGCTTTGTGCCAAATCCTTCCAGACCTACCTCCGGATTCTCCCATTTCCCCCATGGAGAGAAACCCACTCACCTATCCCTTTCCCAGAGTTTTTACATTTACTATAGTAAGGGAAAAATAAGCAAAAAGTACAAAACATTAGACAGGAAATAGATAACAAAATAGTTCATATACTGACCTGAATTTGTTCCTGAAGAGCTTTTGCTTTAGCATCTTCACCCGAAAGAGCAACAACATTTAGAGTTTTCTAAGAACATTAATTTGAGTAATTTCAGTGTCAGTAAATTTTAGTATTATATACAAAGAAAGACCACAGAAGATTAGCTACCTTGAGATTCTGAAGATGTGACAGAACATAATTGCACAATTCATCCTTCAATTTGCCATAAAACTCTGCATAGTCAATCTGCTCTAACTTCGTTGATAACTGGGTTGGCGGTAAATCTGTGTGATCTAGAGTAGATGCGTGATCTTGACTTTTTGTTTCAGAGACGGCATCCTTAAATTCCCATGAATCATCCACAAAATCATCATCGCCGTTGGCCAAAGCAGAATTTAGAACTGTTGGGGAAGAATGCAACCCATTCTCATTGACTTGTGATGCGTGACTAAAAGAAGTTTGCTGTGAAGATTCATGGGTAAATCCTGATCCAGTTGAAGCATCCTTAAAGTCCCAGAAGTCATCATCTAAACCATCATTACCAGTAACCAAACTGGAGCCTGATACTTCAGGCGAGGCAAGAATCTGATTTCCACTTGCTTTTGGAGTCACATTTGGAGAAGTTACGCTTTGAGATTGATTATACAAATTCCATAAGTCATTGATAGATAAGTTGGATACATGGCTATTACAGTTGTTCTTTATTGGGGATGTTGGTGTATAGTGAGACAGATCTTGAGGCTCAGATTGTTCATCAGTATCTGGTGTCTCATCACCAAAAATTGACAGAGGCAAGGCTTCCCTACGATTCTCTGAGCCTGTTAGGGGCTTCTGCAAATAGAAAGAATAGTAACAATAACATTATGTTTAAAATGTATGAACACTTAAATGAATAATAAACAAAAGAATGAGTCATAAGACAAACTCGTGAAATTTTTTCATAAAACCAAAGTAACTCAAAAATCAAGATTGAAAATCCTTCAAGAAATTAAACCCTATACAATGCCACATGATATATAAAATATGACATCATACCGATTCAGTACCTCATGTTTTGTAACAGCATCATCTGATTCAAAAAAATTGACATCTGAATCAACATTTATATTAGTTGGGGAAGCATTGTTTATGCTGTTATCAGCCTGATTATTTTTGGTTTCGATTCTTTTGAAGTGTGACTCTGAACTCTGATTGTCTTCACCCACAAAACTAGAATTGAAATTAAATCCGAAGTTCCATTCATCAGATTGATGAGATACTGACGCAAGAGATGAACCAATTGTACCGTCATTGAGTAATTCCATATTAGTGGGATAAATGTCAGCCTTCTCCGATGCTTTCTAATACCACAAAACCACAATCAGATGGTGTTAATGGACATTCCTCAATAATATGAATGAACAATGTAACACAAAATGAGGAAATTATGTGAAAACAACTGACCAAATTTTGATTTGATCCTGACCCTGAATTCAACTCCCCAAAACTTTGGCTGAGCATGGCAAAACCAGTTCCAACATCTTTTGATTCACTATTCAGACCTGGTTGTGGGTTAATATGATTTTGCGAAGAAAATTGTGGACTCAATTCAAAGTCCAGGTGCCACCCGCCAGCTTTGTCCGAAATCCCATTGGACGAATCAAACACAGTACCAACATCAAGAGCACCATTATCATGCTTTTGCACTTCAGCCTTTAAAATATAATACAAATTATCAGGGAAACAAAATTCATTACATGAATGAGCAAGTATGTATTTCTGTGATGTAATCAATCTCTAGCCCAAGAAAATAGCCCCTTAATGCACTTTAAATCATAGATGCTGACCGGCAATTGAAAAAACGACCCAAAACACAAAATTTAAGCATACATAACAATTCATCGATACCCACTAGCACTATTTTCCAACCCTGTTTTGTCCTCATCTAGGGAATCAACTCTTGCTTCTCACATGGAAACTACAAAAAATAATCACATATCACTAGCAAAAATAAAAAGCAATCACAAGATCTACATGGTACTATAGCTTTCGTATCGTAAACCTCGTTTCCACAGTACAAGCAATAGAAAATATCCACCGATAGTTCTGAGACTAAGGAAAGAAAATTCAATCATACTTATGAATTCCAGCATTCTCTTCAGCTTCAATTTCAATAATCCCCTACCTTAAATAAATTCGCTCAATTACCTTAACATCCTGGCTCTTGATTCCAGTTTCCCATTCCGCAGACTTGAATTCCCACCCATCCTCATCCTCCTCATCCTCCTCATCCTCATTGGAATTCAATTTGCTTCCCTTGGAGTTCGAGGGATTGGGAGCAGCAACATTGGACACCGAAACCGATCCGTTGTGAGAATCCATCTGAGGAAGCTGGTGATTATACAAACTGGAAATCAAATCACTGATTCCAACGGACCCGTTGGAACCAGATCCCCTTTTGACAACCCCGCCGTTGGGGAAATCATTAGCAGAAGTGCGCTCCTCCTCCTCTTCCTCCTCCTCGCCAAAGATCGAGAGCGGAATAGCTCCCTTGGGCTTTTTCGCCGCCTCGTCTTGAACGGCGACGCCGTTATTCTCATTTACGTGTTTGGTCGTGGGATCCGGGAAGGGTTTTAACAGGTCGTTGTTGATCTGGCTGGAATGGTTAACGAAGTCGCCCCAATCGTTGTCGACGAGGACGCGATTATTGTCGTTTGCGGTGGATGGGAAGGTTTGACTCGGAAACGACGCGAAGGTGAAGTCGCCAAAGCTCTCGTCGTCGTCGTCCTCCTCCGCCATAGCTCACAAACTCGCTATCAATTCCGTTTCTTGCGTTGGATGTTAATAACGTTTTCGCGTTTGTGTTGCAAAAAGAAAAATGGTGCGGTTAAGTATGACGTGTGAATTATGTAATGCCAGTGGCACTACTGCACCTATCGTGTGATGTGGATATGTGGCGCTTCTCTATAGCCTCATACCTCAAATATAAAAAGGGGTTTTTAAAATTGGGAATTTAAACAACTTTTGATGGTTTACATGGTGAAATGAAAGGTGCAAGTTTTTCAATGTTCTCAAACCAAACCTCAACACTTCCAAACCACAACTAGTCTTATAAGTTGTGACACTCCTACTTCAACAACTTGTTCAAAGTTACATTCAACATCACATTGTAAAAACGCCAATCAAATTCATCCTTGTTCTTCTTCTTTGTCCTTTTACTTCGGTTAGTATATTTAAGACTGCAAAATTAAAGATGTGTATGAAATGCATAGTTTAAACTTTATTTTTGGAACATGTCAAATCCCAATATACATGTTACAATTACAAGGAAGTGCAAGGTCACATGCTTATGAAGAACTTGTGACAAAGTACAGTCCCGTATACACAAAATCACAGTAAAATAATTGTTCCAAACAACCAAGAAAAAGAAAAGAAGAAAGGGGAAAGAAAAATCCACGAAATGAATGAAGCAAAGGAGAAAGAAAGGAAAGAATCGATTTAGTTGAAGAAGAGAAGAAGCGTGGTGAAGAAGAATGCGAGCATGAGCAAGTGGGGTTTGGAAAGATGAGCAAGCCGAGAAGATGAAGAGGAGAAATTTGCAGAAGAAGAGTTGGTGCCAACAATAAAAACCATCCAATCATCTTCTGTGCCAACCCCTGCAATGTTGTACTTGGAGTTATTGAGGTACTTTGTGAAGCGATTAGATTTGGTGTAGTTGGAAAAGAGAACATCGTGGTTCAACTTGGGGACACAGAGAGGCATGATGACCCCATCTGTGGTGGTGTTGATTTCGATGCTGCATTTGGCTAAGTTCTTCTGGAAGTTGGGAATTTTGGAGTTGTTACCAGGCGTGGGGTAGTAGTCACGAAAGGTTTCACAGTGCATGTCTGCTAGATCTTCTGCGATCTCCTCAGCTAAGCAAGAAGCCTTGGCACTCTCATCCAGAACAGGAAGGTTCATAACTTTTCTGTAAATGTTGACGTCATGAAGCAGATTCTTCCCCTCGTCTGCAATGGAAACCACACAAACCAAAGCAGAAGGACATCATCAGTGACATGAGAAAGAATGTCTGAACATACATTTGTGGTTTCGATTAAGCCTAACTCAATCTCATAAAACCGGCTCATAGGGTTGAGGTTTTCACCCACTTATATACAATGGGATCTCCAACACACTTCCTCACGCCGAGAGTGACAACAACTCGTGCGTGGGGATAACATATTATAGATGGTGGCTTGATAAACCCAACAAATACTCGTTAAGATAGACTCAAAAATGGCTCTGATACCATGTTACAAAGTGGACTTTAAGCCTAACTCAACTCTATAAAACCAGCTCAAAGGTTGAGGTTTGCACCCACCTATATACAATTTTCAACAGAGAGACAATGAAAGAGACTCACCATCACAGGCTACTGGACTAGGAAGCAGGTGGAAGGCAACGAGAGAGGCAATCAGAAGGTGGAGACCAATCTTGAAAGAGAGCATGATTGAGTTAATGGAGTGTGACAAGAGGCAAAAACATAACTTCTTATGGAGAATGCTCTCAAGAGAATTGTAACTCACTGTGTATTCATGTCATTATGATATAGGCTGTAATAAATAAACAAGTCCCCAAAGAGGGATGAATTAGAATTAAAAAGAGAATGGAATATGAATGAAAAGATTCAATGACACAATACTTCAATGATTAGGTTAAAAGATGTTATCAAATAAATTTACTTCACATGAGTACACATTTTAGTAGAAGAAGATTATTTGTTTTTCTACTTTTAGTCAAAATTTCTCCATCTTTCATATCGATTTACATATTAGTAGAAAACTATTTCTCTTTTTACTTTGAACCATAATCTAAAATAATTTATTATTTGGTTGTCAATGTATCAAAGAAGTTTTTTTAAATTTAAAGCTAGTTGTAAAGTTTTAAGCATGGAGAGACATTTAAGAGAAATAGAATGAGTAAAGGAGTGTGTCCAGATTGGATAATTCCTTATGCTTTATTAACAGATAGGGAAATTCTCCTTACTTTTGGGCTACCTTGCTTGTGGTGTTGGGTGCTTCTACCCTATTATTCTTTTTGCTTCAAGGAAAACTAGTATCAACGAGATAGGCACCCATGATTTGGAAAACTTCTTGTTTTTTTCATTCTAATTAAATTCCGAAACTAGAACTCCCTCTTTGCTTTTAATCTCCAATTTTTTTTCCTAATCTTTTACCTTTATTTCTTTTCTCACACTTCACATTTGAAGATTATTTGATATTTTTTAGCTTGAGTTGAGATGTGAATAGTAACAAGATTGAATACAATCTATGTAGTACATACACCGACACAGACATTGATATGACACGGATACGAACATGAAAATACGTATCATTTCTAAAATGTAGGACATGGGAACACGAATATATATATTATATAATTATGAATTGTATAAATTGATAATAAAAATTAATGTATTTCTCATTTTTAAAATTGTGTTAGAATTGTCATAAATCCAATAATTTTTTTTGAATTGGACACTTCATCAATACATGTCGTACGAGTGTCGGTGTTCGATACGTGTATACATGTTATTTAAGAGAAGTGTGTGACTCTGATAGAATACAATACTCAATGTAGCTTGTGGGCATGCCTTATCACATTATCAAATTAGTGAGAGAATAAGAAAATAAAGATGAAAAAAAAAGTAAATATGAGTATTGATATAGAGTTGAAGTGTGGGCACGTTATTACATATGTTTATACGATACTCTCTTCTAATCAAATTATATGTTTTTTTATCGAATTAAGTTATTTGATGTTTTTTTTAACTTAGTAGAGTATAATTAAGATATAATTAGAGATAGTTAAGTTGTTATATTTTATCTCTTTATCGTTATAGAACTAATTTATTAATAATAACCAATATATATAATATCATGGCTATATATAAAATATGATTTGAGTGTTTCATATTTTAAGTAGGTAAAATCCCACAAATCAAGAGTAAAGGAAATTAATCTTGTTGACATTATATATTAAAGGAAAAAATAGTTATAAAAACTTGTAAGTAATTGCTTTATTTGGGTAGCTCAATCCAGTGCTAGTTTTAATTTGTATAGCATGTCAACATATTTAGGACAACATTTATAATTAATCATCTATTTTAAAAATATATAATGTTTTTAATGAAAAGGTTACAAGAATCCCAAACACAAGACTTTTGGCAAAGAAAAGTTGTCTTAAAACTTCATATTACTTGATGAGCAGGTGAAAATATGTGATCTATTTAATGTTTTGGTATCTGCTTCATTTTAAGTGTTTTTATTTCTTTATATATATATATATATATATTGTTTCTACGATTGTAATGGACATTTCTTTCTTCACCTCTATATTTTTATCCTTCATCCCATAACATAAATATGTAAATTTTCATTTTGTTATTCTCGTATGTATAATCTAAAAATTAATTATTATTCTGGTTTGTATAATCTAAAAATTAATTATTATTCTTGATTATATAATCTAAAAATTAAGGATTTTTTTTTTAAAATTTACAATTTAAAAATATTTTTAAATTGTACAATTTAAAATAATTTTAAAAATGTATAATTTGAAAATTATTTTTTCATTATCTAAAAGTTATTTTCTTTTCTTTAAAAAAGTATTATAAAATGCATTACACAACTAAGAAGTTATTTTGTAGTTAAAAATCATTTTTGAATTATAAAAAATAATTTCTAAATTATATAATCCAAAAAATTATTTTTAAATTATAAAAAATAACTTATAAATTACACAATTCAAAAAGGATAAAATGAAAATTTTCATATTTCTAGTGTAGAACGAATAGAAATATATGAACGTAGAGGTGGAGGAAGAAATTCCTCACTATATACATGCATTCTTTATTTTCTCTCTTTTACCATACATTTGCAATGATCCTCCTTATCATTAAGTTTTTCTCACACACAACTTTAGTTACCTCGTTTCACCTTCTACCTTTTATCACTATGTCAGAGCTTTCAAAATTATACTATGATCATACGCAATACACAATCATAACCTACATTGACTGATAAGAATCTACATGATATATATATATATATATATATATATATATATATATATATATATATATAATATATATATAAAATATATATATATTATAATATTACCCCATTTTCTATTTTATTTTTTTTTTTAAAAATATATCTCTTATTTATCAAAATATTT
>Ga0123342_1002322_pt1 | contig 31631 bp, 8 predicted proteins | sample Turbeawhitnodule_FD_89960 | JGI IMG/M metagenome (GOLD analysis project Ga0123342, IMG submission 89960) | Root nodule microbial communities of legume samples collected from Mexico - Turtle bean Mexico white nodule | ecosystem: Host-associated > Plants > Roots > Nodule | place: Mexico: Nepantla... | reverse complement strand
TGATGCCTATGTGGTAACAGAGATCTCCGAGCTTCACTGATGATCTAAGTCACATAGACTAAGATATCAGGTGGTGAGAAGCTGATGGGGGAGTTCATGCACACCGTAACATATGAGATGCACGGCTTGGGTTGTATTGAACTTACCCTGATCCTTTCTGTTGGATTCGATGGTAATCTTGGATCAGGTGTTAGTCTCTGGTAGGACTTACTTAATACGGGTCTTCCGGAAGACGCTGTTTGTTGAATATCTTGGATGTGTAGATCCATATGAGATCTATGTGATTTTTTAATGTTAGGATTTGAAGAAAATTGTATAATTTGAGAAATTGATCATGTAACTTGATTTTCTCTTTTGATTTAATTGCATATATTATAAAATTCTATTTTCACTAGCTTACCCTTGTTTTTCTTGTTGTGTTTGAACTGCGATGACTGTACTACGCACACGAGTAGATGATCTTACAGGTGTTTGAGGATCAGAAGAGTTTTAAGGCGTTGATTTTGAAACTTATATTGTAAATATTTGTATTTCTATATGTCCTAATCACGTCTTAGGAATATTTTGAAAAACTGTAAGCTTGTATAAAAATATGTAGAACCAGAATTATAATAGTTATATGCAAATTATGGGGTATTACAGACAAAATTAGAAGTAACTTCCAAACATTTGAGTTTCTGATGATTTGATGTAAAAACAAAATGTTGTAACACTTTGTTCTAAAAATACTTCATTAAAATAATTTGGAATCCAAATGAATTTTTTTCTAATATTTTCTTTATCATCATTAACAAAGTAATTGGTGCATACGCAAACATATATCTTTCGTTGATTTTTCTTAAAAAATTGATATAAGTAATAAAATTGAAAAATAATAATAGTAATTATTTAATTTTTTTAATTATTTATTGTGATATTTATCCATTATTTAATTTTAAATTTCTTTTATTAATCAAAATAATTTAAGTTTTTAAAAACTAAATTTTAATTACCACCACTCAAAGTTATTCGTTAGCATAGTTCTTAATGTCATCAAACCAAATATTTATACTTGTCATCAAACTAAAGATAGATTCATGTTTTAATATAAAAACACTTAATTAAATTAAGTTAAAGGTCTAGCAAACGTTTCTCTAATAACTTTAATATGTACTTTAACCCGTGAGGGGGCACTGGTGTTCTACTAGTTTGAATATATATAAAAAAATTCTAAATTTTGGTTCATTGGATTTTGTTGTGTAGTGAGAGTATGAGGGACACAAAATAAAAGGCATAAATTTTTTCTTGTAGAAGAAAAAAAAAATGAAGTAGATCAACAAAGAGTGATTTGGTGAAGTGTCCTTCCGAAAGCAGACATATACAGTAGACTAAAATACTAGAGGCCTTTGATTTTAGGGGCTGCCCCTTGCAAGGATGCACCTAAATCCATCTCTGTATATATATTTCGATCTATCCATTTTAATTATTTTTCATAATTTGATTTTTATTGAAATAAATATTATATACTCACTTTTTATTGGTAAGCTTTAATACTGTATTAAAAAATAATTTTAAGTTTAAGTTAATATTGTAAAACTGATTTATAAAGTGATATATTAATAAAAAAAAACCCCAAAACTCCATTACACTAAAATGGGAGTTCTGAATAGCATTTTGGGAGAACCCCAATTGTTACTGTTTAGTAACTCAAATTGCAAATGAGTCCCAACGAGTTTTTTTTTTTTAAATTAATTTCTATTTCTTGTATGTAACGAAAAGAGAATACCGTAAAAAAATGTTTTAAGATTATCACATATAATCATATAACATACCACCATAATTGGCCTCCAATATGCATTCATTATTTAAGCCCCAAAACTTTTCAATCTCAACCCATACATTTATGGTAGTAGTTTTTTCTTTAATGCAACTGGCGCATTTCTCCGTTTAGTTTTTTAAACAAAGTTGATAGATTAAGGTAGTTGTTATATAATAGACATGTACAACATGCCTTAAAACGTTGCATAAATTTAAACATTTCATATAAAAACTCACTCAAATACTAAAATTATTATAATAAAATTTTTTAACTTATTTTATGGGTAGTACACTTAATTTCATCTATTAATACTTGAGTAGCTTTCTCTACTAAAATCTCTCTCAACATATTAAAAACTTGAGCATTATATAAAACATTGTCATGTCATTTGTGTTTTAATGAATTTTATTAAGCAATAATGCTTAAGTTAAAAGGATCCTTACAATTAACACGATTGATGATTACCTTAATTTCTTTGTGTCGTTTACTTTGTTAATATTATTTTTTATCCGTTAAAAGAAATTTATTTCGATAATAAAATAAGAAATTCGGCTAATAACAATAAGTGAATGAAATTAAAATAGAAGAGATTACAAGGTTCACATGTGTGTATTTAATTCATAATGTCCATTCCTTTAAGTGATGTGTGCATAATAGATATCATCATATAGCCGCACTTTTCTTTATTAGGATGCAAGTGAGGTAGCACTGAAATTAGTGTAATTTTTAATTAACTCAGTTAAATATTGTATAGAGTTGAATTATATTGAATTTGTATTTTCTATTTAACAATTTAATTAAATTCAACTTAATCACAATTAAGTTAAATTAGTTCAGGTTGAGTATTTTTAAAAAAATACTGCCACATCTTAAATTTTAAGAAAAACACTTCAAAATCATAATTTTTTATGTTTCTTAAACATCTCATAAGGTAACGATATTAGATGCAATACAAACATAAATAATGATTTATTAAAATAATAAGAAATTAAAAGCAGTAATAATAAATCTATATTACAACTTACCAAACACAGCTAAATAAGAGATACTAGAAAATATATTACTAACACTATTTATAGTAATATTTATATTATTATTAAGATCCAGACGATCTCATCTTACAATAATATAGGAATATTAGATAATTTTTGTATTAAAAAAATCATTATAACAATTAAAATGATTATTTTCATTATAATAGTATCCTAAAGCGACTTACAAACTTATATTTTCTTTTTCAGTCTTTGTAAGTTGGTAAAAGAAACCTCATACTATCCTTAACTTTGTGAAATTACAGCTTTCTAGTAAAGTCTTTATTGTAGTTAGAAGTGACTTGTATATGTATGATAGTCTTAAATAACTTTATAATATATTTTTGATTAATATATGGACGTTTAAAAAATTTATTAAAAGGAGAAAAAGTTTAAGTGGTTAGAATATACTGGAATAAATATTTGACGTTATTCTTAGTTATTATATGATCTCCAGATAGAGTATTCTTTAAAAAAATATTGTGGTGTAGTGAATCCTCTTTCGAAAACCCAAATAACTTGGTATAAATTAAGCATAAAGGTGGTAGTGAAATAATATTTTATTATTTAATTGAATTTGATTGATGTGATTTGAAATTAATAAATATTATATTCCATTTTAATTGAGTATAGTAGATTAAATGAAAGTGATTGTGAATTGAATTGGAGAGATTCGTGGTTGGATGCAAGCTGCTTCCAGTGGTTTGGATTGGTGAAGCAGGAGGGGATGAATGCCTACAATACTGGATTGGTTTTTTATTTCTATTATGTGCTAGCATAGGCCCGTGACCACCTGTACCCGACCCAAGTTCACCACCACTCATCACTCCCCAATAATACCATAATAAAACTCACTCTTCTTCACGCTCTTACTTCCTCCACGTCTACTTTATGCTCTCTTTTTCTCAGCTAATTCATACCCCAATCAACCTTTTCATATAGTGTTCAAAAATAAAAACCCACATTTATAACCCAATTATGCAAAAGCTGTTGTTCAAGAAGCTGTGATCTTAGAGATTCCATTTATTTGGAATTACTACTACACTTAATTAACTTCATCAAACGTGCGTTTTGATTTATACAACTCTAGTGAATGTCACCTTTAACACTTGGGTTAACTGCGTACTATTTGGGCCGCAAGTACAGTGTGCACACACCATGTGCCATAGAAAGAGAAAACATGAAGAAATTAAGTAACTAGTTCAACGACTTCACGAGTCACAACCAAGTCAAGCACAAACATTTATTGAAGGGTGACTGCTTGAGGAAAAGATTTAGGTAAAGATGTTTAATTGTTGTACTAGAGCGTTTTAGTTAGCCGACACCAGTGTGCCTTTCTTTGGGTTGAAAACTTGCTTCTCTCCACTCCTTTTCTCCCTTTATATCTTCCTACTCTGTTCCTTCTGTACTTCCCCATCACTATTGTCACTCCAAAATCACTCCCACCATCATATTCCTGAACCCCATCATGGTACAAACAAAGAAGTTCAGAGGTGTCAGGCAGCGCCATTGGGGTTCATGGGTATCCGAAATTCGCCACCCACTTCTGTAAGTTCATTCCCTTCCTCCACATTCTTTTTCCTCACCCACAAACCCCAAAATCAAAACCAACTTCTGCTAACAAAATAGTATTCTTTTTTTGTTTGTTTATGAAACAGTAAGAGAAGGGTGTGGCTCGGGACATTTGAAACAGCAGAAGAAGCTGCTAGAGCCTACGATCAAGCTGCTATTCTGATGAGTGGTAGAAATGCCAAAACAAATTTCCCAATAACTCAAACCCCTGAAGGTGATCCAAAGAGCATTATCAGTGAGGACAGCCCCTCCTCCACCTCCAAGGATCTGGAGGAAATCCTGCATGCTAAGCTTCGAAAATGTGGTAAGGTGCCTTCACCTTCTATGACCTGTTTGAGGCTTGACACAGAGAACTCCCACATCGGAGTGTGGCAAAAGCGCGCTGGGAGACGTTCGGATTCAAATTGGGTCATGACAGTTCAGCTGGAAAACAAGAGTGCTGCCAACAAGGAGACTCATCAAGCTGATAGAAACACTTCTCTTTCTCTACCTTCTTCTGATCATCACCACCACCATGAGCCTCCATCCGGTGTGACAGGTCATCACCATCATCAAGAAGTGGTGAGAGGAGAGATTGATGAAGAAGAGAGAATAGCCCTTCAGATGATAGAGGAACTCCTCAACGACAGAAACTGCCCTAGTCCTTCATTCAACAACATTCAAGAAAGGGATGGTGCCGATGATGACACCTTTTTACTTTAAGCATCTTTCCCCCCAGTGTTATGGTATCACATGCATGTTTGATCTTCATCTTCAACTAGGGTTGTCCTTATTTGGGAAAAAAGAAAGAAAAGAAGAGTGGTATAGTTATAGGCTATATATAACCACATATCATATATCTATCCTAATTTATATAATATCTATTTTCATGTATGTCATATTTATTATAAGTGTAGATATATATACACATTCATATACATGCATGCATAGGGAAATATACACATAAGAAAATAAGATAGATGTATACTCAATTAATATTTTTCAGAGTGCATATATAAAGTGCTCCACCATCTGCTGCTTCATTGAAATGTTCATGATTTATTTACCATTAATAATAAATATCTTTTTATCCTTAGCTTTGCTGGATTATGATATGATAATTGGAAGCTTTATTTTTGGTTCTTCCAGTCACTTCACTTTTATTCCACTCGAACAAGAAATTAATTTTACTTCGGATGTATTTCACAAAATTAGCCTAAAATTTATAAGTGAAGAGTTGAAAATTTGTAAGTTTGTTAATTGAAAAAATATTTTATAAAATTAACTAATAAATTAATTGATATATATATATATATATATAATCGCATATTTAATTTTATAAAATAGCATATACTACTTTATATAATTTAATTAATATCCATCTACCTACCACGTCACAACTATTTATATATTTGCAAGCAAACAAACAAATCTCAACAGTCAACAGGTGCTCTCACAATTAAGTTCTAGCGATGATATGTGACAACTGCCTAAATTTATAGTCTTTCTTTATAACTTTTTTTTTAAAACTTTTATCTAATAGATTAATTTATATTTTAATTAAATAACTTAATTTAATATTTTATTATTATTTGAAACGGTTAAAAGGTGAGTTGTGAAGATAAGTTCAGCCCATCTTAGAATGCCATCACCATATATGAAAAATGAAAATAGAAAAAAATCTTAGGCGTATGATACAAATTGATTTCGTGATAGATTATTTGCCAAAGTCAGATTAAGAATTACGAATGATAAAGAAAAGTAATTAAAAGTTAAATAAAGTTACATTATTTGTTTGAAATTTAATTTACTTTTAAAATATTTACATATATGTATATATTATAATAAATTTCATTAGTTAGTATTTGTTCTTCTTATATCTCGTTATATATAACAATTCATTTTTAAGTTTATCTTATAAAGTATTTAGAAGAACTTATAAAAAAATTGTGAGATCATTTTAGCTTATTTTTTTATAATCTTTCTTATAATTTATAGGAATAACTTTTATTTTGTCACATTCTCTTATTCATTGTGACAATCACGAAGCCAACCAATAAAGGGAACCTCCCAACTTTTTATCCTTTCTTTAAAAAAATGATATTTTCTTTCAGTTAAATTAATAACCGATAGGTTGAAACCTTTCTATATTAATTATAACTTTAATTGATAAAAATATACCTTTTTATATTAGTTCAAAGTCTGATATAAAAATATAAATAATATATCGATTTCATGTTAATGCAAAAAACTTATATATGTTCTTTTACATATTTTCCTTTTTATTAAAAAATAAATAAATAAAATTAATCTATACCTTTTATATTTTAATAACCTTTTTTTATACTTTATTAGTAACCTTTTGTATTATCCTTTTCTACTTTTGATTTTTTATACACTTATATTTATTTATACATGTAAAATTTTATTTTAAAAACTATAAGTGGGTCAATGGAGACTATTTAATTTTAATATTTTTCAATATATTTAGTATTAATATAATGACTATTTAATTAGCCTTTACTTTTTTGTTTTAAATTCTAATTTAATTCATATTCTTTCATTTTGAAAAGAGACTATAAGTGCTAATATAACAAAATGACTAAATATTTTAAACTTTTGTAAATAGTTACAAAAAAAAATCTCTCATTTGAGACTCCACCTCACACACAAGTATATAAGTCAATAAATTTATCTTTTTTTTAAATGAATTCTTTCCATTTTTCGCTTCTTCTTTGTTTCATTTTGTAATCCCTTCATTAAAAAAACTACTTCGATCGTACCATATTCTGTGTTTCCATGTATAACTATCACACTGTAAGATGAAATAAAAGAAAGAGAAACTAATGATTTTTGTGTGGAATAAGAATGACGAGAGAAAGTCAATAATTGAAATAATTACGTAATACATTATTTGAGATAAAATAAATAATAGAACATTTTCAAAACTGGTTGCTTAATTTATTTATGTCTATGCTATTTGATTCTTTTAAAAGGTTGACTGAATTAACTTACTTAAAGGGAGGAAATATTTTTAATTACAGATATACTATTTTTTAACTTCTCGAGATATTCTATAACTCAATATATGAGATTATTTTGTGAATAGATTATCCCTTTAATACCATATAAATTTTGAAATAAAACCCAAATCACCATACTTTAAAATTATGCTACTAACCAACATATTTTTTTACTAGCTCGACAAATACATGTTGAAATGCTGATAAATATATAAAGAAGGGAAAAAAAGATGCATGAATGAAAGTATATTTCATTTATCATAGATAAAAATTGTGAAATGTGTATGTAAAAGAATTGAATCAGGTGTTGCATTGGAAAAGGAGAATTAAAAATGTATTGAAGTTTTGGTTTTGCATGAGAAGTGAATAATGAGTTAGGAAGAGATAAGTAGATGAGCTAAAAGCGAGAGTTGTGTAGTTACATATAATTGCTGTCTTTCTCTCTTTGGTTTGTTGGCACATGACAATAATTTAACTCATTAAATAAGCTTTGAAATTACTACCATAGCCAGTACCATCCGTTACTTTTATGTAGACATATTCACGTGGTAACGTTATAAGCTTTGAATTATTGGGATTTAATTAACACGCAAAACCTATCTCTATAATAGTGGTTATATAGTAAGGTCTTCCATTTATAGGCTTCTTTCAAAATCCATTTAAAACTAATCATATATAATGTAACTATTAAATTAGGTGTTTTAATGACATATTTATGTTCTACTATTAGTTTAACTTATATGATGAAAATATTAGGTGACGAGGACATATGCAAATCTTTCTTATTAAAATTAGGATAAGAGTCATTGATACTTGATTAAATATGTAAAAAATTAAACATTTTTTTCTGACTATTTTTTATTTATTTGTAAGTAGGCATACAATACTATGCTAGTAAGATGTCTAAGATGATAAATATTTAAACTAATTAGAAAAAAAAAAAATATTGATTGTACCAATGCATTTAACACTATATATATAAAGTAACTTTTAAATTAGTTTTGTTATGTTATCAACTTATGATCACTAAGCCTAATTTATATCATATAGCTATATTACAATGAATTAATTAAATTAGTTTTCATTATGCAATTCACTTTTATATCATGAAAGCCAAATTTGAAAAATATTGTTTACCTTATGCTAATATAACTTTTATTGTATTACAAAAACTGGTTTTGGTATTATAAAAAGTTACATTTTGAAATTAGTTTCTAGAAAATGTATTATTACAAAAAAAAAAATGTGGTGTAAAACATAATGTTATATATATATTTTTATATAAAAAGTGTAGTAGAATGTATTACATTATAAAATTTAATTTTGGTAAAAGGAAAAGACGGTGCAAATAGAGAAAAAGGTTGTACGAGCATGATTAACATCAGTCTAATGACTATTTCTTCCTACACCCCCATATCTTCTTCTCACACCGCCATACATTTTGGTATTTCTAAAAATATCTATCTGTAATATTTTAGATTACGTAATCCAAATTTTTTTTTTCAAATTCGTAATCAGCTTCTGGATTACATAATCCGGAAATCTTTTTTAAGATGCATGATTATTTTCTGGATTATATAATCTGAAAGTCTTTTTTAACTTCCGGATTATGTAATACGATTTTTTTTTTCAAATGCATGTCCCCATTATATAATCCAGAAGCTACTCTATGGGGTTGACACAAGAAAGATAAAAATGTATTTTCACGTTTTATATGGGTGACAGAAGAATATATGGAGGTGCAGGAAGAAAGAGTCCAGACTAATAAAGAACCTCCAGCCCATAAGAAGCTATCAAGGCCCAAAGTATACCACTGTAGGCAAGCAGGCTCACTTTCATTGACACACTAAAAGAAAATTATAATTATATCACAATAATTTTTTAAAAGAGTAATTTTATTAAAGATAAATTATTACAATAATAAATTAAATTAATATTTATGTTAAAATTAATTTATATAAGAATAATTTTAATTTTTCTTACTTATCAACCAAATTCAAGAAAAAATAACGTTTTATTTATTTTCAATTCAAGCAGTATATTTTTATTTTGTATTTGTTTTATCTCTGTCTCGTATTCGAAAAAGAAGGCTCATTTTACTTTCAGAACATAAAGATAAACTCACACGAAAAAAAATCAATCACAAATAATTTTTTAAATGTATAGAGAAGGAGGAATAATTTTTTTTTGGAGGGATGCATTGATATTGGATTAATTAATTTAAAATAAAAGCATGAGATATAGAAAAGAGAAAAAGGTGGAGGCCCAGCTCTATCTCAAGCCTTCCATTGTAGAGAATAAAGGGACTTAGAAAGGAATATGCTAAAGCTTTTTTTCTTTCTCTATTGTCTTATTATATACGTATAAAGGGTTTTTAAATTTAGTTTATTTTAAATATTATTTTATTACGAGACATTTGTAAATAGACATACATTTTCTTTATAATATATTATGTTATTTTTGTCTTTAATTGTCGGATATATGTTATTCTTTTTATTTGTCTTCTGAGCGGTTGTGGATGCAAAGATAATAATGTTAAGACCATTTTTCACATATTAAAGAACTAATCTCATTCAACCAAAATTTAGATTTGTATGTGATTTTCTCCCTAGCTATAAACTTGATATTTTAAAAGTAACTTTCTTTTGTTCATCAAATTTAAGTTTTTATAATTCCAAGATTTCACAGTGTTTTTTTAAGTCTTATAATTTTTAAAATAATTATTTTTACTTTTCAAAATTATTAATGTTGAAGATTTGTTAACACAATTAACACATGTTTAATTTGAGGAAAGAAGACTAATATTATTTGAAATATTTTTTTCTCTTTCTCATAATATTAAATTGTGTAATTATTACTGTGACTATAATGATGTAGTCCATTTTTTTTGTATTTGACCTTTCTTGTTTCATGTTATGTTATCATAAATCAAACTTTGAGTTAAGTTTTTGTCTTGAGATTAAAATACAATGATTGTAACTATAAAATGTAAATATATTATTTTCTTTTCTTTTTTAAATTTTACGAATTTAAATCATGAAAACAGCCATTTTAAAATATTATTTGATAATGTAATTGTGAAATTTTTAAATAATAACAAATTGTATTCTTAAAATTGTTAGAAAATAAAATACTATTCATTTAAACTTATTTATACAATACAAAAGGTTGGCATAGATATTATTAATCAATTTTTGATATATTTTTCATCCCTTTTTTTTCTACAATGGAGTCTGATAAATAAACATTTCACATCAGATTTGAATTAGAGAAGTTAATTCAAATGATGAATCAATTTTGACTATAACCTTGGGTTTCCAAATTAAAGATGCATGATCAAATTAAAAGAAAAATATTAAAGTTTAAAAGTTTAAATACATATTTAAAGAATCTGAATTTTACTATTTAATGACTGATTTTAAACAAATATAAAGTGCACCTTTTTCACGTATAGTATTTTTTAAAAAATTAGGAATTATATTAATATCTAGTATCAATAATTAAAAATTAATTAAATTTTATATTTTTCATTTTCCTACTTTCCGTGAAATGGTCAAATGTGACATTTCTTTAGAAAACAGGTTATATAAAATAAAAGCAAAAGAGTTTTACACCATCACTTAATTATAAAATATTTTTCAATAATTAATTTAAAAATTATATCTCCCATAGTTTCTAATAATGTGATAAAACCAGTAAATAAATCTGATGCATTTTAATTTTAAAATACAACCAAGAATATCCATTCAATGATGCGGACTTTCACAGGTAGCCAGTAGATAAGGAACACGTGGCCATAAAGTTGGAGGCAAGAAGGAAAAACACAAGTACCATCACTTTTTAGCAGATGCTAATAAACTTTTTGAAAATAGTGATTAAAAATTACAAAATATTTGTATTAAGATATAAAAATGCATGTTTAAATTTTTTCAAACGTTTTTATATATTTTTCAATATTTTTTATTTTTGAAATAATAATCTTAAGACCCCATTAGGAATACTCTTATTTGATAGAGACGAAAGGAAAGCAAAGCAAAGCAACGAATGAACGGTGGACACTGAAAAATATCACATGCGTGACTTTCGGGAGGATATTCCAAATGCCTTGGAATTATACCATTCCTCAGTAATTAGCAAAACAAAGGTCACTTTCTCTCTTGTGTATCTCATCTCACCATGTTTACTTTAATTTATTATTTTAACAAAATAAATATAATTTAGTTTGTTATTCTATTAACTTAAGTTATATAAGATGCTATGAGGTATTATATAATTAAATTATAGTATATAAGTGAAAAAAATATTATTTACTATATTAATTTATAGAATTGAATTAAATTTAAATTTTATTTTCAAAGTTTTTATCAAAGATTTATCTAACAAGATTAGTTGGACATTTTATGTCAGTTTCATTCCATTCCTACACATGAAGAGTGTGTTAAAATTTCTACTTTATTTAAAAATAATTACATGACTAAAATATATTATACAATTAGATCTTTTCGTCAAAGTCATACCTCAAATAATTTTGTTTTATAAAGAGTCCTAATCAACTTTTTACTATTATATAAACAACAAATTCTTCTCTTTCCCTTGTGAAAATAGTATGATATTGGATCTTTACTTTACTCGACTAATAGTAGAAGAAAATAAATTTAGATAAATATAAGAATTTGTTATTTTTTTATAAAAAAATGAGAATTTTTCTTCTCTTAATATTATTATCATGTACTTTTTAAATATTAAATAAAATTGAATTATATATATATATATATTTAATGATAATAATGTATAATATCACAATAATTTTATGGTTATTTTTTATTGGAGCATATGATAAACTATTTTTAGTAAAATCTATATTGACAACGGTATTTTTATCCACAAAACGTTAACTAGACGGTATATAGTTAACTCAATTTCCTTATTTGCTAACACTTTTTCATTCTATTTCACTTTTAATTAAAAAAAAAATGAAACGAGATCTATTATTTTTTAATTATATTACTGGTATAGTCTGTTATCAATAACTAATCTGTAGAAAATTTGGATTAAATATTTGTGTGAGATTTTTTTCTAATCATATTTTTCATAAAAAAATGACTATTATATATATATATGATTTTTAATTAATATATGTATATTAGTACACTTTATTTTGTCAGTTTTATTGTGGAGGTAATAATTTATAGGTGTTATTTATATTTTTTTTTCTTTTTAATAAATCTAAATTTTATTTAATAATAATGACTCATTTTTCTGTTTACAAAAGAAAATATATTTCTTAAAAAATATTTTGAATAATATCAACATTTTCTTAAATTATTAGTATTATTATTGGATGTTGTTGTTTTAAAATTAATTTTTTTAAACTCTATCCTCTTTCGATTTTATGTAAAGTTAAAGAATAATCAAAATAGGCTTATGATAAAATACAATCTTGAGAAAGTAAGAATGTGAATGCGATAATCAAATTAAGATTTTTAATTTGGAAAAATAATTAATTCTTTATCGAAGGATTAATATCTGAGTGTTTTGTGAAGAGAAAATGTTGTTTGTATAGGATTTGACACATGTATAAAAAACTTGGTTGGATCAAGAAAGGATACAAGGAAGACTTTGAGGGGATACTTACATTTAGGTAAGAGAATTTAATATTAATATTTATTCAATATGCTTAGATAAGTGAATTATATAAATATGAAATGTGAAAATATAAATCGTGAGAAGTGATTATGTTTTCCTACATAAAATTGTGAGTTGTCCAGTGTATGTTTTCCATAGTAAGAAAATGATATAATCATAATTAATAATGAATTTGATAGATTGAGATTATTTAAGCGTATATTAAGACGCATTTATAATATTAAATAAAAAGGTAAAGTAACTTGAAAGTGAAAGAAAATAATAATCTTATTTAGATAACAATTTTTGTAAGTGAGTTAAGTCTGTTCTTAGCTATCTTATGTTTTTAAATTTAAATAAATAAATTATTTTAATTCTTTCTATGAATAACTTTTTTTTTTAACTTAAATACAATTAGCATTCTTCATCCATCGACAATATTTATAAAAAAAAAATGATACATTTTAAAATAAAAACCTATTTTAAATTACGTAGTTCTCTTTTAACGTGTTATGACTCCTTCCTTACAACAGGTCAAAGTGAAATTTGTTTTCTCTTGTAACTTTTTTGTCAAGAAACTTATTACTTTTTATTTATTTATAGTTCTTTCCTCATTACTTTTTTTTTCTTTAAAAAAAACCATGTATCTATTTTACTAATAGTTGAGTGATCTTTGAACAACAACATTACTTTTTGAATTGTTTAACGATTTATTTTAGCAATAATATGTTTTGAAGTAGGGTATGTAGCCATTGTGGAAATATTTAAATTTAATGAAGGTTTGAATGATTAGAAAATTTGATAGAATATATATGAATAAGTTGAGTTAGTCTAACAGTTTGTTTGTAGAAAGTGAAAGAAAATGGAAATGCAGTTAGGTAGCAGAGGACGACAACACATAACAAAAATCACTGCTCTCTCCTTCGTATACAGTACAGTAGGGTACAAAAGAGAAGGAGTGTGGCAAGTATGGAGAGAGAGAAAGAAAGAAAGAAAGGAATAAAACCCCAAATATACTGTTTTTACGGATATTCCAACAATACCCTCCGAATATTCCCTCCTCCAACCGTTATATGTATCACCTCTTTCCTCTTTTATGTCCTCTCCTCTCTTCCCCTCTCTGCTTACTAAAATTAAATTCCTCTTTCCAATATTTTCCTCTTTCCCTAACAGAAACCCATGAAATTCGGAAAGAGCCTCAGCAGCCAGATCGAGAAAACCCTGCCGGAGTGGCGCGACAAGTTCCTCTCCTACAAGGAACTCAAGAAGAAGCTCAAACAATTCGACCCTCCCGCTGCCGCCGATTACCGCCCCGGAAAACGCCTCAAGCCTGATGCCGCCGCCGCCACTGCCACCGACATGTCCAAGGAGGAGACCGACTTCCGCAACTTGCTTGAGAATGAACTCGACAAATTCAACACCTTCTTCGTAGAGAAGGAGGAAGAGTACATTATCAGACTCAAGGTACTCTCTTTGATTCCCCCTCTTTCTGTCTCCTCTCTTCTTTAGCTGCGTGGAAGATCTGTTTCTTTTTGGATTTTTTAGGTTTTCTTTTTCTATTCAATGCTAAATAACTAAATACTGAACTGTTAGGATTTTTTTCTTTTTTAGTTGTTGTCTGGAGGAGTTTGGCCTTATTATTGGCCTTCTAACAAATGAGTGGGTTTTGATATTTTTCGCGGAATTCTGTTACCATCTGGTTATGTTATTGTGGAGTTTAATATTAATTAGTGAAAAAACTTGTACATTCACAAGCTATGAACGTGGAAGAATGACGTTGAGATTAAACTAAATTTGTGGTTTTGATTAGGCAATATGGTCAAGATTCTTTTGCAATTTGGCAATGCTAATTTGTCTTGTTTTTCTTCTGCACAAGATTATGACTGTTTTTCTTCAGGTCTTTTGATTATTTATGGGTAACCGCTGGTTAAGCATATTAAGCATGACCTATTAATTTTTACTTGGGCTGGTGCAGAGTGATTTATGTGATAAAACAGTTAGATAACGGGGCGCTCTAATGGTTGTTATCGTTGGAATATACAGGAGTTACAAGATAGGGTGGCCAAAGTTAAGGATTATAGTGAAGAGATGATGAAAATCCGCAAGGAAATTGTGGATTTCCACGGAGAGATGGTCTTGCTGGAAAACTACAGTGCCCTTAACTATACAGGTTCTTTTAACTTTCATATTATTATATTAGCTTATTTCTCTTTATTGTTATTGAAATCGGGATTCCTTACATTTAAAACTTTGCCCAAGTAAACTTGTTTTTCATAGCTTTACGACATTTCTAAGTACTGTGGGAAAATCATTAAGATGGAATAGGATTCATTTCCAATACAAGTTGTCCATTACTCCTGAAAATAGTTATTTTTGGATTTATAGCACTTATATAAGTACAATAGATGGTCAAGTAATGCGATGGAATAGGATTCGTTTCCCATACATATAGTCCATTGCTCCTCAAAATTCTTTGGCCAAGTTGGTAGGACAAAGCATATGCTTTTTCTTGGAATAAAGAATCTACTACTTTGAACATATCCATGTTTCTGAAATTGGACATCTGGCCCCTTTGATACCTCTATAATTAGGCTTCCTATTCTTCTATCTACTTGCTAAGCAAGCCAATTCAAGAATAGTATATCATGTTTGAATTAAATATGATGCTGATTTAATAAATATTCGAGATACAAAGGTCACATCATCTTAAAGCATAAACGATCAGAGGAGTTTCACTTTTTTTTTTCTTGCCTCTAGAAAGTGATTCCGGTTTGAAAATGCTAAAGAAGCACATGGAATATGAACAATATGTGGTTTTCAGACAGATTTTCTGTGATAATCGTATCTCTACTCTGCATTTTTTAGCTGGAAACCACAGCTTTAGATCAAACTAGCTCTAAAGATATATGCTTCTATGATCAGCCCCCAGTTAGTTATCTTGGGCATAAATTGAAGAATGTGATACTTGTGATGTTTCTTTCTTTAAATCAATTGTTCCATTCGAGGTATCTATTTTTTACCTTGATTTTCATCCCACAGGGCTAGTGAAAATACTGAAGAAGTATGACAAGAGAACTGGTGCTCTCATTCGCTTGCCCTTCATTCAGAAGGTCTTGCAACAACCTTTCTTTACCACTGACTTGCTGTACAAGCTTGTAAAGGAGTGTGAAACAATGTTGGACCGTCTTTTCCCTGAGAATGATCCTCCTCCAGTTTCTGGTGATACAACTCCCCAAGCTGAAGGTTGTGATCCTTCAACTTCAACCACTACCAAGAGTGATGGTGGTTTGCTGATTCCCAAGGAATTAGCTGAGATTGAGTACGTGGAGAGCCTTTATATGAAGAGTACAGTATCAGCTTTGCATGTTTTGCAGGAAATTAGAAGTGGAAGCTCAACTGTTAGCATGTTTTCATTGCCACCGCTGAAGGTAAGTGGTTCAGAAGAAACATGGAAGAAAATCCCGGTTCTTGAACAAGCAGCCAAGTAACCTGCTGGGTTACTTTGACAGCAAAGTAGTGGGATGACTATTTTCTGATCACTTTTTTTTTTCTTTTAATCGGATGCCTCTGTTATGCATGCCTTAGATACTAACACAGATGTAAGATGCTAAATGTAAAGATGGAATTAATTTTATAGAATTATAGGTTCCATATAATAAAACCTCTGTAATTTAAAGAAGTTATGTTTTGACATTTTGCTAACGTTCATATTGTGCTGTAATGTAATTATATATTCCGTGTCTGTTTTATATAAGGATGCATTTGTAGATCAGATTCACTAGAATCCTGTATCCCCGTCTGGTTTTTATACTTGGCAATAGTAGATCACGCTCCAAGCTGCAATCAGAAGGTGACGTTATAGAAAAGCTTAATGGTGGTAGTGGTAGGATTATTGGTAATTTCAAAGATGGTATGGTGGTAGTGTATGCCGAGAAAGACGTTGCCACCATTAATATTAGTGTTTTCATGCAATCGTGAAGCATTCATTGAGCGTGTTTTAATTTTGCGTCGAAAGTTGAAAAAGGCGCAGAAGTAAATTAAGTTACTTCTACGTCTACTGTTCCAAATGGGATTTCAGAAGTGTAGATGCTCCTGTTTACACACTCAACAGACAGAACAACTGTCTAGTCTAGTCTCTATGTAAAATTGGTGAATAGAACATCTCTTTGATAACGATAGTCTGGTCTGGTTCTCAAAACACGGGATTTTTTCATTAGCGGTTGAGGGACATGATAGGTTAACGATATATTTGACTGTACTAAAATACTTAATGGGATACATGGTATAACCGTCGTGTTTGTGTTTTGGGGTTCAGGTCTGGAAGCAGGGAAAACAGAAAAATTTGAAAATTCAATACACAACTAGTGGTTTTGCAATGCGTACGTGGGCAAGCCTACTTCAGATATTTTTCTTTGTTCTTTTTTTCTTGTGTTAGTTATCAAACAAAAAATGGGTTTTAGTCATTTTCGACAGCCTTCGGCTAATGCAATAATTTTTGTCTAATTGTTTAACCTTTAGTTGTAAATACTATGGTTTAGCTGTTTGGGAATGGTGTTAGTTAGCAATTTCAAAATAACCCATACTTGAGCTGCTTTGTGCGGCAATGTAATGATGTGAGTTAGCTTTATCATATGCCTGGGGTAGACTATACCCACGTTCCCTGCTCGTAAGACCCGAGAAAGTTAATTTACTTGTGTTCATTTTCCCCATTTCGTGTTTATGCAATGTAATCAATCATTGTGAATCATCAATTACTCTCAATAAAACAATGCTTCCGGACACATGTTACCCTCTTAGAGGAATTATTATATGAATCTCTTTCTACCAGGTTTGTAACGTAGATTGCTAATTTTTCCTCCTGTTGGCTTCTCTCCAAAATACCCCTCTTTATTTAGCTTATTAATATCAATTCTCACAATTCACCCTCATTTCACTAAAGATTCTCATCTCCCTATCCTTGGCTACATTTTGTTGCTTAAGGAAGAGCTACTTTAAGACTCATAACTTCATCTTTCCTGCAGGAACCTCATGATAGTATATTTCATAGTAATCTTATTAACTTGGTGTTTTGTGCGTGTAGGTAAAAGGTGCAACATGATAATATCATGGGTAACACAAATGGTGAACACTCAAATAGTCCGGAGCATTGTCTACAAAGAAAATACAAGAGAACTGTGGGAAAATTTATATGAAAGATTTTCAAAAGGTAATATTTTAGGATTTTAGATTTTTTTTTTTTAGAGTGGAGTTTTTCATTCATTTAAAGATTTTATGGGAAAAGTTCTAGTCTTTAAGATCAAATCCTGATTGTGCGTGTGAGGTTAAATGTAAACGTGTCTTGATCAAGAAAATTGTGAGACACGGGAGATTAAAATGTGTTATGTTGAAGGGTTTGAACAACTACTATGCAATAGTGAAAACACAAATTTTACTCATGAAACTGTTGTCAAGCGTGAGTTGTGTTTTCTTTTGTCATTCAACATAATGAAAACTAAGTGGAAATGTCGTGATCAACAACAAAGCTTTATTGAACACTTACGGAAATAAAAAAATACATCACAATGGAGGTTGGAAGCCACAAGGTTGAGGGAAAAATCAAAATCAAAGAAATGGTAAACCATGTATCTATTGTCATAAACTTTATCATACAATTGATGAGTGCTAATCCAAACACGAATTCCCTATGTGGTATAAGCAAAAAAATGAAAGAATCGAGAGGGTCATCAACAAAATTGTTATGGATAAAATCACCAAAAACGAATAAAATGATAAAAAAGATCAACAAGTCTTTGAATATAAAACAAGCCATTTTACATAGGATCAGGTACATTAGACTATAAAAATTATTCAAGAAACAAAGGTTGACTCCACACAACATAAGGTGAACAATGGTTGAATGTGTTTTTCTTATGTGGATATTTACCAAAGTCCTACATTGAGTAATATGAAGAAGGAAGAAACATTAAACTATTATACAAATAAAGAGTTGATTTAAGTCTCTTGGGTGTATAGGGGACTTGAGTAGTTGTGTATCATGAGAGAGTTTTCAATTTTATTCTTGTAAAAGTTGCATGAGAGAGTTTGCAATTTTATTATTGTAAAATTTTCATGAAGGTTTACAATTTACTTCTAACAAAAAATGCACGTTGAGTTTTATTGTATGCTTTTACTCATACTCTTATTTATGGGTTTGTTTTTGCTATAAAAGATTAATCCTATTATGTAATTCCTAATAATGGTATCAAGGCTTGGTTAATCAAGATGAGCAACTTGTGTTGGATAAGGTCAACATTGTGTCATTTGTTTTTAGATAGAGGTTAATTCTAATGATTTTTATTTGTGCAATGACTTTGTTGAAGTTAAATGTTCCTTTATTTGAGGTAGTATTGATGGATGCAAGGTGGGGACTAACTTAGTTGATGTCGTGGCTCAGTGATGGATTTCACCTTAAATATCGTTGAGTTGCTGGTGACAATAACATGAAAGTTGTTGACAACGAGTCTGAGGTGCAAGACGATGAAGATTAATGATTGGAAAGGATTGACATTGTTAATGAGTCCGTACAAGTCACCAATGCTAAGAGTGGATTTGTTGACAATAGAAGACGAAAAAATGATGATGTTGGAGTATCTGATGAACATGGTCTTGATGTCACTAACACATTACTTCATTATCTTCATTTCTTATTAAAACTAAACTCATTTTCGTTGTTATTTTAAACTCAATTAATAGAGCTAAGAAACTTAAAAAGAGAAAAAAACTTGGTGAAGAGAAATGGTTGACTAAGAAAAAAAACTCCCAAAATTTGTGGACTATTTTTTTTTTAATTGATATAGTTTACTATTTCTTTTACCTAATTGATATAATTTTTATATTCTCCAGTCATTTATACTATTTCTTATCTTTAGATTTTAAAAGTTAGGAAATTTTTTTGTATTGTTCCAAATTTTTTAGAAAATTATTGAGATAGATAATTTTTTTTTAAAAAAATACATTATGGATAACCTGGAAGGACGACTTTGATAAGAATAAGTCATGCTTCAATACACGATTTTAATTTCTTTTTTCAATACTCTTGAGGTCATACTTGTTAACATGATTTCAATTTTTGTTAGAATACATGTTTGACAAGTTCTTCCTGCATCATATCAATTTAAACCTCCACCCTATATTTTTTAAAATTTTCAAAATTATCCTCTATTCTGATTTTGAAAATCCAGAATTCAAAAAATATAATTCAAAAGTTAAAATTTCGTTATAGAAAGAAAATCCATAATACAAAATATGAAAATGTATTATGAAAAAATTTTCGGAATTCAAAAATATGTTATGAAAACCTAAATCCAGACATTTATTATGAAAAAAAAAATCAGAACACAACATTGAAAATGCATTATGAAAAATAATTTATGGAATTCAAAAATATGTTCCAGAAATCAAAATCCATAATATTTTCTGAAAGAGAGTTCTAAAAATATTTTCTTATCTACTTCTTCCTTTTATTAAAAGGTTATTTTATTTTTTATTTAAGGTTATTTTCTTTATTTGTTAGAATATTTTCTTTATTTTCAACGAAAATTGGTTGCAAGTTAGAATTGGTAGGAGAATTTGCCTACATGTTTACATGTTTGCGTGTGTTATTTTTATTTTTTTGTATTTTTTTATTTGTTAGGTTTTGTACACATTTTTTCAATTTCAATTGATAATGAAAATAAAATAGATAGATTGTTGACACAACTATCTTAGATATTTTTTATTTGGGAAATATTTTTTTTTACTATGGTTAATAAATTAAAATTTTATATTATTTGAACAAAACTTGAGAAAATTAAAAAAATGAGTAAAGAAGGTTATTATTCAATTAAAATCAATTCAAATTAATGAAGAAATAAATATCATAATATATACACTATAAAATTAATTTCTTTACTTATTATCTTCATTTTAATAATTTTTTAATTAATTTTAAATTGATTCATCAATTTCATTATAAAGAAAAGTAGTAATTATTTTTTTTTCATTGGTTACGTCGAAATTAAAAGAACAAGAAAATATTATATAAATGGATGAAAAAGTTTAATGTAAGTTAAAAAAAATTATTTTTATCAATAACAAAGTTCATCATTTGAAAAATTGTTTGTATAACTAATGAAATTCATATATTATAATATTTATTTTTTTATTAATTTATATTTTATTTAGTTGAACAAGTTTTTTTACTAGTCTTTAATTTTCTCAAATTCCTTTTAATTTATTAATAAAATTTAATTTGGATAAAAAAAAGTATTTTCTAAATAACACCCCCACCCCCCCCTCTAAATAGGACTTCTAAATAACCCCTGAAGTGATATTTATAAGTATAACTTCCATGAGAAGAAACTATAAACAGAAAAACAAAATACTTGGTCAAAAACAAAATTTTCAAAAAGCCGTGATTTCTAAAAACAAAATTACATTAAGATGAAAATTCAACTACTTCGTCAAACATTTCTTTATTGGACAGAAGCATGAAGCAAACTTATATATCTGCTGCTTAAACATAAACTAACATAGAAAATTACTAGTTCAGCTTCTGTCTTTCTACCTTAACAGCACGAGAAAATATAACAACTGAAACAGAAGACAAACAAATAAAGTAAAAAGCACATGATTCATGAACACTGCAACATTTCCTTGACAGAGAAAATTCAAGCAGAATTGGAAGCGGGACAAGGAGGAATTGCTATGTCCGTGACCCCTTCTAACATCAATACGACACTCTTCATTGTTGGGCGAAGAAAAGGTTCATCTTGGATACACCAAAGTGCCACTTTAAGCATATTTTCCACGGCAGTTTTGTCATCCACGACTTCCCAAGGAAAAAGCTTATTGAGTTTTCCTGCAACAAAACAGTTATAAGCCCAGGTGGAGAGCATAACCGCCTCAGGTTCAGAGACATGAACTTCGAAGTTTCTTCTGCAACATAGAATTTCCAACAGCATTATTCCGTAGCTATAAACATCAGTCTTGACAGATATGGGGACATTCTTGTTCCATTCAGGGGCCACGTACCCTCTTGTCCCTCTAGCCCTTGTCATGGTTCTGGTTTGATCGGGCATGAGAAGTTTGGCCAGCCCAAAATCGGATATTTTGGCAGTCCAGAACTCATCCACCAAGATGTTCTCAGGCTTTATGTCACAATGAATGATTGGTGCCTCACACTCTTCATGGAGATACATTATCCCTCTCGCAATCTCCACCGCTATTCTTACTCTCTCATCCCACTCTGGACGTCTCTGACTTTTACCCACGAAGATAAGGTTTCCAAGGGAACCATTGGACATGTACTCATACACCAGAAGCCTTTTAGAACCCTCCGCACAGAAACCCAACAAACGAACTAGATTCCTGTGACGGGTTTTCCCAATGGCTCTCATTTCTGCTTGGAACTCGCTTTCTCCTTCTTCCACTAACTTCTCCAGTCTCTTCACAGCAATCAACCTCTTACCTTTCTCCAACGCCCCCTTGTAAACTGCTCCGAAAGACCCTTTTCCCAGTTCTATCTTGAAATTGTTTGTGGCTCTTTTGAGTTCGCTGTATGAAAACCTTCTCAAAGTCACCTCTTCATTCAGGCCCAAGTTCCCAGTTTCCTTCAATCTTTTATATTTCAAAAGCCGAATCTTGTACATGTAGTGGCTGGAGATCACAATGGTTGAACATAAAAGCAGAGAAAAAATGGATGTAATGACAATAATATGCACCGTTGCTTTATTACTTGTTACTTTGATTGGTGGTTGTTCAGGCACAGGATTATCGCTCCCTGTCCGATTGCTGAGGCTGTCTCCCACTTTCCACAATAGCATTCCCACTTTCCACGATTGCAATCTGCTACCATCATTTTCTATTGTCCATCTGAGATATCTCAAAGGCAGCCTCTGTTTCATGCAGTTTGTACCGTCGTAAGATGCAGCCTCACAATTGCAATCAGCCAAGCAAGTAGCGGAGCACTCTTGTTGTGACATTTCATTCTTTAAATAAGGACCATCCACCAATGCAATATTCTCCTTCGACTTCATCTCATAAGAGGTTGTGCTGTCTTTCTTCCCCCTACAATCTTCCTTCGGAAAGCTCCTTTTGCAGCCCAGAGTGGAGTCGTTTGGATGTATGGAGATAAAACCCGAAAGACAAGAGCATACTGGTTGATCATCAACGTATGTGCAATAGCTGTTGAAGCCACAAAAACCTTTTACTAAACACATGTCTCTATCCTGCGGCCAATGTGCCAAATTTTTGATACTACCATTCTTAAAATGAGCATACAGATGAAATAACCCATCATAATTCAGGGTTGCACGATAGATGATCTGGTTCCCATCATCACTGACTACACTTAGAACATTCATAGTTCTCCCATCACTGCTTTCATTCACAATCCGCAGTGTACCATTTTGGTCGATATACCGCTGAGTATCCTTAAAAGGATTACGAGCAAAAGTATTACGATTAAAATAATTATAATTAGTGATCCAGTAAGCATTCGTTACTGTGTCTGTTGTGTCCACTGGATACAGAACAAGATTTCCGTCATCCTGCACCTTTAGACGAAACCGTCCACTTGAGTGGTTGTTCTCTGATGAACTGCACACCAGTTGATGCCCATTTGGAAGAGATTGACCACCTAACAAAGTATCTGTTGGGTAATCGAAACTCTGCCATATGATGTTGTTATTATTGCTGTAGAGCACAAAGTTTCCAGAATCAAGCACGGAGGCAGAGAGAGCTTTTGCACTGGAATTATCCGCAATAACCTTCTCTTCTCCTTGCTCGTCTGTCAGTACGAGTTTACCATCCATATTTAGTTGTAGCTTCGCACCTGAGGTTACTGGAGGATCGTTCCGTTGCGCAGTCCATACCACTGTCTTGTTCTCCCCGCTAACCAGCCAAATTGCAACGACAAAACCACCACCTTGTTCTTGTGGATAAAAACCAAATGCAAATTGAGCAGAAGGAGAAAGCCAGAAAGCATTAGTAGTAGTACTCTTTGGTTCAAGTGTGGCACCGAGTGCTATCTGCTGCGTTTCAACTCTTGTGGCCAAAGACATGAGAAACAGGCAGGTAATAATAATCACAGCAATGATGTCCATAACATTTGAACTTGATGATTTCAGCCTGAGAAACCAGAAGCAAGGTCCTTATTTTCTATTTCACTGCCCTTGCCTGGTTTACATTTAAGCAAATGGTCTCCCAATACTTGCTTTTTCGGGCTCATTTTATCAAATCAATATGCAAGACTTCTTATGCTCAAGTCTTTCAATCACCAAGTCAACAAAAGAATGAAACACACAAGAAACAATTTCTTCATAAATTATCACGAAATTGGTCAGGACCGTGTATTAAATGCCAGTTCAGCAAATATATAAATCACTTTTATTTAAATTTAGAATAAAATATTTTGTGACAGACGAGGAAATATTTTGTCCAAGAGTTTTTCATGGTGTTAAGTATTGACTACAATCCCTCTCATAAACCTTATTTGTTCATTCTCTCTCTTCTGTTCCTACCACATCGTTTCCGCCGCGATTACATCAACTTTACGCAGGAATGCTGTTAGCCACAAGTTATAATTTCCGTATGAGATATGCAATTTGGAGCGAGTAAACTGGGTTTAGTGGTCCACAACATTTCTGTCTGAAAGAAGTCACACGGTGGTAAGTGAGCAATTGATAACCTTCTTTTTCAAATTGCAATCTACATTTAAAATCCATATTTATTGATCTGTTTTGGTTGTGAAAGGATTATTATAGTACACTAATTGAATATTACAAATTTTCAATTTATTATATATTTAAGGAAAAAGAAAAAAAACCCAAATAAAATGGAAACTAGAAACTTATTCAAACCTACTACGAAAATTAAAGTCTTTTATTCCATGAACTTTGAAGGTGGCAAACTGCGAGTGGAGAGAAGACATAAGAAAAGAACTGAAGATGAAAATGAAACTACAGTAGCGCAGACACAGAGCAATGAAAGAAGATGCTCCTAGGAATATTTAATAATGGGGGTGGGTTGGAGAGGGAGGAATTGGAATATCTTTCAATCCCTCCAACATCAAGATGACATTCTTTATCAAAGGACGAAGAGAAGGAGTGTCTTGCACACACCACAACCCCACTTTCACCATTCTTTCCATTATCTTCCACTCTACAACTTCATCCTCCTTCACAACCCTATTTAATTGCCCTTCCACAAAACATTTATATACCCAGCTGGAAAGAAGTATCTCCTCTTCTGAGGAAACATTCATTTCTATGCTGCGTCTGCGGCACACAATCTCCAGCACCACCATTCCAAAACTGTAAATGTCAAATTTTACAGTGGTGCATCCTTCTGCCATTCAGGTGCCAAGTACTTTCTTGTCCCATCATCCTCTTTTCTCATTCTTGAATGGTCAGACTTCTTGAGTAGTTTTGCAAATCCAAAATCAGAGATCTTTGCAGTCCACGTTTCATCAAGTAGTATATTTCCAGGATTTATATTGCAATGGATAATGCGGACCTCGCACTCATCGTGTAGATAAAGGACTCCTCTAGCAACATCCAATGCAATTTTTAGTCTGTCTCTCCAGGATATTTGTTTCTCATCATCGAAGAGAAGACTTCCAAGAGATCCGTTTCTTACGTATTCGTAAACAAGAAGACTCCTAGCTCCATCTATGCAAAAACCAATGAGCTTAACCAAATTCCTATGATGTGTTCGAGCAATGGAAGTAATCTCATTTCGAAATTCCCTCTCCCCATCATCCTCAGCAACTCTCTCCAATCTCTTTACAGCGATACTTGTGTCGTCACCTGTTTCGCCTCTGTAAACCGCTCCAAATGATCCTCTCCCTATCTCTTCCGTGAACCCTCCAGTGTATTTGACAAGTTCATCGAAAGAAAATGAACGCAGAGAACATTCTCCAGTAAATCCCAGGTTCTCACTTGCAGCCAACGTTCTATACTTATGCAGATTCCGCTTGTAAGTGATGAAAACGGAGACTGCAAATATCAAAGATAAGAATGAAATGGAACCCAAAGTAAAGGCTAGAATCATTATCAGACTTTTCTTGTTATCCGTAACCACCTTGAATTTAGGCTTCTGAGAGGAGTTGGTTGAAATTGGATTTTGGAGGATTCCGAAAGAATTCTTGAAGAGTGCCACGATGGATGAGTTTTGAAGCCGTCTGCCATATGTTAGCGGGAGTGCGTATTTTTGGCAGGTTCCATTTGAATATAATACCGCCGTGCAATCACAATCATCCAATAAAGACTTCTCGCACTCTTTCTTCCTCATCGGTATGACAGAATATGGACTATCAGCCCAATACACACCCTCCAACTGAGTAATATTATACATAATATTGCTTTGGCAACCATCTTCTGCATAGGCCAGTACGCAGTCCCGAGACACGTTACGACTGCTGTTGGAGGGGACGAAACCAGGAAAACACTGACACACCTCATCGCCTGTTACGTTTGAGCAATAACTATTAAACCCACAAAACCCCTTGATTTGACATGCCTCAATCGAGGTTCTCCACAGTACTCGGACATGTGTAGAACCACTACTGTCCTCAAATTGGTGCTCATACAGTATAAAGTTCCCGTCTGCAGCAAGTGTTGCACGGTAGATTGAATTTGTGTTGTCTGATTTGTTTCCAGGGCTACTGTTATTATACAAACACGCAATCTCATCATTAAAGCAAAGATAGCCCGTGACATTCAGCCTGAGCTGTGTGAAAGGTTCAGACCAAGTGTTTGAAGCCCAGTAAGCATCATCCGCAGATGCTGCGCTGTTGACGGGATAGGCAACGAGGTTTGCATCTCCTTGCAAGACGATAAAGAAAGCTCCACTGGAATGGTCTGTTTGGGACAGACTGGAAACCAGTTTGACGTCGGTAACTAAACTCTGACCTCCTAGTAAAGTGTCAGTTGGATGATCAAAGCTTTGCCAAACAACAGTACTGCCATTGTCGGTATAGAGCACAAAGTTGCCAGAATCAAGCATAGATGCTGAAGTTGCATTAGTAGGTGAAATGAGAGCATAGCCTTCTCTCCCACTCGGGAAAAGCCGCAGACCAGTGGTGGTGATATTCAACGTTGAATTTGCGGGGAGTGGGAAGCTATCACGGTTAGCTGTCCAGACAATAGTATTTTGAGGTGGACTAGCAGCACTAATCAGCCATATACCCACTGCAAAGCCAGTGCCTTGTGGGTAAAAGCCAAAAGCAAAATGGCCAGAAGGTGATACCCATGAACTATGATTCCCAAGTTCAGCAGAGAGCCAAGACCCTGCCTCTATGATGCTCTCACCTTGTTTTGCAAATAGCATGCATAACAGCGACAACAGAAGGGCTAGGAAGGCCATAGGATTTGGAAACTGAAACAAAAGTTGTAGCTTATCAAACTCAAACAAAACTTTATGACAGAGATTACTTCCGGTGATTTCAGAGTTGACCGACTTTCATCATGCAGTGGTCCAGTCCCCCCGCCAAAGACGTTTGGTAGCCATAGAATTTATCTTTGAATATATGGAGAAGAAATAAAGTAAATGGAAATTGCCGATTCTTTAATTGGTGAGAGTGGAAAGTCCGAACTACTTCACACGTTCAATCCATCTTAATCATAAAATATTTATGAAAATATATAAAAAAATATACATATTTAATATTTTTATTTTACTTTTATTTTTATTTTAAAATAAAAAACTATAAATTTATTTTAAAATATACAAATTTCTTCCGATTCTATCTTTATTTAATATAACTCATTTTATTAGTACAATGGAATATTTTGTCATTTTATATTAATTACTTAAAAAATATAAATGTACCGTTTTTATAGACAAATTGACTTTTCAATCTTTTCTTAAATTTTTTATTTTAAGACAATAACAAGAAAAAAAAAAAAAAGAATACTCTCACAAGTTTTTACACCAAATCTCACATATCAAATAAAGTAATCTTTATTTCCAATAACTATTTTCACTCCATTTCAAGCAACTACATTCTTTGGTAAAATCATCCATTATTTTTTTGTATCTACCATGAAGTCAATCTTAACTTTAACGTGAAACTCATCACACTCTCCGATCCAAAAATTACCAATGGAAGAAGAAAAAAAACTTAAAGAAGTAGAGAGACTCAAACCAAATAAAAAGAAAAAAGAAGTTGTTTAATCAATTCATCATTTTTTTTTACATATTATTTTTTGTTTTTCACTTTCGAGTGATCCAAAATTATTTTTGTATGTATATTAAATTTCTATTGTGAAAATTAAGTAAAAGAGAAAAATATGGATATACAAGCGTTGTTGCGACTATATTTCCGCTAGTAACATAGGAATTTTTCTTTTATGGAACATTTTATATTCTTATTTTATCATTAATTATATTGTAAAATTAAAAAACTATAACAATATATAAAAAGATATTTTTATTTTACTTTTAATTATATTTTAAAATTAAAATATAAAATGAAAATAAACTATCCAAAATAATTTAAGACAATCATTCCTTTTTTAATCTAACCACTGTTGCTGATTTTTCCCCCCTAAAATATATAGAGACATGAAGTACCAATTTTTTTACTAGTAATACATAATCAAATCCTTTATTTTTTTTGGTAATACATAATCAAACAACTGCATACTACACATGTAAATCATCTACTATTATTTTTATGAGACCACCGTTATTACTTTTTATTTTCTTAAAATTATAGAGTCACATAATGCCTCTTTCCTACTTGTATATGTATAAATGAATAATAAAATGAAAATAATCATATTCTCACCTATAAATTTTTAGTTATATGAAATTAGAAAAACAAAACAATGAGATTATTTTTTTTTGTATTTCACTAATCATCACTTTTATACTCACATTTTTTAAATGATTATTTTAAAAGCTTTTTACATATATCTTTTTAAACATTACGTAATTTTCACATTATATTTCCTTGTAAATATACTATTGTATAAAATTGTGTGCTTTTTAAACTTTTCATACATTAATAAAGATTAATTTTATATATTTTGATATCATTACCAAGTGTCATCTTTTAAAAAAATATTTTTAAACTTTATCATATTTTGCAACATTATTTTTTACATATTTTTTAACTTTCATTCTTGTCAACATTTTCATTTATTGTTTAACATTAATTTTACTTATTTAAAAGTTTTCATATAAATATCATCATCTTATAACCTTTTTTTTTGTTTTTTTATATTTTTAAATCATTACTTTTATGTTCTATTATATTTTTTAAAAAAAATTCGTCGAGATTAAAAAAATAAACATAAAAAATAGTGAGAAAGAATAAAAACACAGTTAAACCAGTAAACATAGAAGAAAAAATTTTAACAGAGGTTATTTAGTAGAGGTTGATATAACCCTAAGAATTGATTTAATTAACGAAGATTTTTAACTTTCGTTAAGTTCCAAAGATTATTTAAAAACCTCAGCAAAATAATTGAGATTTTTTTAATCTTTGTTAAATTTCAAAAGGTTATTTTAAAACCTTGGCAAAATAACAGAGGTTTTTAACCTTCATTAAATTTTAAAGATTTATTCTAAAATCTCAGTAAAATAACAAAGTTTTTTTTAATCTTCGTTAAATTCCAAAAATTTATTCTAAATCCTTAGCAAAATAATGGAGTTTTTTTAACCTTCGTCAAATTCCAAAAGTTTTTTTCTAAAACTTCAGTAAAATAACAGAGATTTTTTTTTTACCTTCGTTAAATTCCAATGATGTATTGTAGAACCTCAATAAAACACTTCAGATTTTTCAAACTTTAATAAATAAATACAAATAAATTTATTTTTAAATAAATAATTAAAAGCTACACAGTTTTAATATATTTTTTATATTTTATAATTAAATTCTCTAAAATTTTGAAAGTGTAACTTTACTTTACAAATAAATTTTCTAAAGTTTCAATAATTTATTTTAAAAACTCAGCAAAATAACCTTGGATAATAAGTATATCAATAACTAATCTTGGACAATAAGTATATCAACAACTAATCTTGGATAATAAGTATTTCAATAGTATTTGCATATTTTTATAATTGATGGTAGTTGGTTTATATAATTCCTAGTTTTTTTTTACGAACTCATATTTTAAAAAACTTGAATTATTTTGATTTAGTTTTAAAAATACATATATTTTTTGTGCAATTTTAATTGTAATTATAATTCTTAATATTTAATTCTCAGAATTTTGAAATATTTTTAAATTAAGGCCTTTATTTTAAAATGCATCTAATAATTAATTCAATGTGAAGGTGAGAAGTGATAAAATTAATTTCTCCTTGCAATATATACTTACAATGAACACACATGTCTTTGAAGCCCACATCTAATAGATAATACAATTATTTAGGATATATAAAGTAGTAAGGTGATGAAAAGAGCAATATTGGAGTAAGAAGAAGATAGTGTTGTATTTAACATAAGTGCGGTTGAATTGTGATTATTGTTAGGACGATTGTTGGCGGTCATTGAACCTCTATTGGAGAACACATTCCACATATATGATTTAGCAATGTAAACTACAACCCTAAGTAAATAACTTAATAAATTTTTTAAACCTAAATAATTTAAAAAAAAAAAAAAATCGTTAAAATAGACCATTCGTTAATACATTCATAAGTTTTATTTTTTTAATTCAAATGGTATGTTAATGCATCACTATTCTATTTGTCATTCAAACCATTAAGTTACAAATTATTTTATTATTATTATTATTATACTTATTATTTAAAAGTCACGTTAGTAGTAATTTTTGATTAATTGATATTGTAATTTCACGATGGATAACTATAAAACTCTAATTAAATTTACTTCAAAACTATTATTTTTCAGAAGAATGATTATTTACTTAGTCCGTAGCTTAAGGAATAGCTAATTATAATTGAAACTGCACCTAATAGAGTTGCAGAAAAAAATCATCAGAATTATACATATAATTAAAAGTAAATTACAATTTTTTTCTGAAATTTCATCAAATTTCCCTTAATTTTTTTTTATTCTCATATTAACTTTCTTTAACTGTTCTCATAAGTTTACAGTAGTGCTTTTTATATATTACCTTAATCCTCTTTAATTTTTATTGAAAAATATTAAATAATGGATTCTTATAAAAACATTGTTTTGAATGTAATTTCTATATTTCAAAAGACTGATTTTGAAATGTATGGGAGATAGCACAAGAGACTGTGACAAGAAATCCTATTGGAAATATTGAGTGTGTAAATGATTTTAGTATATGTTTAAATTTTGGTTAGGAAATTTGTAAGGACCGAGAAAAATAGTCTTAGAGTAGAAATGATATAATTAAAATGACACCTGAATATTTTATTATTAAAGTGAAAAAGCTATATAAATAGAAAATTAGTTCTTGGTTATCTTTTTTTGTTCTCTTTCAAAATCTTTATTGGGTTTAAAAATCTCTTAGACAATGTTTAATGAAAACCCTAGTCTTCATAGTCTTAATAGTAGCCACACCATTACATGCAATTTTTGTGGTAAATATGGTCATACTGAGGTTGTTTGTTTTCGCAAAGTGGGTTTTCCTTCTA
>Ga0123342_1002321_pt1 | contig 31632 bp, 12 predicted proteins | sample Turbeawhitnodule_FD_89960 | JGI IMG/M metagenome (GOLD analysis project Ga0123342, IMG submission 89960) | Root nodule microbial communities of legume samples collected from Mexico - Turtle bean Mexico white nodule | ecosystem: Host-associated > Plants > Roots > Nodule | place: Mexico: Nepantla... | reverse complement strand
ATGTATCTGAAAAAAGACTACCGGATTATGTAATCCGGAAGGTAATTACAAATTTAAAAAATGACTTCCGGATTACATAATCCGGAATATTATATAGGGGCATTTTCGGAAATTTGAAAATTTGTGGAGGTGAGAGAAGAAGGTATGGAGGTGCAGGAAGAAAGAGTCAAAAATGTGCTGCAAATAATAAAATAGCATTGAGCCCAAAAAGAAAAAAGGAGCCCAAATCTCAATTCAAAAGGATCAGCTGTTTAGAACAACCGTGTAAAAGCAAATGGATCCCATACGTTTTCACTCATGCATCAACTTTTACTCGTTAGAAAGCAAAAAAAAACAATCACAGTATTAAAATTAAAACTTGAACCATATGTCATTGGGCAGAGAAGAAAAAAAACATAAGAAGATGGAAATGTTACTCAGATTTTCATGTTTAAATCACCATTACAATGAACCTTTGAACATATCTTCTATTCAAAACGAAAAATGTGAAGACAGTGAACCATGGAGAGGTTGAAACAATCATCATCGTGAGCTCATGATATGGCGCACTGGTTCCTACGATCTTCCTGAGAAAGTGAAGAAAGAGGCTGGACAAATTCAAGCAAAAAAAAACATTATAAAAAATTTTAATCGTAGTATACCTAAATACCTTTCTATATGACCGAATGTCTATTTCAATTCTCCTTTCTTCTATATCTATAATTTTTCATGAGTTTCTCTTGAATACAATTTTTTATATGGTTTTTCTTAAATACATTTCAGATTGTCCATTCCAAAAAAAATTATAAAAATCCTATTTATAAATATTTGTTAATGTATTTAAATCTCTAACACACAACTAGACAAGGAAACGTACCTCTTAATGAAACTAGTGTTTTTCCAACAAGCACAGACTCCCTATTTTGAAACATCTGTACACGTATTTGAAATCCATATTACACAACTAAAATAGTGGTACAGAAACATGTAAGAAATTATGTAAATTAATTTCTATAAAGTGACTCACATGACATAGAGTTTGAGCTTTGTGCCCGAATATGATTTAATAATAATAATAGAATTAAATGTGTGTTGGTTAACGTGATAATATATATATATATATATATATATATATATATATATGATGATACCTAATGAAAACATACATATGATGGAGATTGAGAATTAAGGGCAATAGGATTCTATCTCTACAAATAAACGATGTCTCACTATTAGCCATCAAGAAAGTGTGTGACAATAGCGTAATTGTCAAGAGATAGATTGGGACAAAAGAGATAAAGTAACTTCTCAAGTAGGATCACTTATGAATCAAGCTAAGTGTCTATTCCCTCTTGATTGTATGAATGTGTGATAAACATGATGTGATAAGATCTATATGTGAACATGAATGTATGTGTTCATAATCAAGTTTTAATTTACAAAACATACCTATTATCTTTGATGAACAATTACTCCATAAATCTTGTTGCGAGATCGTGCCTATTATTCTTTTAGGAGCTAACCCAAAAATTAACTCTAATACTAATTATTGAAAAAATTATCTCTAGAAAGGAGAGTGAATAGAGTCTTAGACTCTTTCTCACAAATAAAAAGACTAGATCGTCCATGGAACAAACAAAATAAAAACTATAAAGTGAATATATATTGTTTCACCTAATCTTACAAGTTATGTCCAGATTTCCCTAGACAACTCCTTAAGGGGTTACACTAATCAAATTAACTATAGCGAGTACACAAATCATTTATGGTTATTATGAATATATAAAATATTTTTGATTATCCTGTTTCAATCTCTCTAAAATTAATACTTCAAAACAAGTTAACAAATAATCTCTCAACGAGATGACACTTTGAGCTCACATGATAAATTTTAGAGAGTGAAAAATACAAAGATTTAAAACTCTCTCACTAAACTTGGAACACTTAATATTTTATGAATATTAGAAAGTTGTATGGTCGTTCTTGACAATGAAAACTTTTGAATGATGCATACAAGAGAGGCTTAGGTCTCATGGATGCCAAAGAAGGAGGTGTAGAAAGTAAGAGTGGTGGTGGTGGCAAGGGTTAATTTTTTAAAACAAATGTGAAGAATATTTTTGTTTGTAAGTTGTATAGAGGGAGGTACAGGTAGAAAGTATTATCTTTCGTTTTTTATTTTGTTGATGATGTAGGCCAACCCTTCAACTATAAAAACAATTGCAATAATTACGAAGCTAATCAACCAACTGAAAAAATCATAACTATTTAAGGAGGGAATCGTTACAACGAAAATATTAGGATAGCAGAAAAGACATTAAGATTTAAAATATATTATTTTCCATGGTTTTAAAAACATAGGTCCAACCTTATACTTATCATTAATTATGCAATATATAAGGCATACTCTGATTAGGATATATGCATAATAATGTGTAGGGTAGTTGGAGAGCACAATAATGGTTGGTTTTGGGTTAAATTTTCCATTCATGTAAGTTTTTATTTTTATTTTAATGTGAAGTTACTGATTTATTAAAGACCAACTTTTTTTATAGCGATTTAATTAATTTATAGTTTCAAAAAGTATTCTCTGGTATCACCAATAGGTGGTGTAAGAGCAAAACTTAATTTTTATGTATGTAACATATAAGTTATAAGTTTAAGCTTATGGTTAAAAGTATGAAGAATTGGATAATTTAATGAGGATGCAAAAGAAGTTATTTGACCGATAAATTTAAAAAATTATATATAATATTTTAAATATTAAATATAGTTTTAGTCTATAAAGTTCGAGTCTATTATTTTCTTTCAAATTTAAAATTATTATTTTTAGTTATTGTAATTTTATATCCAAACATCTTATACTAATGTACTGTCAAACTAAATATTTTAATAGGAAAACAAAAAATATGATTGAATATTTGATTAAAAGAACAGAAAAATTCAGTGAGATAAATATCTTGATTGTTAATTCTACATATATAAAATATTGTTAAATAGTTAAGATAAAAGATAAAACAAACATTTTTGAAATTATAAAAATAAAGGGAATTAAATTTAAATTTGAAAATAATATTTTTAAAATTGTAAATTAGAAATTAAATTTTAATAATAATAAATACTACAATAAATTATTAAATAAAATCCAATTTTATAGGTTAAAAATAATTAACTATTATATTAATTATATTATATTATTTTAAAAATTAAAAATATTATTAATATTTAAATTAATTTTTATTATTAATAAAAAAATTTAAATTGATATCTAATTAGTTATTAAGTTTTAATTACAAATTTTAAATTTAAATATTTAAAATTTAAAATTTTAATAATTAATTAAATATTAATTTAAAATATATTTATTAATAATAGAAATTAATTTACATATTAATAGTTTTTTTAATTTTTAAAATACAATATATAATTTAGTTAATATAAATTTATTATTATTATTATTTTTAATTAATTTTATTTAATAATTTTGTAAATTATGACTCAAATTTCAACCTAATTTAATTTAGAATAATGAAGTAGAGATGGTTGAGTCCCTTCCAATGAATGTGGCCCCATCTTTGGTTAGAAGTTAGCACATGGACTTACTTATCTTCATTTATAGGTTGTCAGAAACCACATGGTTAGCACATCCGAAGATGATGAAGCACAAAACAGTGGTTATAACACTTCAATGTTCTGTCTCCTTCAATGGAAAAGACCAAAAGTTATTTATAAATCATTTTAGCACCAATTTGCATATTATGTACCCCATGTTATGTTGTGTAACGTATATGTAAGTTCTTTTTAAAAATAAACTAGAAAAAAACTATCATTATAGTTTACATTAATGTCTCGAATCCGATGTTGTAGTTTTCATTAATATAAATTCTTCTGTTAACATTTAATTATCTAAGTACTATTTTATATAAATAAATTATTCTATATATATAGGCAGAAAAATATTACTTTCATGAATTAAACTAATTCAGCTAAAGATAACAAGTAAAAAATATATTAATTTTTAAAATTTAATTTTAATTATACATAAATTAATTTAAATTTTGAAGAAACTAATTTTATTAGTTTATTATTTTAAATTTATTTATTGGTGTTTCTACGAGAAATTAATTCAATAAGTATATTTTTTAGAAAACGAGTTTTCAATTGATATCCGACAAGAAGGAAAGATTCATCTAAAATAATTCTAAAAAGAGTACATAAATAATAAGTTATTAATAATACGAGACATATTTATTCTTTGAATTACTTACTATCTGTGTAACACTGACACTGACACGGACACTGATACGATACGACACGGACATGGAGATACGTAAAATCTTTAAAATGTAGGACACGGTGACACAAATCTATATATTATATAATTATGAATTATATAAATTAACAATAAAGATTTATGTGCACAAGTATGTTTTAGATTATTTTTTGGAGCAGAAATATGTTTTTCAAGACTGGTTCACAAGGTTTTGCTTCTTATTTTTATAATCATAATAACAATTTATACAATAAAATTTGAATTTTAAAAAAAAATATATATTTTTAAAAAAAAAAATTATGTTAGAACTATACTATTATTATCAGAAATTTAATAAATACTTTTTGAATTTGACACTTCACGGATACATGTCCTACAGATATCATACAAGTGTCGTTATTTAAGAGGGAGCTTCTTAACTTACAAGTCTCTAATTTTGTAAAAGATTAAGTGGAGGAAGAGGAACCATGTGAGGTTCAATTCGGTACTATTGAGTCTACCATTAATTTTGCAAAAGAGTATATTAGAATATTAGGTAATGCTTCAAATAAAAAGATGCATAATTTACTATAGTTTTTTTTGTTTTTAATTTTGTTGGCATAACACTAGTACTTCCATGCCTCTATCCCGATGCAAGTGGTTTTTAAATTTTTTTATGTTGGTTGGATCAATGTTAGTAATGATAGAGTTATTATAGAGGATGTTTTGATTTTGCTGCTTGTACGGAGATTTTTAAAGGTAGTAGATGGGACTACATTAAAAGTTTTTCTACTGTGTTGTTATTGTTATTGAGCATGCTAAAGTTGTTAAGTTTAGGAGATTTTGAAAAAAGTGACTCTCTTTATTGTTTTGTCAAATATTTTCTTTTGTCTTTTAGTTTCTTTTTTCATTAGGGAGAGATAGAGAAAGTGTTTGAAAATTTGTGAGGACATAATATTTAAGGTATCCCATATTTTTAGGGAAGAAAATTAATGTATAGAGAAACTTGCTAATCTAAAGGTGGGAGAAACTTGCTAATCTAAAGGTGGATAATAAGATAGATTTTTCTTGGTAGTATGTTTTGTCATCTGGTATTGGTTTGAAGTTTTTCCAAAAATAGATTTAATGTCTTTGTTTAGGTTTTAGGTGGGGGATGATTGAGTTTTTTTTATATGGATTTTGATTTAATTTTTATTTTAATAATATGTTCATATGACGACTATTAATAAATCTTAGAATTTCTAAGATACCAAAATTCATAATATTATCAAACAAGTTTTAAAAAAAATAACAACGCAATAAAAGATTAAGACAAATAATAACCAGTATCATAAAGTATTTTAAAAATAAAAATTGTTATACTAACTCTTTGAGATGCTTTATATTTAAATTAAAAGTGATGCTTTAATACTCACTTATAAAAAAGATAGCCAATTGATAACTAATACATTAATATTTTTTTATATGTATTTTTTATTTATAAAATCAATATATATTATTATATTATTTTATTATTAATTTGAGTCGTAAAATAGTTTTTAAAATGCCAACTAACTTTTGTATTTAAATATACTTTTTAAAAAAAAACTAAGAATTAAAAAAAAATATTGAAAATATTATATATATCATAATAAGAACTTTCCTCTTTTAGCCATCATTCACATAAAATAAACCCCTGACCAACTGCAATGCCATGTGAAGAAGACCCTCCAATCTTAATGTTCCTATCTACCCTTTACAGCACTTGTCTAGTTTCGATCAAAGTTGAACGCATTTGACACAAATTTTTTTGTTAGGGGTAGATATCTACATAAATAACAATTATATATATATATATATATATATATATATATAAAAGTTGAGATCACTTCTACTATAATAATCACTACAAGAAAAACATCAAATAAAAATCAATTTTAGGGGACAACAAAAATTAATTGTTATAGTAACTAAATTAGAGACTTTTTTAGAACTAAAAAAAATGGTTTTTAAATTAGTTTATATTATTGTTAAATGGTTTCTAAATCGGTATCTAATTAGCAATCAAGATTTTAACTACCAATTATTTAGTTTCTAAATTTGGTAGCAAAAATATTGGTTGCTAATTAGATACCAATTTAGAAATCATTTACCAATAATAGAAACTAATTTAGAAACCAAAAATTTTTTAGTCTTTAATTTAGTCACTATACTAACTAATTATTTTTTGTCACTAAAAATTAATTTTTATTACATGATTTTCTTGTAGTGAATGTGTTATTTCATTAGTTGTCTTTGTTTAATAACTTTGAACTAACGGTTGTGCATACGAAACCATAAATATATATTGATGAAGTGATTATACTTTAGAATTGTTATTTATTTATATTATTTTTGTTGGACATTTACGTGTATGGTTTGGTTGATGAATGTCAACTCTAAATTTAGATTACTGGTTTAATATTTTGACCACTAATCTAATTGTTTATCAGCTTGTAATCGAGTATTATGAAAGGTCTTATAAATATGTCCTTATTAATTCGATATGTACTTGGATGGGTGCTCATACATTGGTCCTCGAGGTTGAGGGAGCTTTGAGTAATGTATAATGTTTTATTTTTGAAAGAAAATTTTATTTGTTTTGCTAACACTATATTAGATTATTTTGTAGAATGGTCTTAAGGTTTAAGGTGTTGTGGATGACATTAATTATCCCGCAGTAGAGGTTTATTGAATCGTGGTGCTTGGACTCATATGTTCTTAATCAGAAAGAGTTGTACCTTTATTATTAACTATAATTTTTGGCTTAGTGGTAAGCGTTCCGCTTTAGAGTGATCTAGAGTCTTTGATTTTAAAAGAAAAGTAAATTTATTTGGTCAAAAGCACATCAAGTCATTCCTTACATTGGCCCTCTTGACTTAAGGAGCTTTGGATCACATGGAGTTTATACCATTCTAAAGATGTTGGGAGTTGTTCGCAATTAATGGGGTTTTAATTTTCGGGAATATGAATGTGTAGTGACGACTGTGAGGTAAAAATGATCTAATGGTTGGTCAGAGTTGCAATAATTGAAATCTTAGTTTTCTTTTCATAAATAAAGGTCGTGACAGAATGGCGAGACACTATATATTTTAGCTTTTGTCCAAAGTTTCTGGTATTTGAGAACTTACAAGCGTGTGACCATAAACTTATTAGGTAAAAATGTTTTTTGTATCAAGCTTTGAAGGTTCTTTAACATTGAGAAGCTTGTGGGTGTGCAAGTGGGGTCAGATGAGGTTGAACTAATGAGTTAGTATGACTCGTAGAGTCATTGATGTATAGGAAGATTTCAAAGCACAAGCTCCCCAATTATGAGTGCTCTAAAAACATATATACAATTTTCTCATAGAAAGATTATACACACTATGAATGCTCTAAAACTCTTTGTAAGCATATGAACTCATATGTACTTATGTTTGTATCTTCTTGATCTTCAAGATCTTTATATAGTCTTTATGAACTCATATTATATGAGCACATTGTTCGTCTGATAACTTTGTATTGATGCTTCCATTTAATGCTGTAGTCATTCTTGTTATTGTTTGGTAATAAGGTCTTTTTCATCCTTTGAGATCATCATCTGATGCAAGCTTTTGAAGTGTTCTTTTAACACTCATTTCGTTTGACATTTGTGTTCATAGCTCCATCATCTAGTGTGTCTCTGTATCTATGAATTTCCTGTAACTTTGTGTCTCGTGTATGGTTTGATGTATCGTTTCTTTTATGTTGTACATGAGTGAACATGGTTATATGTATAACACATCTTATAGTATTGTGTTATCATCAAAACTCTTAGGCTCTCAGTCTAATGGGTGATAGATCATCTGACACTTTACGATTCTTATTGTTCTCGTCGGTTAACTTGATTGCCAGTTGACTCGAACGACAGCTTCAGGCCCCGCCTGTCTCCGTCTAGAATCGAACTCTTTGTGGTAGAAGAAAGCTTCACATGTAAAGACAAAAGGGTGCCTTTACGGCCGTTTACACTCTGACGGTCAAGTCAGTAAAAGCTAAAGAAACAATAAGTAAATGAGTAGTTTCAGTCTTAGAAACGGTGTACCTTGCTAGGGTTCTTAGCACCCTTTATATAGGTTTGAAACTAGGTTTTACCTTTGTGTTGTTGCCCTTGTCTAGGGTTCCTTGGGGAACACTTACCCTAAATCCTAAACTTTCCTTAACTAGAGCGCAGCGACTAACAGAGTGGCCGCTTAGGTACCAACTTGTGCACCTAATCTCTAGCGTCATCTGCTTTGTGGGTGCCCTAAGTATTCACGTGCCATGCATTCAGCTTTCCCTGGAAACCCTAACCCTAATGGGCCTTAGCGCTTCCCAGGTTTATTCACTCGTGTCGTGCCTTCATGCGTTGTACACACCACGTGCATCGATCCTTCGTGACTTAGGCTTCCCACGTATCTCATGTCTTAACTGTTAAATTAGCATAACTCTAGGGCCCACCTTACGTGGCCCTCTACAACGTTCAGACCACAGATGTCTGATATCTCCCTCTGCTAGCGAGGTCCGATGTCGATCTCCAACATCGGGGTCTATGATACCAATGTCCGAAGACTAACCAATCCCCTGGTAGGTGCGTCTGAGGCCCACCTTACGTGGCCCCCTTCCATTACCAAGCATCGGTGCGCGATGTCTGAGATCAGTCCCTGGGTCGATGACCGAGGACTGGTCGGGACACTTACCATAACCAAGTTGTAATCTTTCGAGGTGGATGAATGAGTTGTTTATGCAAGTTGACCTCTTTATTGAAGGGTTGTCAAGCTTTATAGATAAAATATTGAGTGTTGATTCACTCGTAGAAAATTCTTTGATGCTCAAGTTAGTAAAATCTTATAAAGATATAATATTTAAATGAGTATATAAGATTGAGTAAACAAATATTAGATAAAGTTGAATTTTTAAACTTTTAAATCTACTAAAATATCCAACAGGATAATTACCAAAATATTAGAATAATTATCAAATATTAGGCTGATTTTTTTATAACAAAAATCAATTTTCAATTTGCAAGATATGCGACTTAGACTCCTCTTAATTGGCGTGTCCATTTTGGACTCACGTATCGGACACCGACATTCAAAAGACACTCGTAGGACACTTATGAGTGAAGTGCCAAATTCAAAAAATATTTGTTGGATTTCTGACAATTCTAGCACGATTCTAACACAATTTTAAAAAGTAGAAACACATTAATTTTCTAGAAACTCAAACTTATTGTATGAATTTTTAGTATGATTATAAAAGTAAGGAACAAATCTTTTTGAACTAATCATGAAAAATATCTTTCTGTTCCAAAAAAACTGAAACATACTTGTACACATATATCTTTATTATAAATTAATATAATTCATAATTATATAATATATAGGTATGTGTCCTCGTATCCTCATGTCCTACATTTTAAAGATTATACGTATCTTCGTATTCATGTCCATATCGTATTAGTATTTGTATCGGTGTCTGTGATACATAGTTTGCAAGTAATTTGATCCAAATATCTCAAATAATATTATATTATCAATATTTTGGCATTAGATAATATACTTATGTAAAACAATTAATGTTGGTTATATTATATAGAGTCTCGATATATTGACACCCTCTGCACATGACACACATTTGACGCTGCAGACGTGGCAATGACGTGACAGAGTGAGATTACGCGCGAATAAGCAGTGCAAGCTTCAAAATAGGGTAAAAAAGAATATATTACATCGGTTATTAGAAACAACCAGTGTAATATTTTTTTTTACTCAGAATGACCCATATTACATCGGTTAAGTCATCTAATCGATGTAATATATGGCTCATATTAAAAAAATTGAATTTTTTTCATAAAGAGTGGGTGGGTCATAAACGTCACATAGGTAACCACTTACAGACACACGGGTAACCAATTTTGTGTGTGTCGATATATGTGGAGAAACCTACATTGGTTAAGCCATCTAACCGATGTAATATATGGTCCATATTAAAAAAAATTGATTTTTTTTTCATAAAAAGTGGGTGGGTCATAAACGTCACATAGGTAACCACTTACAGACACACGAGTAACCAATTTTGTGTGTTCCAGTATATGTGGAGAAACCTACATCGGTTAAGCCATCTAACCGATATAATATATGGTTTTTATTTAAAAAAAATGTTTTTTTTTTTCATGAAGAGTAGGTGACCATAAACGTCACATAGGTAACCACTTACAGAAACACGGGTAACCAGTTTTGCGTTTGCCAGTATATGTGGAGGAACCAATTTTGCGTGCGTCACATAAGTAACCACTTACAGACACACGGATAACCAGTTTTGCGTGTGCTACGGGTCATATATTATAATATAGAGTCAGTGTCACATCCTCACCAAATGTCACGTCTGCAGCGTTAATTAATATCACGCAAGCGGTGTCAAGTGTTAGTGAGAGGGTGTTAATAAAACATTTTTGTATTATATATATGTGTATATTTAAGCCGTGTAAGTTTGTTTTTGAATAAAGTTAGATATTGATTGCATAGATATTGACAGAATGAAGAGAGGAAGTATGATGTTAATATATATCTCCTGCAAATAGGGTTACTTAAAGGGTTTTTAACTGTTGGTTTCTGTACGAACCAATGGCAGAGAAACGCGCAATAAGTTTGAATTAAAGTTCCAACCAGTCATTTTGATTGAATGGTCCCTCATCCATCACTCTGTGCATCTATTTATTCTGTTGGAAAGTACTCACATTCCTGCAACAACAACAACATCAAAAACCAAAGGAGGAAGATGGTGTTAGAGGAGACCTTGGTGCATGATCTGAGGCTATCCTCAGTTGGGCCGGGTCAGGCGACCGAGTCGGACGTGTTCCACTACCCGGCTGCCATGGACTTGGCCATGAAGCTTCACTACCTAAGAGTGGTGTTCTTCTTCCACAGTGAGGCTGCACAAGACCTAACCATAATGAAAATAAAAGATGCCATGTTCACCTGGTTCAACTATTACTTCATCACCTGTGGGAGGTTCCGGAGATCAGATTCCGGTAGACCCTTCATCAAGTGCAACGACTGTGGCGCAAGGTTCATTGAAGCCAACTGCAGCAAAACCCTAGATGAGTGGCTGGCCACCAAGGATTCCTCACTCCACAAGTTGCTTTCCTCCAACCAAGTCATTGGCCCAGAACTCTCTTTTTCTCCTCCTGTTTTGCTGCAGGTTCTTCATTTCCCTTTCATAGTATCTTTTGCATCACATAACTTGCTTATATTTAATGCAAATCATTTTTCTTTCATTCATCTTAAGATGGGAAATGACTAATTAGATGGAAAATTATTTATTAATTCTTTTAAAACTCGGATTGATGAACAGAAGAAAAGACAGGGACAAAAAGACCATATCTTGAAAATAAAACAGAATGAAGATATCAATGGAAAAGACATTCCAGTAACTGAAAAATTCAACTGAATATCACCGAAAAGTGACACTCCCAGTCAACGTATGTTTCTTCAGGAATACTAAATAAGATGCAATTTTAAAAGTTAATTAACAAAATAGATAAAATTGTTAAATTGTATTAAAATGATATAGTTTCACTTAAAATTTGATTTTGGTTAAAATTTAATTATAATATAATTGTAACACTTATACGATTTCAGCTGAAATATACTAAAATTTATTATATATATATATATATATATATATATATATATTTTTTTTTTTTATTTATAAAAAAATTTATGTTAGATATCATGGTGCAATTTCAGATCTCAATTATATTAATTTAAATTAAAATTTATCATATTATTAAGTAACTGAATTTATTTATTTTAATAAATTTTTAAAATTTAAAACAAAAATTAACTTCACCACGGCAACCCCCAACCAAGAGAGCATTGATGGTATAGTAGAAAGGAAAATACTATTTTTTTTCAATTCTTCTAACAAAAATATTTAAAGAAAAATAGTTTTTGCCGACATGCATTTTCATTCAAATAAAAAGAGATTCGAAGCTAAAAATAATCCAGAATTTCAGTTAAAAATACTAATATTCTAGAACTATCTCTAATTTAATCATACAATTAATTATTTTTATTTTAAAAAATATTTTTATTTAATAATATTCTATATCATTAAATTATCTGGATTCAAGTAAGATCATTCTAAAGTTATCTCATTTTGTTTTGTGTGAATATCTTTATATCACCTCATTTTTAAAACCTTATGTTTATCTTTTTTTGTTGTCTAAATATGTTATAAAACTCCATTTATTACACTTTACTTTATTTAATGTATATTATTTCTATTTTAACTTTAAAATATTTTATTTTTATTATTATTATTATGAATTATTCTTTTTTATTGGTGTCGTGGAATATTTTTCTCATTCCAAAGTTGATTTAATGAAAAAACATTTATTTATTTATTTCTATATATCTTAAATTTGTGAGCCCGAATATAGTATTTATGATATTCTCTAATAAGAATCAATGAAATAGTGTCTCATCGATGTCAATAATAAAATTAGAAGTAGCTACAGTTCAGTCAACGTCACCACTCAGTACAGCTGTTACATGACGTGTCTGTTTTCTGTGTGTGATATCACTCCATTTGGAAGATACACAATTATTGAAAATAAACTTTTCTTCATATTTTTATTTATAATTTTATTTTATATTTAAACTATTTTATATGTACATTTTTTCTTACTTTTTAAATAGTCAAATACATTTTACTTTTCTCCTTGATTGGATTGAAGAGTAAATTTAAGAGGGTGAAAAATAATAGATTAAAGAGAAGTGAGGCTGTTTTTTGAAAAACAAAAAGTGAAAAATAAACGAAAAGTTTGTGAATAATTTGTTGAGTGTGATTATTAAAATAAATTTTAAATTAATATAAAATCTTAAAAAATAGAAAAGTAATATTTTGAAATAAAAATAAATTATTAAAATTTAACTAATTTTATTTTGTTTATTATTTTAAATTTTGTATTTAATAAAATATTTATTTTATTTTATTTTAATATTTTTATTTTTATATATTTTAATTATTTACTATTTTAAAATAAAAGAATATTTATTTAATTTAATCGATTACTTTGATATGTTTAATTGATCGTAGGTTAAAAAAACTTTATTCATTGATAAAGGAAAGTTTGACTGAGTTTTTTTGGTCTTTTGTAATTTTACGTTTCGATTGTTTCTTTTCAACTTTCGTTCGAACCAAACTCTAAACCAAAGATACAAAAATTAGAGAGAGAAATAATTTGAAATTTAATTGCCAAATGTTTTTAAAGTTTTTATTTTCAAAAATTAGTTTATGTACTTTTAAATTTAACTATAAAAGGTAACAAATAAAAATTAATATAATAAATTCTGTTACTTTTTTTATAATTGTTTTCTTCTATTAGTTTTTTTTTTCCTCTCAACCTGGTAAAGTATTAATTTCAATGTGCTATGCAATATCTCACTGTTACTTGAATTACATGTCAACATCATTAATTATGAATAATAAAATTATTTTCATAATCGAATTAACATATTTAGAAAATATGATGTAAATTTACCTCACAACCTTAGTTTAAAAGTAAGAATTAAAATAACATCTTTATTAAAAGTTGAGTATGCAGAAAAATAATAGAACTTTGCTTTTGCAGATGACTCACTCTTTGTTTGGTGAATATGCAGATAGTTAAATTTAAGTGCGGTGGAATTTCATTGGGCCTTAGTTGGGCCCATATATTGGGGGACATTTTTATAGCTTCAGAATTCATAAACTCATGGGGCCAAATAATGAATAACTTGGGCCTAAAAATGGTATCCAACATCCCAAGATCCGTCCCAGAACCCGGACAACCCGGACCCCAAAAGGATCCAATTTCAGCAAAACCCATTGACCCGGTGGGTGATCATTGGATCGTACCCAACAACAAGAAAATGGACACATTCTCCTTTCACTTAACAAGCTCACAGTTGAACTACTTGCAAGCACAAATTTGGGGTCCAAGTCTTGACCAAACCCCTGCTTTTGAATCCCTATGTGCCATGATTTGGCGTTGTGTGGCACGGGTTCGGACAAAACCCGAACCCAAAACCGTGACCGTGTGCCGGTTCGACCCGAATAAGAAGAACAAAGATATCATTGGTAACAACCAAGTGATATGCAAGGTTGAGGGTGGAAGTGAATCTTGTATTGTTGATATGGATTTGAGAGTTTTGGCAAGCATGCTTGAGAATGAAGGTGTTGATGAGAGGCAGCAAATTGAGGAAGCAATTGAGAGAGACCAAGGTGTGAGTGATTTCTATGTGTATGGTGCAAATTTGACATTTGTAGACTTGGAGAAAACCAATTTTTATGACTTGCAATTGAAGGGACAGAGACCAGCATTTGTTTACCTCACCATTCAAGGGGTTGGAGATGAAGGAGCTATTTTGGTGTATCCCTGGCCACAAGGTTCAACCAAGAATGGTGTTGATGGGAAGTTTGTGACCATGATTTTGCCCGAGGAAGAAATGTCTGACCTTAAATCTGAGCTCAAGATTAATGGTCTTCTGATCGAGGATAATTAGCACTACAAAAAAATTATTAAATAAAAATAATTTTAAAGATAAAAAATAATTGGTTAGTATATTTATTAAATTATATACTATTTTAAAGAGTAAAAAAATTATTAGTATCTAAATTAGTTTTTATTATTGATAAATAGTTTCTAAGACAGTATTTGAATGATAATAAATAATTGATAGTTAAAATCTTGGTAACTAATTAAATACTCATTTAGAAACTATTTATCAATAATGAAAACTAATCTAAATAACAATAATCTTTTTAGTCTCTAAAATAGTATCTAGTCTAGGCAATATAGTAATTAATTATTTTTTATCTCTAAAATTAATTTATACTTAATAATTTTCTAGTAGTGTAAGTTTGAATGAGATTATGTATTTGCTAAAGAATAGATTTTTTTATGTATTTATTTGGTTGAGTACGTTTGTGAGCTGGAAAAATGTTTAGTTTGTTGTACCTTAGTTTATTGCTTTGATGTTGTGTCTCATGTTAAACGTAGAGTATAGTTGTCATGGTGTGATTGTTCTTCGTGCTTTGTTATTAAAGTAATACTTTCTTTTAATAAAGAACCCTATTGTTTTGCGTTCCATTATGTGATTATTTATTATTTGTTTGATTTATGTTACTTGATGAGCCTAAAAAATATTGTAATTGTTATGACTAACATGATCTTATATAACATTTCGTAAGTTGATCCTTTAGACTTAAGAGTACTTTTATGCTAAAAGTCTTGGGAAGAAAATTTTCATATTTAGCAAATATCATGTTAGAGTGTCATCTGTATACTAGTTCCCCAAGCTTAAGTAGTTGGAAACGATGAAAAGCTTAAACATAAATTTTCATCTTTTGTTGATATCATGTCAAGGTGTCATTTGTACCATTTCAATTATCATATATAATATGAACTAAATAATATACGACTTTTCACAGTTGTGTAATGATTGTGTCATGAAGATGAGATTCATGGGGAAGGGAGAACTAATGGAGTTATATTGATTTAATTTCTTTATTTTCATTTTCTATAAGTAAGGAGTGATTCGCTCCTATTGAAGACCACTTGTGAGCTCTTTTAGTCCAAGAAGTATTTAGGTGTGACATTTTCGCTTCAAGTATTACATTAGTAATGTTCTTGTACTTGGGTTCCAAGGGGTTATTGGGTGGGTGGTCATTGATAGAGGAAGGAGATGTTGATGTTCGCCTCAGATATGTGAGTGACTTTGATGTCAAGTTGTCATTGGTTGTATGTGATGACGTTAGTTCTAATCACTAGGATCGTGGATTTGTGACAAAATAATTATCTTTGGAGTAGGCTAAAAATAATATTTTGCTACATAGGGGTATGAATGAGTAGATTCACATGTGAGAAAATAGTTTTCCAAGTATAGGTAGTCATTAGTAATCCAAGCTTTTGCCAATAGAGTTTTATGTTGCACAGTGCGGTTAAAATCAATATCATATCAGTTGACTAGTAATGTGTTACCGATAACATTTTTTCATGGCTTAGAAGGGTGCTCAGGTAATTTTCTTGATATGTATTCTTGTTTGGTCATGGACATAATAAATGTACATTTTCCACTTCTTAAGTTCAGAATGGGTGTGTTCCACTTAACTTCATTCGAATAATTTAGCGTTATCACGTCCAAACATATAAAACACATATACATACATTCAAAATATTCTTCTTACAAAGTGAAATTTTGTTCATATCAAACACAATGTTCTTTCTCATTGTAACTTCATAAAATAGTTATAAACCAAATAGTCTGATGGGTCGTTCTATTTCAACTTTTTTTAATTTTTGAATATATTTAAATTTTATTTTCAATGTTTGTCTTTAAATTTTGTTTTGAATTTCTGAATAGTAGTTGTTAAGTCATTACATACTAATAGAATGTACATTTCTTTTTGGGAACATTTTGAATATCTTTTTAGAACGTGGTTGGAGCAAGAATTGGGAGTTGAAAGAAAACTAAAAATCCAGGGAAAATAAATTATAGGAAGTTACAAAACTAGGAAATGTAGTTATTCCTATCTTTGAAATATTTTAGGATGCAATTACATAGATTCACACAATCTAAGGTTTAGTACAAGGAGAGAATCAACCTAGTGAAAAGAGTCAAATCAAACACTGAGATGAGAAGAGTGAGGGACATGTGTTAAGTACTTTTAACTGATTTTGATAGAGGGTCATCTTTACTTCCAAGCCACCATACACTTAGCTAAGAGCAGAAGGCTAATAACATAAATATAGGAAAGAAATCTTTGTCTTGGTTTGTACAAATTATAAAAAGTATAAGTAGTTTTTTCTTTAGCCTTTATATTCTTGAGCCAATTTTAGAATAAATAAAAATAACTCAAAGGAACTCTAGAAATCATCACTTGACACTCAAGAAAAGGTTTCTAAAGCACCTTAAGAGCTTGGACAGTCACTTGCAAGGTTTAACCTTTACCATAGTTAAGTTAACTTAACTAAGGTGAAGGCGACCTAAGGGACATAGTTTTGACACTTGTGAGCCTATAAATAGGTGACCAATGAATTGGATGATCAATGAATTGTGTTTCTGAATTTTAAACTCATCCTCTCCAATTCTCTCTTTGCTAGATGCTCTCAAGCCTAGTGAAACCTCAAGGAAGTTGACTTAACTTCTTCCTTGAATCTTGCACCTAAACACACGCCTATTCATAATCTTTTCCATTTCCATTCGGTGCAAACCTCCCTCAAAGACTTCAGTTGCCATCAATCTCCTTCCAAACACAAGAACACATTACATCAAGTTTTATGTCGAGTTTTTTCATTGCTTTAAGCATAAAGAGCATGGAAATGATCAATGCATGTTTTGTGGTTGAAAATTGGAAATCTAAAGCCAAAAAATCAACCTAACATGAGAAACAACGAACCTTCTTAGTGAACCTTAGTTGGACTTTACACATACCCTGAACTTGAATGTTTGTATTCTACCTTTCCTCACCAGAAAGGTGAGTAGTATATTTATTAATACAATTAAGTAAAAACAATTTGGATTGTACTTGTACATGAAGACTTGAGAAAAACAAACAATGTCAATAACATAAAAGAGAACGTTGCAATAAAAAAGACTAAGTAAAAAAGTTGATACCACTTGATCGGAAAAGATGAAAATACAAAAAAACAAGGTTAGAAAAAGAAATTCAATTCAAATGCATATTGTGTTCTCTCTCCTTGATGATATTTGTAATACATGCTACTTGTGTACATAGTTGATTAAAAACAAGATACAAAGTTGAATTGGGAGTTGGCAAGGTCACCTGAGAAAAACACTAAGTTGGGAGGAACAAAGAAGGCTCACTAGGTATACTTCACAATGGTTACGTTTAAAACTCAATTCTCGCATATTTTCTTTCACTAGCGGATTTGAAAATGTATAAGTACAATTCTAAACACAACTTTACACAATTTTTTTGTACACTTTTGTATATCGTTTTTATGCATTCTCTTGTACCCTTGAGATCTTTATATAGTCTTCTGGAATGTATACATTGTAGCTTTAGATTTTCTTCAAATCTTCATATAGTTATTAGACACTTAATATAGAAACAATTTCTCTGATTGATCTTTGCATGTAAGGATTTTTAAAAACTTTCTTTATTTTCTTCAAATATAAAAGTTGATACTTAAATCTTCATTATTATATCTACTCAAATTGCATTCCTCTTCTTCTTTAATGTGCTAGACATTGAATATATGTCAACACCCAATTTTGGATAAATAAATTTTGCGTGTTTATTAATTTGAGAAAAAAATAATAAAAGAAGAAAAATATTTTAAAATAAAAAAATATTATAAAAAAGTAAAGTGACATTTTCTTTTTGGTTAAAATTTTAAATGTTTTTCTTTTTCATTTTATTTTTTATTTTCCTTTTTCTAGAAAGACAGAAAAAAAAATGTTGGACCCAACCCATTTTGGTTTAACTTAAAAAAAAGGCAATAAAAAAAAACACCACAGAAAATATAAAAAATTAAAAAGGGAGCAAAACCTAAAAAGTATAAATGAAAGAATAACAAATCACAGGTGCATGACACAGGCTCTGGCAGAATCCCGAAGGACACCCAAAAACACTATGTATGTATATTCTTCTTTCATTTACCTTCATTTTTGTGGTTTCTCATCTACTCTCACAAGATAAGAAGACAACACATCTTTCCCCACAAACTGTTTGTTCTTGAACACGATTTCAACAGAATTTCAAAAGAAGTTGAAGTGCATCTGCTGTTGTACCTTTGTAGAGACTTTTGGCTTGGAGGTTTCTTTCTTTAGTATTGTAGATTGTAGAAACGCTTCCGTTTTTTATGGATTAATCTTACCCATAAATATTAATATTTATAATAAAAAAAATATATTCTTTATAAAAATACAACTAAGATACAAAATGTTTTAAAATTTAAAAAATTATAAATTTTTATAAATAATTAAAATATTAATATTTATTAGAGGTGTAAGGTGAGTATGGGTGTCAAATAAATATTGTTATATTATATATTTAAAAAATTATAATAAAAAAATATACATAAACAACTTTATTCTAGTATAAAACTTTTTTCTTTGTTTAAAATTTTAATTTTTTATGAAATAATAAAAATATTCTTTTTTAATATCATCAATTAGTGGAACTGTGGGTCAATATATCATTGCTATTGTGTATTCGGTTTAGGCTTCTTCTTCTTGCGCCCCTACGTTGTTCTTCTTGCACCCCACAATTTTTTAAATTCCAAAACTGATGTTGACCTTTTATTTGAAAAAGGGCACCGTTGTTACCAGAAATCGGGATCTGAAAGTGTGCTACGGATTCATCAATCAATAATTGATTCATTTTTTTTTCGGATGAAGGGGTGTTCTGGAAGCAAATTTTACATAAATTATTGATTTTCAGATTGCTGAATCCAGAAGCCTAATTCTCTTACGAATTGGTGGATCCAGAATGTTTTTTTTTTAATTATGGATTTTTAAATTCGGAATGCATATTTATGTTACGGATTGGAGGATCCAGAATGCTTTTTTTGAATGATGGATTTTTTAATGTGAAATATATATTTTGAATTACGGATTGGTGGATCCAAAATTTTACTGGAAGTGCCAATCCAAAATTTGTCCCGGATTCCATGATCCAAAATGCGAAAAAATAAATACAGTTCAAGTGCGTTTTAGGGTTTTTAAAAAATAGTAGCACAGTTTGGTCTTTGCATTATTGTGAGAAAAATGTAGGGGTGCAGGAAGAAATTCGCTTTGGTTTAACGTTCATTTAACTAGCTTGGGCTAAAGACCTTTTATTTTTTCATATATTAATTACTTTTGAAACTCTCATATTAATATCTTCACTCCCTGCACCTTTCACATTTGCACCGCACTTTCAATACCGCAACACCTTTACCAAACAAGCTTGGGCCCATTCCGTCGGCCTAGAAATTCACTGTCTCTACCGCACTTTTAATAACGCACCACCTTTACCAAACAAGCCTGGGTCCACTCCCTAGCCCAGCAATTTCACTGTCTGCATCGCACTTTTAATATCCACACCACCCTAACTAAATAAGCCTGGACCCATTCTGCTGGCTCAGAACTTTAGCTATTTGGCACACCCTCCTTTTTATTTATACACCTACCAACTCTTATTTTCTAAGAAATATATAAAAATATAAAATACAAAAAAAAATCAAAATTAAAAATATCAACAAACAAATCTTTTCTAAAAAAAAAGCCCACTCCCTGTATTTCGGTTCTTACTACTTTTATCAAAAATTTCGTTTCTCTTTTTTTCATCTTTTCAAAACCACAACTCGCAATGGCATAAACATTTTTTAAATGGCAATGGCATAAACATTTTTTAAATTTAAACTTTAGAAATATGTAAACCCTGATTTTTCGTTAAGAATGAAAATATACAGGACCAAGGTTTATCCTTGTCTTGTCCTAAACATAAAATATTCAAAAATATTTTCTTTACTTTTAAACATGTTTTCTATTTTCATTTTTGGGGTAAATAAAAATTTATAAAATCACACTCATTTTGTATATTTAATTAGGGGTATCTCTTCAGACGCACGTTGTAGGGGCGTTAATATCTTTCTTACGCGTAACCGACTCTCAGATCTCATAGTTTCACAGACCATCTTTTTAGTTTTTCCATAGTTTTACACAATAAACTATGGTGGCGACTCCATTATCTGTTTTATGTGCGTCTTTAATTCCCTTTGATAATATATGGAAATAAAATAAGTATCACTGAATAATATAATTTATAATTTAAATCATGGGTATCACTGAAATAATGTCATTTAATATTTGTGAATTATTTAAACTTTTTGTTCTCATATATTTAACATTTAAACTCTGTTTAAATTCCTTCGAAGTAAATAATAATTCAGAACGTTGAAGCATAATTTCTCTTCACCTAGCTATTATTCCATTAATCACATTTCGAAAAAGTCATTGATTGAAACAATTCAAACTCAATTGTTCGAAGACTTTTATATATAATACTACCTAGTCAGATTCTTTATTAAAAACATTTAATACATTAATTTTATTTGATACTAATGTTTTCTATAAGTTATAAATGCCAAATAAGATTCAGAAAATATAAATACAGTGTCATAGATCATTCTAAGAATGTAAAGATTAGGCATGGTCACTTCCATGTTATCGTGTTTAGTTTAATGCTTGGACGATGCTTATATCGTTTGATATATATAAGTTACAGCATGCTTCTGATGCTTGTAACCATTTGCTTTTGTATTGTGTTTCCCAAAGGGGTTTCATCTGATATTATTTTTAAAGAGTTCATGATGAAAGATATGGAGGCTTCCATGCTTCTTCCTTTCATTTGACTGAATGAAGTGATTGAATTTGGAAGTGGAAGGATTTATGAATTGGAGGAATGGAAATGAGGAAGTGAATCCGTGATTTTCACAAGGAAACTTAGAAGAAATTGATGTTCTTCTTCAAGGTGTTCTAGGCTAGGTTTCTTGAACACTAGCAACGATCAAAGTTGAAACAAGAGAGTGAATTATTCTAAATCACAGAGTTTCATTACTCAACAAAGTTTTCATTTACAAAGAGGAGGAAGGCTCTATTTATAGCCATGGAGGGGAGGAGTAGTGTGTGGAAGAAGCTACCCAAACCCTAACTTGCATGGTAAGTTAGGGTTATAGTTTATGAGCCTTACCGCCCAAGCATCTACAAACCCTAGTTTGCTTAGAAAGTTATGGTTTCTAGAAGCTCTTCCATGCACTTCTAGCCCTCTAGGGTTAAGATTTATTTCCACTCTACTTGTGATCTAGAATACAAAGTCAAGAAGGAAATTCCCTACTCTACTATGTACAATTATTTACAAGACTAATAGATTGAATATCTTTTGTAAAGCTTTATAATCTTCTTTGTTCTTAGCCTGAGTTATGGTGGTTAGATATGTTGGGATGGTCCTTCATCAGGTTCTCCCTCTTGAAAGGATTTGTCCTCATGGTCTTCCCTCCATTAGGTTACATATGTCTACCACCACTTTTATGTTTGTGTTTTAATTTTCCCTCCAAGGTTAAAGATTAACCCATGGAAACAATCTAATAGTAAAATGAATGAAATATGCACAACAAAAGTAAGAAGAAAATTGTAAGAAAGGACCTTGGTTTCAAGGTCAATGTACTTCTTACCTAAGAGATAAACATATTGGATCCAAGGAGTATGTGTGTTGTCTTTTCTATTTACTTGTTTTTGTATCTTGTGAATTTGCCTATTTGTGTAATCTTCTTGTTTTATTTTAAGTAATGCTTCACAAGGTTTATTTCTAAAGGAGTTTATTCTTATGTCTGGTTCAACTCCAGACAAAATATTTTCTTCAAGTAAGCCCACAAAAAGTGTTATGAGGAAGAAGGGGTCATTTCAATGTCTAGTTCAGCTCTAGGCAAAGAATATTTTGTTAGGTCTTATTCTTCTTCAGATTCTAAACTTTAGATTAAAATATTTCTTCTTCATGGGAAGACAATTGAGTATCAATTAAACTTTTATCATCATGATCTGTTAAAGATAGTTTTTCATTGGAAGAACATTCGAAATTTTGGTGTTCCTGGCCAAGATCATTAGAATTCAAAGAATGATGATATGTAGAATCTGGTGGAGGATACAAAATTGACTCATTTCTTAGTTTAAAAAGAGTTTGGATGTAAGGGAGGCAATAAAGGATGCGATTATCTTTGGATTGGGCCTCTCATATGTTTTCTTAGAATTTTCAGAAGTTTTAAGAAACTGAGCAAACATGTTTTTCAAATCAGAGATTTCACTCCTTGTTTCTTGTAACTCCCTTTTAAGCTTTTCTCTCCTCTTATTTTAGAAATGTTATGCTTACTAAGTTCATGCAAAACCCAACAAATGTTAATTTTAACACAGAAAGCCCAAACCTACTAACAGAAAATTGTGATTATCAAACTAAAGGTATCACTACAACCCTAAACTAGTAGAGATTTATTTGCCTACCAAACTTTACATGCAAGCATATAATCCTAAGCATGCAAACAACACAATAAGAAATCATCCCAAGAAAAAAAAGGTAAAGAGAAACTCCCAAGAAAAAAAGGCAAAAAGAAACTCCTAAGAAAATGGGACAAAGAGAAACTTACTCTAAACAAATTATGATCAATAGATTATCTTCTCCTTTTTGGTAGCACTCCTAAGATCGACTTAGATCTTGAAAAGAAAGAACAAATAACTAAGAAACTTCATAAAAAGATAGAGAAAAATTGATTTTAAATAGATAATAGTTTTTATAAAATGAAATTTAAATATTTAAAGTTCATACTTAATCTAATTTAAATCTCTTGTAATCTTAAACTAAATTACTCAGTCCTTACACATTTTATAATATGAGCTTCATTTAGAATAGTGAATTTGTGTCTAGTTTTATATATGTTATATCTTATATATGAGCTCATTGATCAAAAATAGTTTTTATCGTCCTCAACTTTCATCTAATGTCTCTATCACAAACACTTGACTATTGTTAACAATATATTAAAACATTGAAAATAAACATAAGAATTAAAAATTAAGATTGATCATTTAAGGTTTAAATTTCAATCATTCTAATAGTATGGTGAAAATCAAATTAAAAATGATTAATTTTAAACAAATAACTAAAATCCATGAAATAATCTAACTAATTTATACGAAATAAACTATAATCATAAATTACAATTCTTGAGGAAACTATAGCGCGACTCTAGTAAAATAAATTAGAAAACTAAATTGTTTAATATCGCAAGAGAAAAATAAAGAAAAATTATAGGAAAGTGTCCAACTTTTTTCCAAAGAAAATAAACTAAAAATTAATCTGAAAATAAAGGTGTAAAAGAGTGTATAACATTAAAGATAAATTTAAGTAATAGACTTTAACATCTTTTTTATAAATTGTTATTCGCATTTCCTACCTAACTTCATTTTCTTTATTTTTTTTTCAAGTTTTTGTTCTTCTGATTAATTTATAATTAATTCTATAACATCCATTTTATTTTGGGAATCTTTTATCATTGTTACAAATGCTTATTTTCCTACTCTTTTGCTGATTCAACTCCGCAAATTTCGTCCACTATGCAATTAATTAAACCAATAGCTTTTCCATTTATCAATTGACCCTACAACATCCCCACCATCATACTAATCTTTCTCCACATAACATGTTTATTAAGTGGCTTTCAAATAGTATAATTTGTGGAGATTAATTCAATAACAATTCACCCGAGATTCCACCATGCACTAACGAAAACCAAAGTTCATTATCCCACTTATTGGCAAAGAAAACTAAGATAATTACCATCTTCAAGAAACAATATTTACCTCTCTCCCATCTTGCACATAAATAGGCACCCCAAATATCTTCTCACGGCCCAAAATTACCAACAAAAAGGTTTTGGCTTGCATTAAATAAAAAATTTATACTTAATTCGTCTACTGATTTACTTTCAGAAAAAAAAAATCTAAATGTAAGTAACTTCACTTCAAAATTAATTTTGCAAATGTTCATCTAGACACACTAAAATGGCCTAGAGTCGCAAATTTTTTGTTTCAGGAATGGCACATTTTCTCATGATTCATATTATATCTGATTTGATCTAGAGTAGATGTACACATGTATTATATATATGTCTATATACAATTAGTTACATCCTAGTCATGATTCATTAGAATATTCATTAGGCAATTCATTAGACAATTCATCCCTCTGCTGGCGCATTCTAGCTGCCCATGACATATTCCCTCCTCCACCATCCTTGCTGCTACTTCTTCTCTTCAGCTCTGACAGTTGAGATTGCCACCTAGATTTCCATTCAGTTTTTTGCTCCACCACCTTTTGAAAAACAACAGCTTTGATCAGTGAGTAAAACAAATAAGTGTTCTAGCCAAACTACCACGCCCCCCTTTTCGCAAATTTAAATATAGAAGAAAAAAAAGTTACATGAGAGCAACAATTCACAGGGAATTGGACAACCGCACACCCAAATACAATGAATTCAAATGTCCTCATCTCTTTAGAATGCATGATTCACGAATTCCCGTAGTAGGTCCTACTACTCATCACCACTATGAGAAGATGGCAAATATGAATAAAGAAATAATTAAGATCACACTCAGTCTCATTATGGTTGGACATTTAAATTATATCCATGGACACTGTTAACCTCTACGACTTATAATGTGCTGAAGAGTCAATTATTACATGTTCTACAGGAAAACGTACTTATCCAGGTTTCGCTGTGGTGGGCAGGGATTGAAGTTGACATATTAAAAACCAATAAAGAAATGGAAAAAAGGAACAAAAGGCAGAATAGGAAGAAACAACCAATTAATATTTAAATACCAGGAAAATGCATAAAAAAGTCTCTGCCAAGAGCCCTCATAATTTGTGAAAATAGCCTGACTGAGTGTAGGTACAGTGCAGAAGTTAATAGACATTGCAAACAATAATACCACCTCGCAGCAAGGACAAATCAGCTTATACTCATGAAAATGAAATTTAACTTGTACAACACTTTCATCTGCTGAAGAGGCAACTATACAATTAATATACAATAATACCACTACAACACACAAGTGCAGATTCTGTGGTGGTGAGATGGGATTGAAGTCGACATCTTCAAAATGGAAAAAAGAATAATCCAGAATGAAAAGAAATAATAATAATAATAATAATAATCTATTTATACAAGGAAACTTTCATATCATAAGGACCTGTGTCATAGTCCTCATAAATTGTAAAAATCTATGGATACGAGCAGAGCAGTAGTCATCTTTGTAGGGACACATTAAACACTAATATATAAGTTCATAGCAAGAAGACTATGTAATACCACCGTGAAAAAGAAATTCCAAAGAAGCAAGGTGACCCCTAGAACTGTAAAGTTTTTTCATCTTGAAAAAAAGGCACAGAACAGAGCAAGAATTTCCCATTACCAAGTTATAACAAGCACCCAGAAATATCAAATATCAGAATTCAAAAGTGTATGATGCTTCATGAAACAATTCCCATTCCAGGTTAAAATTGTGCGGTACTCCAACAGTCAAATTATGCGTTCAAGACTTAGATAGGGTAAACAAATCAGTAGTAAAGAAATCATCTGTAAATCCTAACTTTTATCAAATCATAACTTTGAGACTCAAGATGAAAATAGCCCAAATAAATCAGATATAAACGATTTATAGTGCTCGATACTACAGCTATACACTAGAAACTGACAAAAGAATTATCTACAAGATTCTTGAAACATTATAAGCCATAAGTAATCCATCACAACAAGTCAGAACACAATTAAAACAACCACCTGACCAAAACAAGTTCACACGGATTGTGAGTGCAAAGCCTCTTAATTTAAAAATTAAAAAAAAAAAAAGAGTAAAAGAGCAACCGAACATGAGGCAGGATCGGGGAAGAAAAGCGATTCCAGAAACAGAAAACAGAAGAAATCATTGAATCGTATGAATCAGAAGCTGGGCAAACACAGAATTGAAATCGGAAATCAAGCGATCGAGAGGAGTATTTATGCAACCCTAGATGCAACGAGGTGTACCTGATCGTGGTAGTTGTGGCGTCTCCGGGCGTTGAAAGCGAAGTTAATGCCCTTGGCCATGTCATGATCGTACATGGCTCTTCGGGAAGGATCGGAGAGAGTTTCGTAGGCTTCCTGCACCTGAATAAACCGTTTGGTGTACTCCTCGACCCGACCCGGAGGAGACACGTCCGGGTGGTACTTTCGGGCGAGTTGCTTGTACGCGTTCTTAATGTCCATCAAGGAACCGGATTCGGGTATACCCAGAAGCTCGTAGAAGCTGAACTCCGTCATTAGTCCCTCGTTCTTCAGAGTAGCCTTGGGAAACGCGATACGGGTGACGGGTCGGGTGGGTCTCAAGAACACCGGAGACACGGTGGGGACGCAGAAGCCACGGTGGTTGCTTCCGTGTACGGTTAAGCCATGACACCGCATTATTATTGTTATTTGTCTTTCTATCTACTTTCCTCTCGCTCTTACTTGCGTTTTGGCCTTGCTCGTTATGACCTATCGATTTTATATGGTTGTCATTATTTATTTACTTTTATTTTTTGTTTTGGATTTTGTGATTGGTTTGTGCTTCTTTTAGCCAGTAGACAAAATTAGTGGGAGGGAGGTTATAGTGTGGACTTAAACAAATCCACATTTTTAAACCAAAAAATATACGTTCACAACCACCTAATTCTCATGTAATTGTTTTAAAAATATATATATAAAAAAAAGATAAAATTTGTAATTAAATAATGTAAAAAATTAATAAAATAATAATACTGAGGATGGTTGTTATGTGGTGTAAAAAAGACAATGAATTATCAATTTATCATGATTTTTTTAAATTGAGTCACGCATTTGATACGACAAAAATAGATAATAACTATGGGATAAAATCACAAAAAAATATGATGTGTGTTAATTATATGTATGATAAATTGTAAAATATATAACCTATTTTACCTATGATTCCATTAAAATCACTAAATACTAAACACGTAATAGTTTTTTAAATTGGAAGGATTCATGCACTAAAAATAAGGAGGAATAACTGTTTTTCAATTCTACAATAACTTTTTTTCATTTTTTTATCCCAATTTTGAATGTTGTTAACACACATTAATATTCACGACAATAATATAATATAAATAATAAATACTTCATCATTAATAAATTGACTTTTTAATAGAGACGATGCATTGTATGAATAATAAATATTATGTGGAGTCTTATCTATAAGAATATATAAAGAGAATTTCTGCTAAAATATTTTATAACTATTTTTTGGTGTATAACTTTTTTTTCCGATTTTATTTTTGTTTGTATATCTTATTTTAAATTTTAAGATTATAAGAACATTTTTGTCAAAAAAAAATTCTAAATTACGGTTTTTTTCTTCGTCTTCTCTCTGTCATTTTAATTCTAAACCAAATTAAACTATAATATTATATATTGAGAGTTAGTTAACAACTACAAAAAATATTTATTAACATTTTTTTATATTTAATTGTATTATATCTATAATTTTGAAAACATGGTAAAAAAATGTAAATATGTATATAGTTTCTAATAGTAAGATCAGTAAAAAAAGATAAATTTATAATTAAATAATGTAAAAATTTAATAAAATAATAATACTGAGGATGGTTGTTAAGAGGGTGTAAAAAAACAATAAATTATCAATTTACCATGATTTTTTTAAATTGAGGCACACATTTGATACGACAAAAATAATAGATAATAACTATGGGATAAAAACACAAAAAATATGATGTGAGTTAATTACATGTATAATAAATTAATCTCAAATTAGTTTCCAAGATTTTAACTACTAATTAGATTCTAAATTTGATAGCAAAAATCTTGATAGTTAATTAGACACCTAAAAATTATTTATTAATAATAAAATCTAATTTAAAAATTAATAAAATATATATGATGTAATCAGTATAATAACTAATTACTTTTTATTTTTAAAATTGATTTCTATTTAATAATTTTCTTGTAGTAGAAATTACAGTTAAAAGAGTTTGATCTTCTATGTAAAGGCAAAATAAAAGAGTTCCAAAGACACTAAGAAAACCTATGAAGTTCCCCTAATTTTGTTTTCATCAATATAACTTTTGTTAATAAAAATAATATTTAAAATAATCTTTTAAAAATATAAATACACATAATTTATAATTAATTAAAATATTACAATATACATAAATTTATAATAAATTAAAATACTACATTATGAATTTATAATAATATTTACAAAAATTAATATGCATAAATTTATAATAAAAATAAAAAATGTAAATATGATAACTTTGTTTCCACTAGTTATAATAATATTGTTATTATAAATTTAATAAAAAAAAGTATATTGACTTATTTTTAAAAATATGATTAAATTAAAAATAATCAAAATAATGTGATAAAAAAAATCATAATAAACAAATTAAAAAACATTATACCTAAATTTTTATATTTGTCTTTTATTATGGGTGAAAGTTTTAGTACAGGACTGAAAAGGTAGTAATCTTGTTAGTTTTTTCATTTTATTATTATATTAATGTGATATTTATTTATTTGCAATGAATATGGATAGTTTTTTTACCACATATTTTGGTCATGTTCTCCACTTTTTTATTTCGTAATTGTGTTTTTAAATAGTTTCTGAATAATAATATCGTACTGAATATTTATTGTATTTTCATGGTATATTTGTTGTATAAACGGTAGATTAGGAATGTCTTCATACAAGATCTGAATACTACTTTGTCTCATGATTAATTCTTGGAATTAATTTGTTGCATGTGCTTTCTTTAGACAATGACTCAATGAAACTTCAAGGCTTGATTTGTGCAATTCATCAGTCTTTCCATTTTCTTTAGTCAAACACTAAGTATGAAAACTCTGGATATTGACTCATGTGTGTCTTGATGTTCCTACAATACATTTAGTAGAAACTTTTTGTGATTCTCAACAATCAATATATTTTATATATTAAAGCATGGATATTCTTGAAAATAATATCTTAGATTATTTCTAAATTATCGAGTTTTTCTATTTTTAGTTATTAATTCATAAACATTATCAACACTTTTCAGATTAAGCTTAAATTAAAATGTTTGAGTATAGTTAGATTTAATTCGGTTTTATATTTTGAAAAACATGTTATCAATTTCATACTCTATTTTTTTGAAAACTTTCCTATACAGACTTTGAATTAATCAATAGGTGTACAATTGTATTCAAAATCAATTTGTAAACACTCAGAAAAATACATATTTTATTCTGAAATATTTAAGCATTATATATTCATGAACAAAATTGTGTCCTTTGTCATTTTTGCAAACACTTTCCTTTCTCAATGTGTGATATCAAAACAAGTATGAAAACATGTAACAATCATTTAAACAATATATAGAATGTAAATATTAAGTTTGGAAACTTCATGTTAAATGACTGTCCAACCCACATCATCATTTGTCATGTGTATCATGACTTGATCATTGTTTGATGCATTTCTAATGATCTCATTGTTTGTCAGTGTACTCCTTAATAGCATGGTCCATTGAGTTCTTTAATAGACATCAATTGTTGTCTTAATGAGACTTTTGGTACAAACCTTGTGTGTTTGTCACTTCCATCTGATACTATGCTCATTCCTGTTAATGTTTGTTTTGTGTTGTGTAGTCTAGTGCTTTTCATTTCATAATTTAAAGTGTTTTGGTAACTATTGTATCTTATCATTGTAGATTTCTAATATAATCAAAACATGCTTGAAGACTCTTATTATGAGATTGTCTAAGTCTTACTGAATTGTCAAGGGTCTTAACGTATGTCCATTCCCCACGTTATAAATGGCCACAATGAGGCTATTGTGTACAACTATTCAAGAGGTAGTGTTTGGAAGTGGTCGTACTTCTAGTACTCTTGGGATTTTTCAATAAAGGTGTGGGCATCCTTATGAAGTCTTGGCCAATAATGCCTTGCTCTCAAAACCTGTGATGATATACATTGAGTTCCTGGATGCATCCCACATATGCTCATGTGGAGTACGACGACATATTTATCTTCTCCATTCCTCTTCATCAACAATGTGGGGGCTTGATTGCCTCAAGAAGAAACACTTAAATATCAAGTATTTTTTTGCAAGAACTTTCCTAACACATGCACTTTTACACTATCACACCCTATATCTAATAACAAGAATAATTCCTTTTTGGTGTGAGAGATCAAAGTAGTTGAAATCACAAACCATTCACTAGTGCAAAAAGAAGAAAAGGATACGCTTTATTTAGTGTGGCTTTTGCGCTACCCGCTTTCGTAAAAAATGCGGTGGCATTTTTGAAATTATTTTGATTTACGAATGCGGTTATTTGAATAACCGCATTCGTAAATCAAAGCACTTGTTTTTCGTTTTTCTTATATATGTTTTTTTCCTTGCATTGGTGGTCTCGAAGCACTGTTTCGTTGGCTGACATTCGTTTTTCTTACATTGTTTTGTTTCTCGCATTGCTCAGTATTCTTTCATTGTCTTCGTGGTTTCTTGTGGATTTTTTGGTTTGCTCCGTTGCTGCTTCCCTGTCCGCCACCGTTGTTGGCGCTCCCGTGACTCTTCATCAACGTTGGCTTCACACAAGATTGACGATGTTTTAAAAATTTTAATTTTTTTTTAATGATTTGGCATATACAAGTGCGGTTAAAGCAAATAACCGCACTTGTAAATGGTATTTATAAATGCGGCTATATAGCCGCATTTATATTTCTTGATTTACAAGTGTGTGTTGAT
>Ga0123342_1002320_pt1 | contig 31638 bp, 34 predicted proteins | sample Turbeawhitnodule_FD_89960 | JGI IMG/M metagenome (GOLD analysis project Ga0123342, IMG submission 89960) | Root nodule microbial communities of legume samples collected from Mexico - Turtle bean Mexico white nodule | ecosystem: Host-associated > Plants > Roots > Nodule | place: Mexico: Nepantla... | reverse complement strand
TCGCGTGCTAGCTTACTCCTTGAGTAGAGGACTTAGCCGCGCGACTGGTTACTACACAAAAACGACGCTCAAGTTGCCTCAACCTAGATGACGACACGTGTAGGGTTGGATGCTACCTGTTATCCCAACCCAGATGATGACAAGTGTAGGGCTGGATGGAATAGAAAAATGACGCTCAAGCTATCCTAGCTCAGATGATGACACGTGTAGGGCTGGGCGCTACCTGCTATCCCAGCCCAGATGGCGACACGTGCAGGGCTAGATGTGAGCCACGCGTCCAAAAACATAACGGCTTGGAGAGAGAAGAAACCTAGCTATAAAGGTAAACTTAGCAGAATTTGCAGAGGTACGTTTTTCATACGGCTCATTGATAGGGTTGTGTGCCTTTAGTACGGTTCTACAGAGCATATTTTCTCTGAGTTTTTTGGGTGTTCTTGTTACTGACTTGAGCGTCGGAGCGCCACCGGCAGCAGAGGCGCCACCTTGTGTTTTCAGGTTCTCAGAGAGGTTTTCTGTGGTGTGGACTTGAAGGCCACGTGGAGTCAAGCTGGTGAGGAGGTTCGAGACGAGGCATCGCTCTTACGCTAGGTCAACCGGCAGGATCACCAGCTCATTATATCACACCTAAAATCACCCTTTTCTCTGTCGTAGAAGATCCTGAAAATCATCTCACGACATTCAGGGCTCAAATGATCATCTCTAGAGGATCGGATGCCATCCGATGTAAGATGCTCATGGGTACTTTTACGGGCACAACCCTACAATGGTTTAGTGGAATTCTGAATGGTCACATCACCTCTTTCCCTCATTTCTCTTTGATGTTTAAAGAACAATTAACCCCCTAGGTTGTATGACCTTTTCAGTATCAGACAAAAGGAAGGGGAGGCACAAAAAGAATATCTGAATAGATTTTGTGTGGTCACGGTAAGGCTTCAACACATGATGAAGAGATGATGGTCACTGCCTTTGAACAAAGGATGACGACAGGACCGTTCAGTGATTCATTAATGAGGAATCCAACAAAGACGTTATCTGAGATACGTGAACGAGTTGTCGCCCACATCGAGGCGGAAGAGGTCGTACTCAGGAAAAATGGCAGCTCACGCTCAAGGCAACTTAGACCTAATGAGAAAAATTGAGATTGGTCTTTGGGGATCAATGAAACCGTCGCACAAAAGAGACAAATTTGAGGTATGTTCCGTATACAGCCAAGAAAGATGAGCCCAAGACGAAGGCTAGGGAGGATTCAACAACCAGGCTCGAATTCCAAGTATCCTATAAAGAGATTTTGAGTAGGCCAGAGGTAGCAGATAAACTAAAGTTCCCCCATAAGACGGATCAGTTCTTGGGGTCACGAAGAGATGCTTAGTGCGAATTCCATAGAGCATTTGGGCACAATGTTGATTGATGCATAGCCTTAAGTTTCCAACTGGATAGCCTAGTCAAGGAGGGGTTCTTGAAGGAATATCTCGAAGCTAACCTGGAAGAACCAAAGGGAGAAGTGGCTATTAGGGACCAAACACATGAGACACCGATCCACAGAGAGTTGAACAGCATCGCGGGAGGATTTTCTGAAGGAGGAAGCTCGAATTCCAAACGTAAACGATACGCGCGAGCAGTGATGTCCCTGGATACAAGGCAACTCGATCGCCCTACGGAGCCCACTCTCTGCTTCACGAGTTTTGACTTAGAAGACGTGTTTCCTCATGAGGATGATCCGATGGTGATATCCGTCATCACAGTGGGGCAAAAGGTGCACAAAGTTTTGGTCGACCAGGGGAGCTCGGCATATGAGATGTTTTAGAGAACGTTCACCAATTTGCAGTTATCCTCTAATCATATGAGGCCATACGATGGCTATTTGATCGATTTTGTGGGAGACTAGGTAGAAGTATGTGGGTACGTTGAGTTGAGGACAACCTTCTCTGATGAAAACACGGCCAGAACGATTACCATCAAGTATATCATTCTTAACGCGTCTTCTGCTTACAACTTACTTTTGGGGCGACCTTCCCTGAACATGTTGGGCGCAGTAGCCTCAATCGCTCATATGAAGATGAAGTTGCCCTTTTCTGAAGAAGGGGTGTGTTAGAATTGAGGGCCTTAAACAAGAGGGGGGGGGGGGTGAATTGTTTTCAAACGTTTTTAACAAAGATTGAAGGTATGAAGAAAGTCAAAGAAGAATCACAGTCAAAAGAATCAAAGAACACAAGATAGAAAACAATTTTAGTTGAATTCCGGAAATTCAACTGGTTGTTTTTATCAGTAGAGTGTAAAAACAACTAAAATCAGATATACAAGAGTTAAGGAAGAGAAAGAATCACACAAAGCAATTTTATACTGGTTCACTCTTATGCCAAGAGCTATATCTAGTTTCTAGAAACCTTTAGGTATCCACTAAGTAATCAAAAACCATATTACAAACACACAACCACCAAAGAAGTGATCTTGATCCCCTCAAGAACACACACTTCCTTTGGCACACCACAAACACACCACAGATCAGAACATCCTTTGACTGTTTAGGGTTTAGGGACAACCACCAAAGAAGTGATCTTGATCCCCTCAAGAACACACACTTCCTTTGGCACACCACAAACACTAAGTAATCAAAGCAATTTTATACTGGTTCACTCTTATACCAAGAGCTATATCCAATTCCTAGAAACCTTTAGGTATCCACTAAGTAATCAAAAACCATATTACAAACACACAACCACCAAAGAAGTGATCTTGATCCCCTCAAGAACACATACTTCCTTTGGCACACCACAAACACACCACAAATCAGAATACCTTTTGACTTTGTGACACTAGTACTTACAGAATTACAAATGAATAAAGAAATAAGATTGATCACACCTGGTACAAATCAAATCAAAGTACACAGTAAGTCCTACTTCACTCTCAGAGAAATATCCAAAGCCTTAAGCAATCTTGGAGAAAACTTGATTTCAAAAACTGATCTTGTAACTCTTAATGCTAGAAATGTAAAACAAAACATATATACTCCAATAAGTAGTTGAAAACATTTATTATAAAAGCCAAATCAGTTTCAAATCATTTAAAGCAAATTTAACTAACTTAACAAAATTATGTTAAGCTAGTTAAAAAAAATAGTCGGTTGTTTTGTCGAAATAACCGATTGAATTGATTTGACAACAAAGTCAACCAAATTCAAATATGCCAAAACCAGTTTTAAAAACCTTAAGTATGAAACAACCGATTGAAACGATAAAACAACTGGTTGTTTTTCTACTTCTTCATAAAACACTCTTTTCAAAAAGATTTGAATTAAACCAGCTTTAGATTCAAACTAAGAGTGAATTAACAAATTCAAAACTACCCCAGAACACACCCAACTAAGCTACAATCAACCTTCAAGCAATCCATGGAGATTTGGAGTCATCAAAGGGAAGAAGTTCAAGCTCGGCACCTCGTTGTGCAAAGAGTTGGAAGATAAGATAGTTGATGTAATATCGGAGAATATGAATGTTTTCGCATGGTCATCCGCAAACATGCCCGGAATAGACCCAATCTTTCTATGTCATTGGCTTAACATGGATGAAAAGGCCAAACTCGTTGTAAAGAGGCGAAGAAAATTCAATGAAGATAAGCGCCTCGTCATCCAAGAAGAGACTCAGAAGCTCTTGGATGCTGGCCACATAAGGGAGATCCAATATCCTGAGTGGTTGGCAAATGTTGTGTTGGTAAAGAAGGCCAACGAGAAGTGGAGGATGTGTGTCGACTTCACTGATTTGAACAAGGCTTGTACTAAGGATTATTACCCACTACCAAGCTTAGACTCCTTGGTTGACAGCGTTTCAGGTTGTCAGTTGTTAAGTTTTTTAGATGCGTTCTCAGGGTATAATCATATACGTATGCACCCAAAGGACGAGAGTAAGAACACCTTTATGGCCAAGGTCCTATAAGGTCATGCCCTTTGGCCTAAAAATGTTGGTGCAACTTATCAAAGACTCATGGATTGGATCCTTTCCTCAATGCTCGGGAAAAACGTTCAAGCATATATAGACGACATGGTTGTCACATCAGAAAGAAAAGATTAGCATAATGTCGACCTAGAAGAACTATTCGCAACGATAGCGAAGCATAATCTAAAGCTTAATCCAGATAAGTGCTTGTTCGGGGTAGAAGCGGGAAAGTTTCTTGGCTTCCTGTTGACTGAAAGGGGCATAGAAGGAAACCCTGCCAAATGCACAACGATCATAGGGATGAGGAGCCCGACCAATGTGAAGGAAGTACAACAACTAACCGAGCGCATTGTCGCCCTATCTCGTTTGTTGTCAGCCAGTAGAGATAAAGGGTACTCCTACTTCCAATGTCTTAAGAAGAACAACCATTTTGCGTGGACTAGTGAATGCGAAGAAGCTTTCACCAAGTTGAAAGAGTACTTGGCCAGTCCTCCTGTTTTTGGTAAACCAGTCCCAGGAATTCCCATTCGTCTTTATTTTGCGATTATAGGGGGCAATCAGCTCAGTCCTTTCGCAAGATCAGGATAAGGTCCAGAAGCAAGTCCATTCCATAAGCAAGGTGTTATAGGGACCAAACACTCGGTACCAAGCTATCGAGAAGTTTGCCCTAGCTATGGTGTTCGCAGCTCGACGGCTTTGCCATTACTTTCAGAGCTTCATCATTATCATCATAACTGACCTTCCCATACGTAAGGTCCTCCAAAAGCCTGATATAGCAGGTCGGATGGTCCGTTAGGCGGTTGAGCTATTCGAGTTTGACATACAATATGAACCACGAGGGTCAATCAAAGGCTAGGTGTACGCAGACTTTATGGTGAAACTTTCATCCAAGGACTCTTAGCCTGATCCTAATGATTTCCAATGGATCTTTTCGGTTGATGGGTCCTCCAATCAGCAAAGGAGCTGGGGTCATTTTAGAAGGACCGAGCTATTAATCAAGAAAGCCCTGAGGTTCGCATTTAAGGAAATAATCAATCAAGTTGAGTATGAGGCCTTGATAGTAGGGATGTTGCTAGCCAAAGAGTTAGGAGCTCAGAGCTTGTTGGTGAAGAGTGACTCATTGCTCATCACCGGGCAAGTCACAAACGAGTATCATGCTAAGGACCCACAACTAGCCTCATATCTCAGGTACGTGATGATATTGAGAGCAAATTTCTCTATGTTCGACCTTGTTCATGTTCCCAGAGAACAAAACTCCCGAGCAGACCTGTTGTCTAAGCTAACTAGCTTAGGTAAAGGAGGCCGACAAAGATCAGTGATCCATGAGACATTAAAGTCACCCAGAACAGCTGTAGAAGGGTTGTCCGAGGTCGACAATTTAGAAGTCTTAGGGATTAGCTCAGGAAAGGGGAGAAATCATTGATTGATGATTTGAGAAACCCTGAAAGTCCCAAGGATAACACCCATGAGTTATTCGAGGATGAATTTCTTGAAGTTCTGTAGGTCAACACCACAGAGACTTGGGTAGCACCCTAAAAGCGTTATCTTGCTGATGGGTTACTCCCCGCCAAGCCTGCGGAGGCCAAAATTGTGAAAAGGAACGCAAGTTGGTATACCCTGATAGACGGGAACCTATTTTGTCACGGTTATACCCACTCGATCCTCACGTGTGGAAGTGGAGATCAGTGCGTCTGCATAATGGTTGAGCTTTATGAAGGCATTTGCGGCAGTCACATAGGAGGACAAACTCTCTCGTTGAAAGTCACACAGCAGAGTATTATTGGCCGACCATGAAGGAGGATTATGTGAGATACGTCCAACACTGTGAGCAATGTCAGAAGCACGCTGATTGGTGCCATGCACCAGTTGAGGAACTGCGATCAATTTATAGCCTATGGCCTTTCCATACATGGGGGATAGACATTTTAGGCCCTTTCCCTTTGGCAATATGTCAGATGAAGTACCTCATTGTGGCCATATAATACTTCACCAAGTGGATTGAAGCTGAGTCAACTGCACAAATAACTGCTCATAAGGTCCAACATTTTATGTGGAAGAACATTGTGTGTTGTTTTGGGGTTCCGAGACAACTAGTGTCCGACAACGAAACTCAATTCGCTAGCCAATAGTTGGGTAAGCTGTGCTCGGAGCTCGAAATAAAACAAGTATTCACCTCTGTAGAACCCCCCAGATGAATGGCCAGGTTGAGTTAGCTAACAAAGTCCTACTAAGAGGGTTGAAAAGAAGGTTAGAAAAGGCATAGGGAACTTGGTTAGAAGAAATTCCTAGAATCTTGTGGTCCTATCACACCACCCCGCAATCGACAATGAAAGAGACGCCTTTTAGTTTGATATATAGGTCAGATGCCATGATACCAGTAGAGATACAAGAGAATTCTCCCAGGTTCCAAAATTTTGTTATTAAAGAGTCTAACGAAGGAAGAAAGGTAAACCTAGATTTGTTGGACGAGGTGCGTGATCATGCCCGCATCAACTCGGAGGCTTTAAAGAGAAGGGTGGAGTTAAAGCACAAGACCAAGATGAAACCTCGGCAGTTCAAGGTTTCTAACTTGGTGATGCGAAAGGCCCACCCCTACCAGTTGGAGAACAAGTTATCCCTAAAGTGGACTGACCTATTTTGCGTAGTCGAGGTGCTCGAAAATGGAGCGTATAAGTTAGAAACCCTAGAAGGAGGAGTCATCCCATGAACGTGGAACGTGGCAAATCTCAAGTTTTACTTCAATTAAGACATTTAGTTTTGGATGTTTTTCTTTTGAACAATATGTTATTTAAGGTGATGCTCTTTTTTCCCTTGAAGGGGTTTTCTAGCGAGGTCACCTATGAATAAATTTTTTCTTCAAAGATGATGCATGAAGCAAACTAGTTTTGATTTAATAGCATTGATGTAGTACACGGTAAGTCAACCTTACTTAGTGTAAGTATGTTTACCTGAGCATAGGCGCCCTGTGAGATTAATTTGTTTGTTGATTTATTTGATTTAGAACATGGTAAGTAAACCTAGCTCGGCGTAAGCAAGACTACCTGAGCATAGGTACCCTGCAAATTGAATTGATGGGAATGTATTGTTCGATTTTATGAATGATAAGACGACCTAGCTTGGCGTAAGTACGACTGCCCGAGCTTAGGCGCCCTGCGGTACAAATTTATTTGTTGAATTAATTGATTTGACTCATGGTAAGACGTCCTAGCCCGGAGTGAATAGAGTCATCCGAGCGTAGGTGCTCTGTGGATGTAAGGTTATTGGAATTCGTACATGGTAAGTCGACCTAGCTTGGGGTAAGGACAACTATCCGAGTGTAGGCGCCCTGTGAGATGAATGTATTTGATGAGTTATTTTGGCACATGTTAAGACGATCTAGCTCGGAATAAGTATAGTCATTCGAGCATAGACGCCCTGCGAATATGAGTTTACTTGATACGATATGGGGAGAAGACGACCAAGCTTAAGATAAGTGCAACTACCTGAATAGGTACCTTATGAAGTAAGGCATCATGAAATCGATGCAGTAATTTTATCGAGGACCGCCCAATATGGGAGTTGTAGTTACTAGTGAGATCAAGTTGAAGTATAAGATTGTCCTAACCACAAAAGCGTCACTTACTTAAGGGTAGACGTTCTATCAAGGTAAATAAGTTATTACTTTCATGCTTAAGTTAGAAGAAACTTGTTGTATAATTTGTGTTAAGATGAAGAGGATGAGTTAAGTATCGAGGCATACGTTTGTAAAATTCCCAAAATCAGTATACATAGGAAAAATCATAAGCACTGAATATATATGAGAAATGTTCAAATTGTCAAGGTGTCAAGGGAGTTTAACATATGCATGAATATTATAGACCATAGAAAAGTTTAACTTAGTCTTCCATTAATTGACCCTCGACCACGGTTTTACCCCGGCCGAGTTCTAAAAAGTCCAAGGTAGGATGGATTGCTGCTGCCTGTGTAAGAGCTGTCTTGAATCCTACAAGGTAGGATTGAGCAACATCTTGTTTGAAAGATTTGGTGGCCTTAGTAAGGTCTTCCCCTCGGTCGGTTACCTCCTTTTCCAACCCCTTGATTTGGGACATGAGTTTGCTCCTTTCTTCGGTTCGGCTTGGTGCCTTTTGAGCCTTCTTTTTCAGGAGACGTTTGGTTTCTTCATGCAGATCAGTAAGGCGTGCAGTTTCAGCTCGGGTATGGTCATTTAGGCTTTTGATCTTGGCCTGGAGGCATTCTACCTCCCTCTAAAGCTCCACGACCCTTTGATCTTTGGCGGATTTTCAGTCTCGTGGCAATAACCAATCAACCCATGGAAAAGGCCTGCCCAATTTGCTTCATGGTGTCACGAAGTAGATGATTTTCTTCATGGACCATGAGCCTATTTTTGTCCTCGTTGGGCAGGAAGGTAGTTTCATCATAAGTTGGGACGTCAAAATTTGGATCCCACAGGCTTTTCCCCGAGAGATCTCGGCTTCGCTTTCTTGAATGACGATGATATCTTGATGCGGAGCTCGACCATCTGAGTGATAATGCTCGGTATGGGGAGTGGGTCGCTTCCTCTTCCTCTTGAAAACGAGCCCAGAGGTAGTCTCCTCATCCTGATCGGTCGGAGTTTGAGTAATCAAAGTTGGAGCCTTTCTCTTCCGCGTCAAAGGTTCATTGGGCAGACTAGTAGCCACCCTCATCTTCTTAGCTAGCTCGGCTAGCTCCGCCTTGCTAATGTTAGACAACATTCTCTCTGCAAAGAAAACAAGTAAATGGTTAATGATAGTAATAGAGTTATCTTTACCAAGGGTAGGAAATGAGGAGTATTAGTGTAGGCTTTCAAGGCACCAAGGAGGTACTCTTTGGTCAATAGGAAGGAGGTGTCAAAGACAACCTTCAGGCTCGTCAGGAACTCGCAAATTCCTTGATCTCTTGGTGACAAATCTTTCAAGCACTGAGCACTTTGGAATTTGGGTTTAGGGGTCCAATACATGGGAAATCCGTCCAGTAGGGTCGCATCTCCGATTGAAGCTCAAACTTTAACAAATTTACCTTTAAATTTTTTATATGATGACTGAAAGAGGGTAAGCAAACATCTTTCAGAAGCACCGTTTAGGGACACCCATAGTTGGCGGCTCATGTGCTTAGCCTTAAAGAAATAAAGAAAAACTTTCACAGTTGGCGAGATGCCGAACTGTGAACACAAAATAATAAAAGCTCGGATAAATGCCCAACTATTTGGATGTAGCTGAGCAGGAGTTACATTGAGCTTGGTTAACAGTTCCTTTTCAAAGATGGACAAGGGAAGGCGAAAAAGAACCTTTTGAAAAAGGTGGCATAAAAATAGAAAAATGGACCATTAGAGTCTGACGACTCATCACAACAAATGTGTTCACCCTCCCTACACTCTATAGTTTTGACAAACCCCTCATATTTTTTACTCATGGTGCATCCGTTTTCTCTCAACTCCCTAAGACGTAAATGGGTTTTGTAATAAGAAATCTCTTTCAAAAACTCTTTTTTAGCCCAAGGATACATAGAACCATAATCTATTGTAGATATAGCTAGAACACAAGCATAAACCCAAACAAAATACAAGCACATTTCAAGCCAGGTAGAGTAAGTGAATCAAAATGAGATTTCAGTTTAGGAAATGCAATCGACAAGATGAATAAAAAATTAACAATAGAGATTAGTGGAGAAAAAAAATACCTGGTGCGACGGTGGTGGGAGATAGTTCGACGGTGAGAAGAAGTGCGAAAAAGGTTTTTTGGAGTAAGAGAAGTTATGAGAATAGAAGGTTGCATAACGAGTAAGGGAGGAGGAAATGGATTTTTAATTATTTGAAAGAAGGAGATGAAACGACAGTGTTTCCTCGCTGTTGATACCCGTGCCACGTGGACGCTTCAGATTTTGTGTGGTAAGATGTCTCATCAGGAAACACTTCGATAATCACGTCTCACCTACTCTCTGCGAAAGTGTCATGTCAGTTGCACACACTGGAAAGACTCTTCGCCTAGCCAAGCTTGGCTCGAGTCTGAGAGGCCTGTGTATTGGTCAAGAGTGCTCGGGACCTCGGTCCAAGCATCTAGGTATGGTCAACTCGGTTTTGGGCGAGTATAGGCCCAAAAGGCAGGTCATGAGCTCGGTCCAGACATTGGTGGTCAACTCGAAAAAGATAATTAAAATAGATGGAACATTTATTTTGATTATAATACATATGTTAATTAAATACAAATAAAAGTTGTTGGAAATAATGTGTTTAACACCCGAGAATAAAGGTGCACATAAGCAGTATGTTGTTTTTCTGTTATGATTATATGTTTTTCTGTTGAGATTATATTCTCCTTGTTGAAATCTTGTTCTGTTGAGATTATATTCTCCTTGTTGAAATCTTGTTCTGTTAAGATTGGAGAAAATCGTTGAAGGGATATCTATAAAAGGGGCTTGAGACCCCGAGTAAAGGTATGCTGTTTCTGAATACTTGAGATTGAAATTGATTTGATATTTTGAATGCTCTCACTAACTTGATTGTTAGAGTGTGATCAACAGATAAAACCCCTTTGTCCCAGTGGAGCGACATCTCGGAGCACCAATTGGAGAGAAATCAGAAGAGGTGCTCGCCCATTCAATCAATTGGCGAGAACAAATATTATTAAAAATATAAAATATAGAAATTGATTGGATTTTTGTTTAAAATTGTGTAAATTTGTTTTCTCTAATTTTAATTTTAAGGATCTCGTCTAAATTTTTATTTTAAAATTCTTTTCAAAGTTAAAAAAAAAGTTTAGGTAAAAAATATGTGATGTGATTATTCATATTAATTATAATATTTATTATAATTAAAAAACCAATTTTTAATATAAATAAAAAATATTGATTATAATATATTTTTTAAATAGTTTAAATTTTTTTATATAAAAAAGTAAATTTAAAATTTGATTTAGTCATAAGCGTTCATGTGTTAGAAAAAAAAATAACTTATTGTTAAATAAAAGTAATATTATAATATAGTTCATACTCAATTTTTTTTTTCACATTAGTAAAAAATAAACGTTTTGATGTATTCCATTAAATATTATATTGATTACTTTATAAAAAAAACTGCACACTGTAGCATAAATGTTACTAACTGTATGAAAAAGATTTACGTGTAGTTTTATATATCACTAAATGAATAATTTCATACCAAAGTTCCATGCAATATTATCATATAAAAACTTTAATATCTATCTATTTTAATAATGATTCACTAAATGAATAATTTCATACTAAAGTTCCATGCAATATTATCATATAAAAACTTTAATATCTATCTATTTTAATAAAGATTCACAAGTTTAATTAAAAATATCATTTATTTAATGTTTATAAAAGGAACATAGCAGAAAAAGATACATTCCAATCCAAACCATGCTAAAATATTATGAGTGGTAAAGTTACTATAAATGATCCATTCCTTTCCCCAATATTATATATATGATTTGGCTATTCAGAAGTTGAGAAAGCTACATTGAACAAAATCAACAAAATAGCATAAAAACATTAAAGCACAAAAACAAGTGATACCCCGAGCAGAACAGAGACGTGTATATATATTGCACCACATAACTTATATAACTGACTTCTATGTCTTGATTCTTATGCAGCTTATACTTACATAAACCCCAAATGCAGGCAAAATTTTGAATAGCCTATAAAAGATTCATGCCTATGTATGTCTTAATCACATGAATAATCATCATACCAAAAATTAGAATCAAAAGAAGGAAATTAAATGAAAAAAAAAACATGTAATTCTACAAAATGAAGTTGTTTACTGCTTCACTTCACCACTTGGGACGTGCTCTGACTGATCCCTTGTGGCAGCAGATAATAATAATATGTAAGACCATGAAAATGCAAAGGTTGTCCTACTCTGTGTCCCTAAAGCTTTCACTAGTCAGCCACATTTTCTTCTGGATGATAAAAACAACTTCATCACCATCCTGGACAGTGTCAGAACTGGAATCAACTGCTTCCCAGTGCAAAGCACTTAGGTACTTCTTTATAGAATCAATCACTGGCTGTTTATCCCGGATGATCACGAAACCAGTTGGCCGAAGCACACGATCCATCTCAATTAATAGATCCTCAAGACTGCAACCTTTCTTTTCTATGTCAGAGAAGACAGTCCATGCATGAAGTAAATCATAGGTCCTGGGGTATGTTGAGAATGCTTCACACCTGTTTAAGATGACCACATCAAAAACTCTTGCTTATTCATCATTCATGGTATGGTGGAACTACAAACAAGATATAACAACTGAATCTAGAATAGGTAACGATTCTCAAGAACTTTAGTCAAATCACTGCATTCTCTCAACCAGCTGGGCTAACTATGATCTCACATAGTAAATTATTTTCCAGTCTATATCATATAATCCTTCAGCAAGGCTGTGCATTAGTCATCCCATACTGATATAAAATTTTAATCACAAAAAATTATTGAATAAAATAGTCATGACAGATTATATGCAACTTAAAATCTGGGATTTTATACCCATCAACCCAAAATCATCCATCATTAGTGTCCTTAAATTCGTTATACAAGTTAACATTTAGTTTCAAAATGCACTTTGGGCAATAATCTGGACTGTAAATAATGCTTTTGGCAGAACACAGTGTATTTTAAGATTAAAACAAAAAATACTATTCATATTTCATTAAGTTATAATTAAGATAAATTTTTAGGAATAAATATGTAAAACATTAACAGTATGTAATATACTATATGAAAAATAAAGGCCAAAATGAATACGCAAAAATTTGTCAAAGAGCAGTAAATATGTAATGTGAGCAATCTAGCTTCAATACCAGTCATGAGTAGTTCCTATGAGACCTCTGTCATATATGATCTTAAGTGTATTGGGTCCATCGTGGGGCACAACATTCATAACCCAAACATTCTTGTCTATAAGAGCTGCCGCAAATGAACCCATGTTTGCTTTCATATCCATAATATTCCTCAACGTGTTTGTTGCAATTTTCGGACTCAAGAGATCCCAGTACTTCTCAACTCTCCTTTGCCATAGTTCCTGCAGATGACGAAATTTAAGACAACAATTGATTTATCTAAAACAATATTGTTGTACTAAAAAAAATTTCTATGTTCACAAATTATAAAAATAATTATGACCATTAACAAGAGGATCAACTGTAATTCTGATTACCGTATCCTTTTCAAACATTTCATTTGAATAGCCAAAGTCAGCTAATCTAGGAGGAGGAGAAGTCAATCTTGCAGGCCATGCAGCTAAACCACTACCCTCGGCTCTGTTGTCATCTGATAAAATAAACAAAAGTTTAGTAAGTTTCATATACCACAGATCTTCAAAACGTTCTCCTCTTTAATCATTAAACAAAATAAAAAAAGAATATCAATGCTGGATTTTTGCAGTTTAGGAGTTGGAATACGGGTGGCATGCACTTGAAATACGGATCTTCTACATCTAGACAGCAGCACGAGGCTCCCCTGACTTAGGATCTGGGAATGGTAAGACATATGGTATCGAACCTTACCCCTATGAGTGCAGAGAGTCTTTCTACCACAAAAAATTGTGACTACCAAGTCACAAGGCAGAGAGGCTTACTCTTGCATCCATCCAGTAGCATAAAATGGAACATCATGACTTTACTTCAAGTTAATCGATATTAAGGATTTTGGTAAGGTTTACTCACAACAACAGCTCATGGAAGGTCATTTGTGGATGGTATAAATAAAGAAGATTGAGTAATAGAAAATGCAACATGATGCACATCATGTAGTTCTGTATGGTAACATATTTCCCTATTTTTCTTTGGAGAGAGGAAATAAAACACTGTCATTCCCTGTTTAAAAGCCATTTTCTCAAGTAAAAATTCCTTTATTGTGAAAAAAAGTAGTTCACCATGGGACAGAGTCTCAGTATGTAACCAAGGTTAACTTAATCTATTTCATTTACTTCACAAGAGAGTGGGGATGCATGGCTCTAAAGAAGTGCCTGAGAATTGATACTTGAAAGGAAATCACTAGAATCCATGGAATGCAAAATCCATCAAATAACACATAGGAAAGAGTACTCACGGTCACTGTAAGGTGTTATGCATGCTTCCATATTTACTCCCCAAACTGCATCTGGGTCATCATCAGACTGGCAAAGAGGAGGGCGAGTACCAGGTTCTCTTTCCATATAGCAGTCATTAGTCCCATGTTTTTGCCAGACAACAGTTTGGTTCCTCTTTGCTGCTATTTTCCAACACATACGCCCCACAAGTTCACTCATTTCTTTCCATATCCTGAGATCCTCTTCATCCTGGGCATATGCCTCTGGAGATGAGTATGCAAAATAACCTCCTGGTCTGAGTAATCGGTCTAGTTCAAGAAGAAGTATTCCATCTCTTTGAAGCCAATCAATTCGACAACGAGAACAATGAACAAGCTCAAAAGATCGGCTGGGGTAAGGGAGTCTTTTAGTTCCAAGGACTCCAAGATATGCAGGAATTCCTCTTTCTAGGGCAAATTGAATTTGATTCTGATGCACATCATTTGGTGCCAAGGACATTGCAATGATATCTGATGATAGAAGATACGCACCAAAACTTGCTACACCGCAGCCAACATCAAGCACTGTCCGCAATCTTCCTTCATTGTTTAGATTATTGTTTGAAAAGTTAAGCATCTGGCAAAGTAAACTGGAATTTTCAGATAATGATTTATCTGTGAAATCCAAGCAAATATAGATAAACAGAATTTACCAGACAACTAGCACGGTTAAGCCTGGTACTTACATTGAAAAGCATAATAACTGATTTAAATTTTGAAGAATACATGCGTATCATATCTTTCGAGTATCAGTGTTTCTAAAAGATTAAGCTATTGGGTAGACCACTCTGGATACATATATATGGTTTTATTTTAGCTCTCAAATTTAATCTTTCACACAAGCTTGAAGCAAGCACAATGCATAGGCGATAATTTAACTTATAATTGTTAAGATTTGGATAACAAAAATCAAACTGGTGATCACTTGATAAAACGCTAAGGACCAGTTTCTCCAGAAGCTCATGCTGGAGGCATACTACGTTTGTAATTAAAAGCATATAACACAGCTAGATGCAAAGACACACTGCATGTGCTCTCACATAAAAAATATTAAAATTTGAAATAGTGAGAAGGTGAAAGAATAGGAAAGAAATAAATGAAGTGAACATAAAAGACAAGGTTTTCTTACTTCAAAATGAATAATTTAAACATAATTTTAAATTAACCAATTACACTTAATATTTTGTGCCTCATTAATTTATTTAAAAACTCTTAGGCCATCTTCAATATAAGTAGTAGGCATTCAGATAGACAATGCCTGAACAAACACATACACAAATAAAATCCCATAGAATATTCAAAAACAAAGTATACATATGGCTTCATTTTTTTATAGGCAGAACCAATAAAGTCAGATGCAGACTTACATTTGCAATTGATGCAATGTATTTATCAGCTCCATAGTGAAAATGAGTTCCCCCTCCAGGGAACACTATTTTTTCACCTTTTACAACCATCCAATTCTGGTCAGACTTCTCATGTGCAAGGTGAGTATGTGGGATATTTGCTTTCCACACCTCATCTCTGCTTTGTGGCCACTTAATAGGGACCTGCAACATTATATAAACAACAAATGTTGGAGTGGAACAATACATTTGTATCAGAGGATATGTTAGACATAACATCTATTCAAACAAATCTTCACCTTGTATCCTGATGGAGGAGGGATTAAGCAATTGTACCGCCTTTCTGCAGGTGGACAATGTCTCTCATAGTGCTCCATTACAGACAGGTCCAACTTCATCCTCATTTGATAGATAAGGTGTCTATCTAAGCAAGGAATCAACTCCGAATGACGATCATCACAAACCTTCAAAAGCATAAACATTGTAAACATCATGAGATTTCTGATGAGCCAGAAGTATACTTAGATGATGTGCATAAACGTGATTGTGTCCACTTATTTATCTTTGAAACTATAACTTTTATTTTCATTATGTAAACAAGAACATTGTTGCTTGATTTGGATGTTATTGTAGATGTGGACAAGAAATTAGTTTTCTTCAACTTTTACTTTTCCATTTATGATACATTTTAAGCATCTTACGTAACATGTTTTATTTATCAAAACTTCTCCAACTCTCATACTTGAACTTATGGTTTAGCAACTGAAATTCAAATAAAACAGTATATAAGAGAGTTCATGATATTAATACCACTGATTAAACCAAATAGCAATAGCAAAAACAAAAAATTAAAGATGTTACGTGAAGCATGAATGATAGCAATAGCAATAATAATATGGATGTTGCATGAAGCCATTGAGAAAGAATGTATGTGCCCTATGTCTAAGCTTACAAATCAACAACATACAGGGAAACTCTTCGAGACAATATTGGCCTCCCCTTCTCCCTGCTTGAAACTTGCCGAAGATTCATCTTGATTGCCATCATTGTCATCCTCTGCACCTAAATATGATGAGCCAAGTCTTTTCAATGATCTGCCATATTCAAGAGCAGATGAACCACTATTCTGCGAACCAAAGATGGATCCCCCAAACACATACAGGAAACCAAGAAAAATTGCCACGACGCAGACGGAAGCAACTAAATGCTTTTGCTGTGATCCATCAGATCTCCCCCTCGACATTTATTAGTTGAAAGTACAAATCCACACTGCAACTTTCACTGTTCAGTTACGGTCTAAAAGAATCTTGATTCACCAGACATTCAATGTCAAATTAGCGACTTGAAACCCCAGTTAAGGTAAGCAATCTTAGTGCTTCAAATTATAAACAAGACAAACAGTTTCCTCATAATACACTGACTAAATGATCGCCCTGCAAACAAGGGAAGAGCAATTAGCAAACGATATACAGGAATTTATTACTTTGTTGTCATTGTTTTACTTTTGATTAAATCATAGTGCTTAAAGGAATAAAGAATATTATACCATAATCGCTGACCATTATTACATTTTTTCATCATGAAAACATCTAAACTATACTAAGGAAAACTGATTGAAATACAAAGGTCAGTTTCAAACATCTTCTTTATGACAACAGATCCGTGTGAGGAAACTTAGAATTGCTTTATACCCTTGTCGGATGAAGTTCAATGAGAGATGTAAGCAAGGAACAACCAGCAAAGAAAGATTTTCACTGCACCAAAGACATTCATAAACAAAATAGAAAGGATAATAGCAATCAATTGGCCTAGTGCAGGCAGCACGGACAAAACTATCCCGTTTCCTATTACTCTAGATCAAACAAGAGGTGGCCAGTGAGCAATAACCAAATCACAAGAAAATATATCGGTTGTTAAGACATTGCCTAACTTAGTTTAATGTCAAACATGTACAATTCTAGAGTGTGTCTCAAGCAATTGCACTTTAGTCCAACAAAAGTTACCACTCAATCCACAGGATTCACTCCTAGTTTTCAGCAAAGTTTTTGGACAAAACATACCAAGGAAGAGGATTATAAAAAAAGAAAAATAAATAAATGAAATTAAAGAGAGCGACGATGACCGTTATGCTTTCTATTGAAATGACAGCAGACCAGTGAAAACAATGGATCCGAGTCGGCCCTTAAAAGAAACATGATCCAAGGTGACAACTGACAAGTATATAAATCCTTTTACACATATAAGATTCCAAACTTAGATGGATTTAAATCGAGCAACATGAACTATCTCAACGACAAACACTACCACACAGTTGAACTGAACTTTCAGATCTAGCCCAATACAAAATAATCATCACTAGCACTAAAACGCGTACACTTATTAACAAGACCAAATCACATAATAGAGTCGAAGGTACATTCAGTATATGACCACCGGCAGTAAAACATTCCAGATCCATCATAACCGCCACGACACACACAGGAAAAACAAACTTAACAGAGTAGCATGATATAAAGAAAAGCTTACTGGGTTCTGATCAAAATCCAATTGGGTGCAAGAAAGTGAAATCAAAATCCCAACTTCGTCCCCGAAAAAGAATGCCTTAAGAAGATAACTAGAAATAAGTAAGAAGAAAAGAGGGAGATGAGATCTGGGTGAGTGTCTGAAGTTTGTCGTGTGCGTGTGACAATGGAGCACTTGAATGATCCTCTGAAGAAGGTGAGTTAATTTTGTTGAAGTGAAAAGGGTGTTGGGAGCTGAAAGAGTTTGCAAGAGTTGCAGACAGCAAATTGACCTGTGATTAAGGTGGCAAGACTTTTGTGGTATATGATATGATGTGGGTTGGATGGGTTACCACTGAGATTCCATTTGTACAAACAAAGTGGGTTTGCACTTAACATGTAACAATCATGTCAAGCCATGCCACACGGTACTACAGCCTTTTTACAACTCTTCTGCCAGTCGGTGCTGTCTATTCTATGCAATAATTTCAAAATAAGGTCAAATTAAAATGGTTCTTTGAAAAAATGAAGAAAAAGAAATAACAGCTTATCTGGTTCACACACGAGAAGGTGAAACAATAACGGTTTCTGCGAATGAAGTTAAATGAAAGTGGACTTGGGATGGTATAGGTTGAAATTTGTTAGTGGGACTGTGTGCTATTTGAAATCTCATTCTCTGCATATTAGAGAACACTCATTCTACCCAGGTTTAGTAATTTTTGGATCAATTGTTCTTCCATTTCTGTTAATATCCATATGTCTTTTTTGTTTTGTTTTTTTGTTTTAATTTGAATTTTGACTTTATTATTTTAAAAATTTATAGATTTGATATGTTTTTTTTTGTTAATCCAATTAAACCCTAAACATCATACACAAATTCAAAGTACCTTCGAGAAATAACTATATCTAAAATAAAATATTATAAGTTTTCTAAAAGCCAAAAACTAGGACCTCAGAATAAATAAAGAAATCAAAATTTGAAATAATAACAAATAATAAATTAATTTTAAGAATGAGATTCGTGATTTGGCTTTTTATTGGAGGGATGTATTTGTATTCCTTAAAAAAAGGGCTATAGGAAAATTCTTACACAAACATTAAGTAGGTTTGAATAATAAATTTGTCCAACAACGTCATATTAAAGATTCATCTTCATTTTCAAAAAAATTATTTTGTATTAACTAGTATCCAAAAACAAAGAGTTCAGTTATTAATATATCAAAAAAAATATTAAAGCTCACATTAAAGACGTATTGAAAAATCACAATAAATGATATAATTTTTATGTTTTGTTTGGATTTGAAGATGGAGTTGATATTATTTGAAGAAAAAAAAAAGAAGGTTGTTTGGATTAAGGTAAATAAAGTGCAAAGTATAAGAAAAACTTGTAAGTGATGTAACAAATTGTAATTGTAACTTTTTGGTATAATTACCTTTTTGATTCCTATATTTAGGGTCTATATTTTTTGTTCCAAAGTCTTTTTAAAAAAATCAATTTGGTCTCAAGTTTTTTTAAAAAAATTACAATTTGGTCCATTTTGTTAAATTTTCACCAATGGTGTTAACTTCTAATGATGTGACACAATGAGAGACATTTGTGCATTCCACATGTTATCCACATAAGAATCCTAAGCATCTCTCCCTCTTCGTCACCCTTACTGTAACAACCCTGCACGTCCGCATCGTCGACTCAAACCTCACCACTGCGCCGTCAACACAACCCTTGCCGCCAACCCCAACCTTCGCCTTCTCTATCGCAACACATCAATTTTAATTATAATATTTGTTCTCACAAACATATAAAAATTCTTTACATAAAATTAATCATTAGAATAATCTCTCCACATTTCGATCGGTATAGTATCTCGGATGTGTGACCCGAACCTATAGTCATCCTCACGATTTTGCGAGTGTGAGACATCTATATCTCTTTCCACTAACTCACAGTCAACTTCTTTGAGCAAAGACCGACCATTATTGATCCCACGAAGAAATTTATAAAGAATACAATATGCTAAAACAATATTTGTCATAGTGTCCAAAGAGTAACGAGGCTTCGTTCCACTAGCTATAATTGGGAATCGTTTTTTTTAGGACACCAATTGTTCTTTCAATTACATTTGTGAATGATGAATGAGGATGATTGAACAACTCATGAACATTATGTGAAACTCTCTGAGAGTACTCTTTCAAATGGTATCAAACTCTGCGATATGGTGTTATAAATTAGGGTTTTAACATAAAACCCGTGTCTTTAAGGTAGTATTTTCCTACAATAATGCAACCATAGTTATAAGTTATAAGTAATGTGACTGAATCAATATTGTGCACTCCAAAACACACTAACCTAACCTTCCAGAATGACCAATGGACCCTCTCGTACAAATGCGTCCTTTAATATCCTGGAATCAGAGGTTGTTCATTCCTACCCGGTGAGAACATATGTGAATTTTATGTCAAAATCACAAACTGCTAATAAGTTTTGTGTTGCCCAATCTTTTGTTTTGTGAAAACGAGAAGCATCCGCTCGTGGCACCTTGACACGAACATGAGTGTCATCTATGACACCTAAAAAATCCTAATAGGCAACAAATTCACATTCATAAATAACAAAAACTCACACCATATTACTTAATTGTTGAAGTACTATTTCTCATATTTGTACCTTAAAGTATGAATAAAATCGATTATTGTTTAAGATATGAGGGTGCACCTTTGTCATAGATGGTTCAATGAAGAATTCTTCTTCCAACATCAAAACTGTATTCAAAACATTATGAAAGTGACGGGACACCATTTCCCCGAACCGATGAAAGAAGAACGAAACACTACGATTCTTGATGTTATGACAAATGATGTGCAAAAATTTAGCCACTTGTTCCTCAACTGTAGATTAGAATGTATCCCTTACAATCCCCATTCCTCTTATTTGTTGACATAATTGAATAAATTCTTTTTGACCCATGCAAATAATGTCACGACATCTTTCACTGTGGACCAAGTATGTCATAAATTCTTGTTGACGACTCTCTTTTTGTGGAACAAACTCCGATATGGAGTTATTTGTTTCCACTAACACATGCAACTTATTGAATCCATATGCAACCATGCACAAGATTGTCATCGTTGCTACTTGCGTCCGAAATTTAATTTTTTCTTGTATGTGTGAAATTAGTTTGAAGTTCAACCAACAACATCGGGATTCACGTCATTCATGCTAGACATCTCGATATAGTCAAATACATAGACCAATGATTATCGTTATCCATAGTTACAAATTCTTTAACACGGAGGACCATATGTGTTTAATTATACATCATAACAAGCATAACTTAAGGTTTATGGTTAAAAGTTTGGGGTTTAGATTAATATTAGGGTTAGGGTTTAGGTTATGGATTATGGTTATTGTTAGGGTCATGGCATGATTATGGTTAATGTTTAGGATTAGAGTTATTGGTTTGGGTTAGGGTAAATGTTAGGGTTATGATTTATGGTTTAGAATTAGGTTTATGGTTTGAGAGGTTTGAGGTTAAGATCAAGGTAAAGCGTTAGGATTTTCTAAAATACTTTAATCTACTAAAAAAATTAATCTACCAATTACATATACAAACACACTTTTCTAAACATACTTTAATCTACCAAAAAAATTAATTAACTATAATTTGTGCACATTCATACCGCTGTCAAATAACCTATTTTTTTTTTCTATAGCATAATTTCTAACATCATAAACAATCAAATCAACCAATTTTTTTGCACTAAGACAAATACAACAAAAATTCATTTCCAATTTATTTTTGAAAGATCCATTGCACAAAATAATCTCTAAAGAAACCACACACATCCATAATATCACAGATCCATTAAACTCGAAGTAAACCAAATTCATCATAATAGAAAACTTACCCGTAGATGTGAGTTATGAACCATGTCAAGTTGGTTTCCAAAGGATCAAAGCTCTACAACACCACAACATGAACACCAATTGACCATAAGCACAACAACAAAACTTACACAAGCACATCAAATTCATAAACCCTAAACCAAACCAAACATATAAACATAAATCAATAAAGTTGTAACCATTGTGAACTTTCAAAAACAATTATAGATAACAAGCACAACACACAAAACCTACACAAACACATCAAATTCATAAACCCTAAATATAACCAAACAAAACATACAAACATAAATCAATGAAGTTGTAACCATTGTGAACTTTCAAAACCAATTAAAGATAACAAGCACAACAACAAAACCTACACAAGCACATCAAATTCATAAACCATAAACCAAACCAAATATATAAACATAATTCAATGAAGTTGTAACCATTGTGAACTTTCAAAATCAATTAAAGATAACAAACCAACAACCATAAACATGTGCAAATGAGAACCAAATCAAGTAACCACAAAAAAACAACCATAATCGATTCATGCACATAATCAATCACCAAAGAATATTCAACCCACAATCAATTATGGGGAGGAGATAATTGATTATCCCATAAAATTTCACACATAATCGATTATCTCTTCATAAAAATTGTATAATCGATTTTGCATTGTGTGTATGGCATGGATAATCGATTTTGTGGTTTTTTCATGATCCTGGATTGATTTTCAAATGTTTATAATTCATAATCACAATGTTGAATACACACACAGAAAAAGACAAATTATTCTCACAGGCAACACTTCAAAGAACAACATCCAAACATCAACACGCCCAACACCAACATAGTATCACTCACAAACACCACTTCAAACAACTCACAACCTCCACTCCAAACAACTCACAACTTCACTACACAAAGAGCTAACAAGTTACTTATGCGCTAGCTCACAAATTATACTCAGTGTATGAACTCCAACTACTGCACCGTATTTAACAACATAATAAAACCTCACCTACACACTCAACCACACCACTGGCCAGTCAAAGAAGTCAAGAATCTCCCTGTTCTTTTGATTGCATGGGCATGTAATGTGATTGAAATTAGATTGTTAATAAAATTGTTTTCTTTTATTTTCTTATGTTAGAAATTTATTTCAATAACTTAGTTGCTTGTGTGGTGACCTATTAGCAAATATAGTTACATATGCAAGAACAATATTTGAGGGATTGTAGAAACCTCTTTTTTTTAATCTTCTTTTTGTTGTGATAACTCTTGATTTGTTCTTACTTGTATAGGTTAATTGTATATCTAAAGTGTATTTTTGTTGTTGTTAATCCTTGATTTTAGTATAGAATTGTATTTTTCATGTTAGAATATATGTTCTGGTCATGTTAAATCTGTAACTGTTAGTTAAAATTCTGTTTTTTTACTAACTTGACTTGTGTTTTACTTTGTAGAAAATAAACATCAGCTAATAAATAATGGATCAATATTCTGAATCTTGGAGCTAGAATGAAGAAAAGAATCAGTAAAAGATTTTTTTTTTCAGCAGCTGCATCGATTTTGGCAGTTTAGTTAGTTTAACTTAGTATAGGAGTAAAACTGCAATTTAGTGGCCCACTTTTGTTAAGCTGATTAAGCCTATGCTTGGGTGAATTGAAACTTTATAAATAAACGAATTCAGAAACAATTTCGTAGTTTAATTTTCAGCACAGGATTCCATTAGACAGTTTTAGAAATTCAGTTGATCATTTCAGTTTTTCTAGTTAATTTCAGTTCTGACTTTCCATTTATGTCTTTTAGAATTCTTTATTCCCTCATTCTCTTTTCATACTCGATGCCCTTTCATTTCCTTGATTTCTTTCTGCATTTTACTAGTTCTGCCAATGATTCTCAATGCATGTCTTCAATGAAGGGAGTGAATCTCTAGAAGAAGAAATCTGCCAAGTAATTCTGGTTTACTGTTTTTTCTGTTCTTGAACTTTTTTAGTGTTCATTTCTTGATTAAGATTTGATTAAAAACTATGGTTACTGTGTTGTTTTCTTGTTCTAGAGATGATTTCCCTTCACTGTTTTCTTTGCATATACCAGTTTAATTTTTGTTTATAGTTATTACAGTTAGTTTTTTTTAATCGATAAAGAATTAATAGAATATAAGAAAAAAATTATTTTAAAGATACTTCAATCAATATAAACAAACTCTTTAATTTTTTTCAAAACTCATAAAAACAAAGAAAAAAAAACTATATAAATAAAAACTAGTCAAAAGTAACACAAACCGTTTTACACGACTAAAGGATGAGAATACAGTTGATTCAATAGCAATTTCAATTTCGTTTCATTGTTCTAATTTTAATTTCTCTGTTCCAGTTTTTTTTTTTCAGTTTCGAAAGCATTTTCTGTTTTTACAGTTTTATAGTTTTTTCGACTTGAATCAATTTCGTAGAGTTTTCTTTCTCATTCTCAATTCTCTTCACTACATCATGTTTTTAATTCATATGCGCCTAGTAATTCAATTCCAATTGGACTTTCAGTTACAATTTTACATTTTTTAGTTTTGTAGTTAAATTAGGTTTTACCGTTTTTTCTGTTATTGTAGTTTATGTTTCGGTTCTGTTTTCATGTTTTAGCTTCAATTTCTACATTCTGCCTTTATGCTTTCAGTTTATGTATCTTATTTCTTTTAATTCCAGATATTTCTGTTTTGTTTTCTAGTTAATACAGTTGTTGTTTCAAATTTCTACACTCTAAACATTGCATTCTTAAAATTCCTCTACTGTTTTTAGTTTGGGTTTTTGTCAATTTGTTTCCATTTTTTTTATTCATTCCCTGCTAATTTTAGAATTCAGATTTTATTGTTAAAGACCAGTTTAGTTTTTTGTTTTCGTGCAACACAACTCTTGATTTCACTCACTATTAAAGACCAGTTTCAGTAAAATTTCTTCGCCTTTTGTAATTCTGCATTGTTATGATGGGCATGTGGTCATTATAGAAAACAGATAAATGTATCATTTATGAATATAAAACTGTATTTCTTCTTTACAGAAAGGCAAAGGATATACATAGGTACATCCATGTAGAAACAAAATACACAAAACAATTTACAATGCAGTTACATAACTGCTGGCATAACACCCTCTCTTAAACTCATGGTGGGACTGGGGACAACATTGAGTTTATGACGTACATGAAGAAAGATAGAATCAGAGACATGCTTGGTGAGAGGATCGACCACTTGAAAACGACCAGGAATATGAACAAGTTGAACCACACGGTTCTGTACATTGTCTCTAACAAAGTGAAGATCAAGCTCAAAATGCTTGGATTTGGAGTGCATGACAGGGTTTGCACTTAAAAGCACAGCTCCAAGATTGTCAGAAAATATATGAGGAGGTGGTGTTTGTATGTGGAACTCATGAAGAAGAGATTTAAGCCATAGAATCTCAGTCATGATAGTTGCAATTGCTCTATATTCGGCCTCTATACTACTTCGAGAAATAGTTTTCTGTTTGTGTGTTGACCAGGAGATGAGATTTGAACCCAAATAGATGCAAAAACCAGAGGTGGACTTTCGATCATTAGGATTTGCACCTCAATCAACATCAAAGAAGGCTTTGATGAATGAAGAGGATTGTTGGTGTAAAAGAAGACCATGATCAATTGTTCCAGCTAAATATCGAAGGATACGCTTCACAAATTGCCAATGATGAAGTTGAGGAGAATGCATAAACTGAGCAACCTTATTGACAAATTATGAAAGTTCAGGACGTGTGACAAGCAGATACTGAAGAGTACCCACGATGGAGCGATAAAGAGTTGGATCACTGAATATTTCTGAGGAATTCTGATGGAGGCGAGTGTTGGAAACCATAGGAGTGGGATAAGGTTTAGAAGCCAACATGTTTGTACATTGTAGAAGATTGTATTGAGACTGGGACAAATGCATGTTCCCACTTGCTGTGCGAGTAATTTGGATGCCAAAAAAATGATGTAGGGGACCCAAATCCTTCAAAGGAAAAAAAGAATGAATGTTAAAAATAAGAGAGGGAATTTCAATGTCAAAAGATCCAGTGATTAGAATGTCATCAACATAAACTAATACAAAAAGAGATGAGGTAGGGGTATATTTAACAAAGAGAGATGTATCACTCTTAGTGGGTTTAAAACCAATATGAAGGAGAGTAGTACTTAACTTAAGGAACCAGGATCGAGGTGTTTGTTTCAAACCATAGATGGCTTTGTTAAGTTGATAGACAAGGTGCGATGCAGTGGTGTTAAAACCTGGTGGTTGTTGCATGAAGACACATTCTTGTAGGTCACCGTTTAGGAAGGCATTATTGATGTCAATATGTCGTATAGACCAACGAGAGGACACAACATGCGCTAAAACAAGCCGAATGGTGGAATGACGGACAACCGGGCTGAAAGTTTCTGCATAATCTATACCAGCTGTTTGATGGAATCCCTTGGCAACAAGACGATCTTTACATCGTTGAAGAGATCCATCTGTAGTAAGCTTTATTTAGAAAATTCATTTACATCCCACAAGAGGAGCTCCAGGTGGTAGTGGAGTTAACGTCCATGTGTTGTTTGAAAGAAGAGCATCGTATTCTTCACGCATGGCTTGGAGCCAAATAGAAGAAGCGATAACTTCTTTGAGAGAGGTGGGAATAAGAGGAAGAGAACTAACTAAAGCGTGATACACCTTTGGTTTGTGAACACCTACCTTTGCATGGGTTACCATAGGATGTGTATTGGTTGGATGAGCAACAACAGGGATAAAAGGAGGTTCAAAGTGTATAGTGTTGGGAGAGAGTTCAGAGGGCCCAAGAGGAAGGTTAGTGGAAGGTGCAGAGGACAAAATAGAAGGAGTAATCGAAGAGGCATGAGTGACATAATGAGTATCATTATCAGATAAAAAAATTATCAGTATGTGGAGAATGAATAACAGAAAGAGTTGGAGCAATAACGGTGGGTACTTGAGCATTACCTGAGGAAACCACAAATTTACCAGCATGATCTTTGTATGAAAAAGACTTTTCATCGAACACAACATGACGTGAGACAATAGTCTTTCAATCTTGAGTAAGACAAATGTAACCTGCATGACGTATACTATATCCAAGAAACAAGCAACAAGTAGAACGAAAAGCAAATTTATACTGATTGTAAGGATGCAAGTTAGGATAACATGCACACCCAAACACCTTGAATTTCTTGTAATTTGGTTGATGTTTAAACAACATATTATAAGGATTATCACCTTAAAGAACATCCGTAGGAAGGACATTGATGGTATGAACTGTAGCAACAAAGACCTCAACCCAAAACTTAAGTGGAAGAAAGGTAGTGCTAAGCAAAGTGAGCCCCATATCAGCAATATGCCGATGTTTCCTTTCTACGGATCCGTTTTGCTCATGAGTGTAAGTACATGAAAGACGGTGATTAATTCCACATTCTTGAAGATAGGAGGTTAAAGAGAGATATTCTTTTGCATTGTCAGATTGTAAAGCATGAATCTTATATCCAGTTTGATTTTCAACAAGGTTTTTAAAAATTTTAAACACATTTTTACCCTAAGACTTATGATGAATAAGATATAGCCAAGTAAATTTTGAATACGCATCAACAAACGAGACATAATGTTTAGCTCCATTGGAAGCCAAGAAAGAAGCAAGTCCCCACACATCAGTGTAAAATAATTGTAAGGGTTGAGAATATGTATGTGCAGAACTATAAAAAGGAAGTTGGTGGCACTTACCACACACACAAGAAGAACAAAACACAATATTATTTGAAACAAATATATCACAAGATGCCAAAATCTTTTTGAGAACGTTAAAACTACAATGTCCAAAACGTTTGTGCCATTGATTTGCAGAGATAGGTTCAATAATAAAGGACATTGAATGAACATAATAAGAGGACAAAGAATGAAGATTAGGGAAAATGTACAAGTCGTCTTTAAGATAACCTTGTAGAAGAACACGCTTGGTTTCCTGATCAAGAACATAACAACTGTTAGAATGAAACTAAAAAATAACATTATTATTATGGAAAAACTTTGAAACACTAAAAAGATTCTTCGTAATTGCTGGAACATGGAGCAAATCAGTTAAAAACAGAGGTTTATTTGAAGTAGAGGAACGGAAATTCGCAGAACCTATGTGAGATATTAACAAACCTTTTCCATTACCCATTTTGACAAGATCAGTGCCATCATAGGGTTTCTTATAAGAGTAAACGAAGAATTATTTGTTATGTGATGCGTAGCACCGTTGTCCGGGTACCAGAGAGGGTCATCAACAGAGGAAGGAGCACCCAAAAGAGAGGTAGTGCTTGACGCATTTTCAGAGATGGATAGTTGAGAGAAGTTGGCACTAGGAGATGGAGATGCGAATTGATCATACCTGTGCCAACAATGTTCAGCAGAGTGACCAGTCTTTTTGCAGATTTGGCAAGTAATAGGAGTAGTGGACCAAGAATTCGAGGATTGGGTTTGGGTGAGAGGAGATCGAAACGAAGAACGCGAACCTATGGAGTAAGAGGAACGAGAATGACTGCGACCGCCATGAGAGGAAGAAAATCGATGATTCAGTTTTCTGTTTCTGGCATGTGACAGACGCTAAGTAGCAACAACGACAACAGGAGAATAGGAAAGCAGATCCACAGAGTGAGGCTTTGCCAGTCTTTCTTCTTGAGCTAGCAGTAAGGCCTCTATTTCATTGATGGTGTAGGGTTCCGACCTTGACATAATGGAAGCAACAAAAGGATCATAATCCTCCGAAAGACTGTCAAGAATCGCTTCAATCTGGTCTTCAATGGACACAGGGGCACCAATGGAGGCAAGAAAATCAACGGTGGTCTTTATCTCCAAAAGATATGCACTGACGGAGCGATCTTGTTTGGGGGTCTTGAGTCGCAAACGAAATATGAGCATGCGTGTTAGAAGTGAAATGCGTTTGAAGGGTTTGCTAGATCTTAGACGCGGATTAGAGGCCAACTATTTTGGTCAAGAAAGGATTTGACATGGATGCCAACATCCTGGCAACTATCAAACTATCCTGTTGTCGATAGAAAAGAAATTCTGGGTTGATTTTGGAAGAGTTACCTTCAGTGAGTGGGAGAAAACGAGGAGGTAGTTGAGAACCATCCAAATATTTTGATAGCAGAAGACCATCAAGAGTGGCAAGGACTTGCTGTTTCCATAGCAAAAAATTGTCCTCTGCATGCTTTAAGAAGATGGGAGTGGAAAACTGATGCACGGAAGCGGTGGTTGCTGCCATGGTGACCGAAGAGGCATGCGTAGGAGAAGAAGTACGAGTAGGGGACGTGGCAGAAGACATAAGCGACAACAAAAAAAAACTTGCTTTTGATACCATGTTATGATGAACACGTGGCCATTATAGAAAGCAGAGAAAGGTATTATTTATGAATATAAAACTGTATTTCTATACAGAAAGCCAAAGGGTATATATAGGTATATCCATGTAGAAACAGAATACATAAAACAGTTTACAATGCAGTTACATAATTGTTGGCCTAACATGCATTTATCTTCCATCCACTTACATTTTCAATCCTTTACTTTTTTGTTTGCCGTTTATTTGTTATAAATATTTGTATTTATATATATAATGTATAGTTAACTTGTATTTTGAAATACATTATATTTTGTATAAGCTCATCTATTATATTTATAATACACTGGATAATTTGTTTTGGGTGTTACAGTTAACTAATGTTAATTTAACGAACAAAAAATCAATATTTATTTAACATTAAATTTCATTGTCAATTTCAAAATAAAAATAAAAATTAACTTATAAATTAAAATAAATAGTAATATTAATATTATATATATAATGTCTATTTCAAAGTAATCGAAATTACAGTGATATGTTTAGCAAACCTTCTAAAAAAAGTAAATAAAATCATTTCTTATTTTAATTATATAGAATATAAATATTTGTATTTATAAAAACATTGGCTTTTTTAGGTGAGTTAGGGTATAAAATATTTGTATTTATCGAAAATTTGCCATTTTGTTGAGTGAGTGTTAGGTTGGACTTTTTAAGTTTCATAACGCAAGTTATGAATTTTAATGAAAAAAATAACTCTATTCTAACAAAATATGAAGATATTGATAATGAAAATCTCTCAATGACGCTTAAATTAGTTAAAAACTATAACGTGAAATGATAGCAAATGTTTGATATATTTTTGTAGAGATCTTATTATATAAGTTTCTCAATTCCTATTTTTAAGGTATAATACATATGATTTTGTTATGATTTATATTATATTGAAAATAATATAGGATAATCGAGTTATTAGCCTTTGTTTATTATGTGTTATCAACCAATTTTGTTGATGATTAGTTTATAAGATTTGAGTTATAAGTAAACTACATTGTATTTAGCCTCAAACTCAAAATTCAAATACACTATGTTGTTAAGCATGTGGACTTTTTTGTTGTTGGATAGAGTTTGAAATAGATATGATTTTTGGAGTAGGTCATTTGTTAAATGCTCCATACCAATCGAGCTAACTAAGTTGAAGAAACATATAAAAGGTTTTTTTGAAAACTAGTTTATCCAACCCAGTGTTTCACCATGAGGAGCTACGATGTTAATAGTGAAGTAAAAGGATGGTTCATCTTGTTTGTGTATAAATTATAGACAATTGAACAAGCTAACAATCGAGGATAAATATTTATCTTCCTAGAATTGATGATTTGATAGATAGTATGGGGAAGTTTCCTTTTCCAAGATAGATATGTACTCATGTTATCATAAGATTTTGGTTAAAGTTAAGATGTTTAAAATAATGTTTTTAGATCAAGTTATGATCATTATAAATTTCTAGTTATGTCATTTGGTGTGACTAATGCTCCAACAATTTTCATGGATTATATGAATCAAATCTTTAGGTCTTTGCTTGATAAATTTGTGGTAGTATTCATGGATGATATCTTAATCTACTCAGGTATGCGAGAAGAACATGAAAGTCCTCTTAAAACCGTCTTGAATATTGCAAGAGAAAAACAATTATATATCAAGTTGTCAAAGTGTGACCTCTAAATGTGAAAAGTATAGTTTTTGGCACATGTTATCTAGGCTTAATGAATATTAGTGGATCCTTCTAAATTAGAAGTCATTCTTTGGTGAACGTCCTAAGATTGTTACAAAAATTAGAAGTTTTGTGAGGTTGACAAGATATTACAAGAGGTTTATATTTTTTTTATAAAATTGTGCCTCCTTTGACTTAACTAACTAGAAATTATCATCATTTTTCATGGAATGAGCAATGTGAGATAAGTTCTAAGGAGTTGAGAAAAATGTTAACTAACACCCATGTGTTATCTAATACAAATCAACCTTTTGAAGTTTTCTGTGATGTTTCACACAAGGGATTGAGTTATGTTCTTATGCAAATTAGGAAAGTTGTTGCTTATGCCTTTCGTAAGTTGAAGATACATGAAAAAAATTATCCAACTAATGATATAATTAGGTGCAGTTGTTTTTGATGGATTTGTGCCTTCCTATTTTCGGTTTTGTTGATGAATTGCGGAAGCTTCATGGATTGAAGATGGAACAAGGTCCTCCTAAGAGTGGTGGTGACCTTGAAGGTGCATGAGAAGTAGGATTTGAGAGTGGTGAGGCTAACTCTACTTGGAAAGGGCGAATTTGTGAAGATTAAAAGCCTAACCTAGGAGGTTTTTGGCAAAGAGTGATATTGGCACAATTTTGGCAGCAATTCACTCATGTATTAATCTTGAATTTACATGACCCAAACTCCTCTATATATAGCAAGAGTGGGCTGAAAATGAAAAGAGAATTGGAGG
>Ga0123342_1002319_pt1 | contig 31653 bp, 15 predicted proteins | sample Turbeawhitnodule_FD_89960 | JGI IMG/M metagenome (GOLD analysis project Ga0123342, IMG submission 89960) | Root nodule microbial communities of legume samples collected from Mexico - Turtle bean Mexico white nodule | ecosystem: Host-associated > Plants > Roots > Nodule | place: Mexico: Nepantla... | reverse complement strand
CAAACAGCTCACTTTTATTACTATGAGAGAAGATATTACAAATTGGGATATTTAACAGTGAAGGAGAAGAGTTTAATTTATAACCCCCAAACCTCCTTCCCAAACAATGAACCCACCGATGTGAGACTTGGGATTAAGCCAAAATCAACATTATTGACCTACTGACCTACATCTAAGACTAGAAGCATGTTAGGTCATGAGCTTGATTCGATAGTTGATCATCAACTTATGTATTTAATATTATGAGGGAGCACAACTCAAGCACACAAGTCAAGAGATCTGAATCAATTAGTCTTAATCACTCAATTAAAATATAATCATAATCATGATTAAAGATGAAAATATTACAATTCAGTTTATATATACATAATCGATTATGCTATACAAAAAATCATTTAATACACAACAAAGAGAGTACTCTCTATAAATAATAAGTTAACACTGATAAGGTCATCATAACAGATGGTTCATGACCAAGTAGTATGAATAAACCCTCTACAAAAGAGTAAGATACACTTTTATTAATTACATCATACATTCGTGATACAAAATATTTATTTGATCGTCAAATAACCTTCTACAAATTAACTATGAGTGACTTAGTAAAAAAAAATACGAGGAGAATAAAAAAAAACAATCAAGACATGAACGAAACTTATTACTTCCAATTTTAAGTTTTATTTAAATTTATTTTAGTCTATACAAGTAAATATATAATTCCTAAAAGAAGGAGAAGCAAATGAACAAACGTAAATCCTAGTTACTACAAATTATCTATTTTTTTATGGATGAGAAAACATTAAAACAACAATTGGGAAAATGTAACTCTCGTGCAGGAAGGAAAGAAATAAATCTAAATAATATAAAGGTGCGCCAAAAAAAATATCAAGGACAAAATTAATTTATTATTATATACTAAAAAAAAATAATTTAAAAATGTTTTTCAGAGAAGAAAAAGAAATTAAAATGATTGCCTTTAAGAAGAAACCTAAAAGCCTAAAACACAAAATTATTACCTCCTTTAGGAACATTTTTTAAAAATTATTACTTCTTTTAGGAACATTTTAAAAAAATTATTACTTCTTTTAGGAACATTTTAAAAAAATTATTACTTCTTTTAGGAACATTTTAAAAAAATTATTACTTTAGTGACTGCTTTCATTTTATGAGCGTGTAGAGAACGCAAAATGAGAAGGTGTGTACATATATATATAATAAGAAGAGAGAAAATTGGTGAAGGAGAAAGCGAGAAAGAAGAAAGAGAATAATTTGAAGGGCGAAAAAGAAGAGAAGAGGCATGGGCGTCACGAAGGAAAACCTTGAAGCATCCTTGAAGGCCAAACTCAACCCTTCTCACCTTGTAAGCCTTTCCTTCTCTTTTCTTTTCTTTATCTTGCACTTCCTTCACTCAAACCCACTGTGTCTGTTTGTTCTTTTTATTTATCAATTTCACAAGCATTTCACCCTGTTTGTCAAGAGTTGGCCAAATTCACCGTTATCCAAGTTCTGCATTTTTTTTTTGTTTTTACCCAAATCCCACAAGTGGTTTCGCTCTTTGAAAATTGCTTCTTTCGTAGTATTGGTAGAGAACCTAGAAATTTGAAGACTTGTTTGGATCAGCTTCTCTATAAGCACTGCTAGAACAAGAAATAAAAAAGAAAATTAAAATAAGTTTTGAAAAGTTAAAATTAGTATAGGTTTAAGTTGATTTCTAAACATTTTGTAAGCGTATGGAGAAACTAATTTTATTTCTCTTCTCTTAAAAATGGTTGTGGAGAAATTTCTCCAATCAGGTTCTTACTTCTAGCAATAAATACCGTAAGAATTGGTTTGTGGGTAGCATTTCATGGTTAAGTTGCGAATTGTGTCACTTCCATTCTTGTAGAGTCAAGAAAATGATAGCGGGAGATGAGATAGACAGAAAGGGTACTAAAGGTAGAGTCAAGTTGGGTAATGGGTGAACTTGGAGTTGATGAAGATGGAATGGGAAGTGGAGGGATGTAGCAGCCCTACTGGAGAATGAGCTTGCAGCACTATTGGGAGGGAGGGAGAATGAGAATGCCCAAAGAACTCCTATTGCACTGCAAATGATGATGATTGTGGATGGTTATGTCTGTGTCTCTAATTGTTCTTCAATTTCTTTGTATCTTTGTGTATTTCTCTTTGACGGGTGTGGGAGAGAAAGAAACCCTTGCATCTCAAGGCAAGTACAAAAGCATACCACAACGGACAAGTATATATGCCCACGTACTTGGCAAAGTGGCATACATCATATCTAAATAAATCTGTAACATGTACCACCCGAATTTATATCTTTGGCTGTCTGATTTCTTTTCCACTGGGTTATACTGCTTTGTTCTTGTTCTATGCTCCTTTTAATGAACATGAGTAATTTTTTTCCCCGAGTTATATCCATATTCCATTTTCTTGTTGCCCAAAGGTGGAATGATCTTGTGCAAACTATCTCTCTCGCCAACTAGGCTGGCCCATGCAGGGTAGTCAGTTATCTGTCGACTGCAACCTTTTCTAGATATCAAAGAGTCACTGACATATAAACTTTCGTCTCCTACCAAGTTTATTACGTTTGATATTTATTTTAATTTCGTAAGAATACATGGTTCGTGGTGCTTTCTGCTTATCTGTTGGATCTTGGTTGTTATTGAAATTTTATGCAATCTAAAAATTTCATGTTCCATAGGCTAGCTGTTATTATTATCTATGACTATCGGAAATCCATATAACAGTTTTGGAATTTCCTTTGACACTTGACAGTCTGAATGACTTATGCAGTGACCTTGGATTTACTGTTGGATCCTGAAGCTTTTGTCCAATCTTTACAAAAAATTTACTTTTGTCAACATTGTGGTTTGCTTCATTACAAAAACTTCTTTCAGTATGTTAATGGAGAGCTTCCCCCTTGCGTGTCAGATGGGGTCTGTAATATGGAATTTGTTGTTCATTAATGTGAAAATCTGTTAAACTTCAAGGGGTTATTTATAAGGATTTAGGGATTATCTGTTAATTCTAGCTCCTTTTAATAATGACATAGTTTGTCTAAGTTCATGGGAGTTATATGTAACAGAACAAATTTTATGCACCAAAGATAAAAATGTGCCTATTTCAGGGGTGTACTGAGTTTGACACTTACTTTTCTTCAATTTTTCCGTTCTAATTTTATTGTATTTGTGTTTCAGGAAGTGGTTGATACATCTGGAGGGTAAGTTTCTATCCACTTACAGACCTTGTGTCCTCTACTTATAGCACTGTTTACTTCCTCCCTTTTTTATCTTACAATCCTGAAGTTTGGTGTTGTGGCATTAGGTGCGGTGCAAGTTTTGTAGTGGAGATTGTATCAGAACAATTTGAAGGCAAAAGGCTACTGGAGAGGCATCGAATGGTGAATGCTGCCTTAGAGGAGGAAATGAAAGAGATTCATGCTCTCTCGATAAAGAAAACTGTTACCCCAGAGCAGTGGAAACAACAGCAAGAAGCCAACCAATCAAATGCTGCTGCCTAGACCATATGTTTCGGTTACAGTAGTAGTTATAAATAAGATATCCAGTGTGTTGCTGACAGTTGACATTGTTTATGGATTCTAGCTCTATATATGTTTATCGACACTCAAATTTGTAATTGTAGTACTCAAGTTAAGTTTACAAAATTTCTTTCTTTCCCCTAGTTATTAAGTCATGTCGCCCTCTTTGGGTAGATACTTTTACATCAGCTATACTTTTTCGGGCGAACCCCTTCAAGTAGAAACTTTTAAATCATTTATAGTCATAAAACACCCACCTTTCGTGCCACTAGTGATCGTGACTTCTAACTTTTTTGTTATTTTAACAAGTATGAAACAAGGATACTTTTTGCGTGTCTAAAGACAATCGTTTTTGTGTCTTATAAAATTTTATTTCTTACTGCATTGTTTCTATAAAAATGTCGACTTACAAAATTAAGTTCAATCGAAAGACTTGCCACGTGAGTTTTACTTCAAGGTTTTACGAATTGTTGGCAGATCTTGTGTATTAGAGACACTTGAGGGTATATATTGGGTGTCTTTTGTTGCAGTTTTCCATGTTTCACATTTGTGTCTGCTTATCTCACTAGCAGGTACACACACAACCTTCAAAGAAGTCTTTGCACACGTGCACTTTCTTTGTAACTATCTAAGTCGTATGCCATCTCAATCAATCCATAAATGTTCTGGACATAAATGTTGTATGCAGCGTGAAAGGCAAAGCTAATTCCTAAATGTTAAGTATTTTTTAGATAGAAACTTCACAGAATAATGCTTTTTTTTTTTTCAATCTGCAAAATAATGGTTGAAAACCACTTCCCCAGCTGAAATTTTTGCTATTGGAACATGGGTCTCGTAGAAGACCACCGTATAATAAGGTATATATCAACTGGATCTTGAGTCCTTGGAATGGGAACTTCTAAGCCACATGTCTCGGTAGACCTATCCACAGCCTTTATTCAACAGGAATGCAAACGTGTCATAGTTTCCCTTCGGCCGAAAATTTCTGCCTAATAACTCCTTATCACCAAGAGAGATAAAACAGCCACTATCTCCACATGAAGGTTCAATGGTCACTAACCTACTCCAGCCTCCAATGACAGATTCCCATGTAAGTCTTCTCATTTGTAGAACCATGAATGCCATGAAGCTACAAAATTTTGTCCCAGCCAGAAATCATTCCAGAATAAACACCTCAAGATTCGGTGAGAGACCGTTATGGTTTAGACCCATTACAATCATTAAAGTTGCAGAACACAATTCTGGGTCAGGCTTAATTGAGCTTGAAACACTTGCTCAGAAGAAACGAGAGCTTTACCAGGCGGTGGAAGGTACACACTTGTATTATTTTCATCTCCCTTTGTTATTGTGAATTTCAGACTCGAAAAGGAGTAATATGATTGAAGCGGGTTGCAAACAAACGTGTTTCAAGGAATCAATAGGGGAATCTTCGGAATGCCATCTGCCAAGAAATCCGAAATTGAAAGTCTGGTGCAGCAGCTAGAATCTCTGAATCCTACTCCATACCCAACTCAAGAACTTGAGACGGTAACATCAATCCTTTCTCATTGACATTTAGAAGCTAAAATAGTATGTTTTCAGATTTCTATATTTAGAAGAACAAACACCCCATTTGACGCCACTAATTTCTCTTCTTATCTCATCATATCACGCACACTTCTCTTCAATCTTTCTCTCTCTCCAGGTATCTACCAGTATGAGTGTCATGAAACATTTGTTATGTTTTCATTATGGGCAGGTAGCTGGGTGTTGGAGGCTTGTTTACAGTACAATATCAATTTTGGGATCAAAGAGGACAAAGTTAGGCCTCAGAGACTTTATCTCGCTGGATGAATTTTTTCAGACAATTGATATATCCAAGGTAAAAAGACAATGAAGTTCTCGATTAATGTATTATGTTGCTCTCTTTTTTCTTAAACTTGACATTTTGGTTGATATAACTGGTACAGCTTCCTCTATTTTAAGTTTACTTTTTCATGTACTGAGTTTGAACATTGGTAATGTGATTTGAAAATGGAGAGCAAAGCAGTTAACATGATCAAGTTCAGTGCAAGAGGATTGAGTTTGTTGTCTGGACAACTTAGTATTGAAGCCTCTTTCAAGATTGCTTCCACAACAGTTAAAACTCCATTCCTTATTTCCTCACTTTTTTCTCTGTTAAACATTGCCAAATTACTTCCTAATTAGTTACTACTTCAAATTATTCACAGAGGGTTGACATTAATTTCGAAAATTCAACTATCACTCCTGATCAGGTATGTTACCCATATATTATTATTTGACCTTTTTTTCCTTAATTGTATAATTTTGAAATGAAAATAATGTAGTAAATATTTTTTTATACATTTTATTTGTAAGTATTTTTTTTTATAGTTAAATTATTTTTCCTCTTTGCATCGCAGTTGATGAATGTGTTCCGGAAAAATTATGATCTTCTGCTCAATATCTTCAATCCAGAGGGATGGCTGGAAATCACGTATCCTAATTCTTTCAAGATTTATGTTGTTTAAAGCTATTTTTAATAATTTCGATTTTTATAGAAAATTTAACCTTTTCAATTTTCTAAAATTAAATAGCTATGATTTCTTGCTATTAATATTGATTGTTGTTGTTTCTGAAGTCTATTATGGCATAGATATGTTGATGATTCGATGAGAATAGGAAGGGACGACAAAAGCAATATCTTTGTACTGGAAAGATTTGATGATAGTAATAACTCTTAACTATTTTTCTCTTCCTCTTTAATCTTCTAAATTAATACTATGCCACCATTTTTGTATCATTGCATATTCTCTTCATTTCAGAATTTTGTTGCCCAAAATTCTTATACAAAACTCTCTTATCATCGAGATGCTTAGTCATAGCTTGCTTTACCTTTGTAAGCATTTATGTATGATTTGTATAGAGTTTGGAGACTTAGTCACGAAAAAATATTTGTAATAATTTTGTGAACAGGCAAAGATAAAAAAGGACATAAGTGAGTAGGGTCTTTCTCCCCTAAATTTTCCAATGTGTATTATAGTTTAATATAAAATAATGACATTTTTTTTTATAAATATTTTACTATTTTTAACATATATTATAAGGATGATTACATCATATTTTTATTATGGAAATGATTCTATTCTCCTTTTGAATAAATATTTAAATATCATTTTCAAGTCTTTTCTTTTTATATATTTGTCGTGAAATGACTAATTCTTTTTATAATAATGTGATTTTATTAGTTTTTCTTTATATATTTTTTAAATTATGTAGAAATTAAACTTAGAAACATCCTTATTACAAAGTGAACTTTAAGTCTAACTCAACCCATAAAACTAACTTATGAGATGAGGTTTGCAGTCACTTATATACAATGAATTATTTTCATCTCTAGTCGACGTGAGATCTCTAACACACCCCTCACGCCGAGCATAACAGCCAGCTCGTGCTTGAGATAACATATTATGGGTGATCCGATAACGGCTTGATGGTGACACGATAGATCCAACAAACACTCGTTAGTATAAATTTTAAATGACTCTGATACCATATTTGATTCTCATCTCTAGTCGATGTGAAATTTCCAACAACACTAATATTATTTTTTATATGTGGATTATAAGTAATCTCGTTATCTTATAATTATTAAAGAAATATTAAAATACTTGTATTAATATTTTTAATAACTTTTTTTGAATTTACTCAGTGAAAGAAGCTAAAACTCAATCCAACTTAATTAAATTGAAACAAAACTTAACCAAATGATGACCACTTATTATAAGAATAGCACTATACTCGATCGTGCGTATATTTTTTTATGCCGTCTATTTTTTTTCTTGGTTATAGAAAAGAAAATTCAACAATATAGAGACGGCTTGAACGGGTCAAGCAACTGCAATTCAACAGAAAAATTAAGTCAGACAAAAAAAGAAATATAAATCAGATTCGTGTTGATTTTGATTTTGTACGAGATAGTGATTTGTTTGTTTTTAGTATTTATTAATTTGTTAATTGGGGTTGATGAAAACATAATTATTACTTGTAAAATCACTAATAAGGCTATGTTAAAAAATGGTTGAAAGTTTAATTGTTATGCTATGAATGGAAAAAAAATGTAAAATGAGTTTCTTTATAAATTTGATTAAGAATCTGTTTTGATGGAAAATTTATAAAATAAAAAGCATGAAATGATTTGACAACCCAACTTCTTATAATAAATAAGGAAAAATCCAAATTAGAAGAGACAGTTTGAAAAGATTTGATCATAACTCCAACTAAATAAGAAAAAGACGGAAACAAGTCTTATAAGGTAATAGAACCAAATACTTATGGTTAACCTTCAATTATTAAAGTTTTTTCTTTTTCTGTAACAACAACAATTCAGAGTTCTTAAACTTTAGCACCTCATTAACTTCCCTTCACACATTAATATTATAACTATCAAAATTAATATATTATGAATTTATATTAACATTATAATACAATACATCAACAATCATGTATTCATTAATATATTTAAAGTTATAAATGCTGATTTTAAAAATGTAAGATAGAAAATAATAATTTATTTTTTTATAAGGAAACAATTAAAAAATTAAAAAAAAAAATAATATTAACTTTCTTTTAGAAGTTTGTATGCATGTTATTTGTTAATCAATCTTTTGATATTATTGGAAATTATATTTTGCCGAATCTCTAAAATTTGAAACTAATATGAATTAACAAAACTAAAACGCGTTTAATAAAAGTAATTAAGTTGTGAAATTTTCAATTGTCTAAGATGTTGAACGTATGTCTCATCACAAAGTAATCATATTTTCAATCATATAGTTCACATTATAAGAAGTAAGATTAAACACTCATATGTGACCAATATCATTATAATAATTAAGAATTGAATACATATAAACATGATATTTATCAATTTGAAATGATGTTTAAAGGAATTGTATACTAAAAAAAATGTGTGCATTTGAAGTTATGGGAAGCAAATACCAAAACGTGACACCAACTAATGAATACAATATATACAAAATATACCAAAGGCTCCACTTCATGGCTGTCACTCCAACTCCCACCAACTATATTCACCATTTCAATATCTACAAAATATATACAAATCTTGCTCTACACCCCAACATCATAATAAAATATAAAAATTATACCAATTTTTCTTTATACATTACTTTGTATACAAACTTATTTTCTTTTAATTCTTTTTATTTTTTATAAAAATTATGGTATAGAAACTCGTCAAAAATCTATCTTAAAATTATATATATATATATATATATATTTTTTTTTTTTTTTCAATAGTGAATCAATTAATGTAAAGTGATATTTATAGGCTGACAATACATTCAACTAACTTCTTAATATTACTAGCTATTATTATTATTATTATTATTATTTGTGATACGATTTGTTTTATTATTATTTGCAAATGTTGTTTTTAATTATTTTTGCTTTTTGTATTTAATAACAATATAGCACGATTTGAATCATTGTCTATAACTTGAAAGCATTGTTTTTACAATTTTTAAATATTAAAATAAAAAATTTAAATAGATAAATTTATAAAATTAATAATTTAAAATATATTTAAATAAAAAACTGTTCTTTTGTCTCACCTCTCTTTGTTGGAATTTCTTAATATTTTACAACTACTGTGAAATTTCACTAAAATAATAGTTTGCTATTAAAAAGTTCAAAGTACCGTCTCGTAATATTAACAATTTAATGATTATCTGACATTTATATTTAAATAATTAAAAATTATTCTATAAATGTATTCATGTTTAAGCCACTGTGTTTAATACAGTTTCTCTTTTCTCACTAATATTATGTATTTGGATGAAAGAAAATATATAGCGAAGAATATTTGTATTTAACTGGAAAAAAAAAGCAAGAAGAGATAGAAAGTGATTTTGAATTTAAATTTAAAACTAATTAAAATTGTGAATTTATTTATATTTTATTTTGAGTTAATATTAATAAAAGTATGATTATTATTATATTTGGGGGTTTTGTGACTGGGTGCGTGGTTGGTCTGTGGGGTCAGAAGAGAACATAAGAGAAGAGAGGAACAGAGAGAGAAGGGAAACTACTACAAACTATGGTTTTAAATTGCTTATCTTCTCTTCTCTTTTCTTTCTCTCTCACTGCCATTGATTTCCCCGCACCTTCCTCTCCTCTTCCTTTTCCCATTCTTTCTTCTCGGACTCCAAACCACAAACCTACGGAATCCACAAAAACTTTCAATGGGAGGATGTGCGACCAAGCCCAAGGTTTCCAAGGACGATTCCCACGGGAACCCCAAAGCACCTCAACCTCAACCTGAACCTCAACAACCAACCAAGGACCCTCTCCAAACCAAACCTGCTACCCAAGACAACCTTAATGTCAACGAAATCGTCGACGAAGACCAAGCAAACAAACGACGCTCTCTCAGCTTGTTGTTCAAGGAGGTACGCACCTCTCAACTCTCTCCTTTCCTTTCATTTTTCTTCTCTGTTGCAAATAATTTTTTCTCAAACCAACTTTTTAATCTCTTTTATGAATTTCCGATTATTTTATGCGTAAAACAAAGTCCTGGTCAAATTTCCCCAAAAATGATTCCATGAAATATTTGCATTGACTGCGTCTGAAACTTTATTTAAAAAATTTGATTTAATGGAGAGTGTGGTAGAATAATTGGTTTTGGCTGTTTTCTCCTTTTCTGGGTTGCTGGGTAATCAGATTTTGCTATGTCATTCCGTTCCGTCAGAAGAAAAAAAAAGAAAATGGTCACTTACTTACACCTTTAACTCATTCACTGCAACTTTATCGTACTCATTCTTGGTCCACTTTTCACCTTTACCCAACAAAATCACCGTTGTCCCGGTTTAATGGAATTTTTTTTTAGGGGTAGCTGGTTGGTAGCTACCCCAATCATGCGCATCTACAAACATTTAAAACTATCTTCCTAACCATTTTTATATATTAACCTTTCTAAATTTTTTTTCATCACCTACTCCACTTCTTATTCTTTCAACAAACTTTCCAAGTTGAATTCCAACACTTTAATATTTGTGTGAAAAAAAAAATAATAACATAACAAATCCTGAATAAAAAATCATCGCACTGAATTTTAAATTAATTAATACGTGTTTTAGTTGGGACTGTAAAGATTAAAATTAATTTAAGTACGCGTATTAAGAGTAAACTTTTAAAAATTAATTATTCTTCGAATACATGACAAAGAAACGTGTTTGGATCCAATGATCACGTTTACCGCTATCATCCCTCTCATGTTTTCATTACTGTAATTAATCAGTGTGTCAAAAACATCAATGATTGCAAACAAAATGCTAGGACAGGGTTTTGAAGTACACATTATGAGGGTATTTGATTGCTATATTAAAAATCAGGATTGAGAAAATATGTTTTGTATTTGTTAATGCTATCCGATTTTACTTTGTTTCTTATTCGTTATATATAAGAAATAAAACAAATATTTTACTACTATTTTTTTTATAATTTTCGAAACAATAAATAAAGTGATGTTTTTATAATTAAGAATAAAACAAGTAATAAAATACAAAACTTTTTTTTTTTAATTTTGAAATCTTATAATGAATTTATCTGTCTTCCCTCTTTTGGAGAAGAACAAAATAATAGAAGTCAAAAGTTTGACTGTTACAGAAGTGGAGCCTGGACAAACAAATGGACCTAGAAATGTTATCATGTTCATATATATATATGCATGATTGACGGTGTGGATGTCGTACAAATAATGCTTGATGTAAACCATGGATCTTTAAGTTGTTTTTGTTTTGTACCACATTAAAAATAAGGGTTTTCCTAAGCCAATTTTAGCGTGTTTTGCGCCCTAAATTTGATGTCTTGAAATTCCCAAACTCGTTGGGGATTTATTTAATCAAGGCCCAATGGCCAGATACTACGTTTTTGTCTTGGAAAAGAAAAAAGTTGGAATGAAAGTAAGTTGATTTTTTAGGAAGAGAAAAAAAAAGGATGAAAAGTAAAGTGTGGAATGTGAAATATTTTTAAAATAATAAACCTTTATAAAATATTTATTAATTTTATCATTTAAATATTATTGAAATCTTGATACTATAAATCATGTTATATATAAGTTCTTTCTCACTACTTGATTTCTGTTTGTTATCAAACGGATTGGAAGAAATTTTTTTTTTTTTTTTTTCATTTTTTTCCCAGATCTTCTTTCCATTCTCTTTAAGCTCAAACATGATATTAGAATTTGTTTGATAGACTTGAAATTGGAATCAGAGAGGATGAAAAGCCAATAAAATCATTTTTTCTTCCTTCATTTGGTTAGATAATGACTGGGGAGAAAAAAAAAATTAAAAAAAAGAGAGCATATTTTGAGTGTTGTTTTCAAAATGGAAAGAAAATGAGAGCAAATGTGTTTTATATATGACAAAACTTGATTACAGCAGATCAAGGTGCTGTTTTTACTGTTTTGAAAACAAAATTGAGTTTCGTTTCAATAATATGTATGTTTTTTTAATACATGTTTATTAAGCAAACTATCGAGAGAACATTTTAAATTTGATTGAAGAATAACACATTATAATATCTAAATTTTATCATCAAAATATCTTATTTTTGTATATATTTTATTAAAAATAATATATATTACTTCATACACTTAAGTTTTTTTTTTATCTTTTCTTTCACTTTCTTCCCTAAAGTAATCATGCCCTGGCCTTGGTTTTTTTCATTTGCAGTTTACAGAATCTAGAACCAAACAAAGTGTGACACTAAACTATGAAAAGTTTCTGCACCAAAATTTTCACACACAAAATATAAAAATAGATTTGTGGCATTCACTGTCACAAACTTAGAGAAAACATGTATTAAATGTGACATTCCTCTCTCTTTAATTTGTTTTGAGTATTTTTGTTTTATATTGGTTAAAAATGATCACGTGAAACTTGGTTGAAGTGTTGATGCGAAATGAAATAAAATTATTCATGCTCTGAACCATGCTTTGTTTATGTATTATTATTGTTAGTAAATTTAATTAATGCATTGTTCAAATTTTGAATACATACTGTTTCAATAAATAAAGGTAAAATTTTGAAGCACATCTTCATATATCCTTCGGCTCTTCCCCATTATCATTTCAGTTACCCAACACAACTTCCTGAATTCAAGCATAATTATCAGAACCAATTACTATAATGCATTACTAAAAGAAACTATTACCAATCTTAGACAAAAATTCAGTAAGAACTTTTGAATTTATTACTTCAAATTTAACATCATAAATAAATTTTGTTTTATAATCTTTCTATCAAGCAAGTTCCTAACTTATGTTTTGATTTGCAAAAAATAAAAAAAGCTGAAGAAAAGAAGGAATATAAAAAATTTCTGCATCAGTTCCTACTTGATCGTTATCACCATTCTAAAGAGACTACTTCTATTCCTTACCACTTTCTTATCTTTTCTGGTTTATAACTTTGTGTGTGTTGCAGAATGAAAATTCTAAGGTTTCCACAGAAAATGAGAAAACCACAGTGGAGGAGACTGTGAAAGAAGTGTTAGACGGCAAGAAACCTGCTGAGGATCCTAAAAGCAACGAGCCAACAGTTAACCCAGAATCTCTAAAACCAGAGGAGAAGCTGTCCGAGGAAAGTAAAAGCAATGAATCCTCAAAACAAAATTTTGAGACTGTGAAGAAAGAAACATCACAAACTGAGAAACCTTCTGAAGGAATTCTTAACAATGAAGCAGATAAGGAGACAGAGAAACTAGAGGCAAAATCTGAGAAACCTTCAGAGGTAACTATTATAAGTGAACCAGCTAAGGAAACAGGGAAACTAGAAACAGAAGCCGAGAAACCTTCAGGGGTAACTGGTATAAGTGAACCAACCAAGAAAACAGTGAAACTAGAATCAGAAGCTGAGAAACCTTCGGAGGTAACTATTATAAGTGAGCCAGCCAAGGAAACAGTGAAACTAGAATCACAAGCTGAGAAACCTTCAGAGGTAACTATTATAAGTGTACCAGCCAAGGAAACAGTGAAACTAAAATCAGAAGCGGAGAAACCTTCAGAGGTAACTAGTATAAGTGAACCACCCAAGAAAACAGTGAAATTAGAATCAGAAGCGGAGCAACCTTCAAAGGGAACTAGTATAAGTGAATCAGCAAAGGAGACAGTGAAACTAGGATCACAAGCTGAGAAACCTTCAGAGCGTTCTGGTATAAGTGAATCAGCAAAGGAGACAATGAAACTAGGAACACAAACCGAGAAACCTTCAGAAAGAACTGGTATAAGTGAACCAGCCAAGGAAACAGTGAAACTAGAATCACAAGCTGAGAAACCTTCAGAACGAACTGGTATAAGTCAACCAGCCAAGGAAACAGTGAAACTAGAATCACAAGCTGAGAAACCTTCAGAGCGAACTGGTATAAGTGTACCAGCCAAGGAAACAGTGAAACCAGAGTCACAACAAGCTGAGAAACATTCTGAGAAAACTCATATAAATGAACCTGCTAAGGAAACAGTGAAACCAGAACCAGAAGCCGGGAAAGCTTCGGAGAAAAAGAATCAAAGCAGCGAGCTAGTGAAGGGAGAACATGTGAAGACTAAAGAGACATCTTCAGAGAAACCACAAAGCAATGAACCCATCAAACACAAAGTGGAGCTTATTGAACCACCGCAAGCAGAAAAGCCAAGTGGGAAATCAGAGAAGAAGGCTTCAGAAGCTGAAACACGCGAGACTCCGTTTAAAGAGAGCATAGGCACAGCCGCAGCTCTTCCTGAGGAGAAAGTAATTGAAGTTGTTCCAAGTGATGCGAAGTCTGTGGAGAAGGTAACAAAGGTTGCTGATGGTGGCACTGTCAATCACTGAAACCTGAAATCTGAATGAGAATCATCAACAATTAGAAACATTGCAGAGTTCCAGATTGTTCTTTAATCATTGTGTGAGATTTTCCAACTACATTTTCCTTGTGTTCTTTTTTTTTTTTTTTCATATATAGCTTGCAGAACCAATTTTTTTTCTTGTCAATTCACTTTTTTTTTTTCTATTCTATCATTTCTTATCTGTATTGGTAGGTCAAGTCCAACAATGTAAATTGTAATTTTGTTATGAACTGCAAGTGGGAATGTTACATGTATCAAGCTGAACAAACTTGTAATTTTTGGTTTATAAATCTAGGGGTTTAGTATATTACTCTATACATCATATATGATAAACGTTGGTTTTATACAATTAAAATTAGTAATAAATAAATAATTTTAATTACGATCTGCAATTATTTTTTACAATAATTTTTTTTATTAAAAGACGCAAATGAAATTTAATTTAGATAAAATATGATGTGTTGAAAGAGATACATAGTTAAAAAAATTATGCAAATAGAGATAAATATATATATATATATATATATATATATATAATTTGAGAAGATGGATAGGAAAAAAAATGATACTTGAAGGAGGAGAGGAAGGTAATGTAGGAAATGCAACATGCAATGATTGAAAAAGAGAGAATATTATACTGTGAGATTGAAAGTATTAAATTGACAGGTGTATTTAGCTTTTTTCTTAATTGTGGTCTTGCGTGATCATTAAGGATAATAATATATTAGTATTATTCATATAAATATTTAGGTAGAAACAGTTGTAAAGAAATTGTTTTATGTGGTAGTGATTGTATGCATAAGCAAACCCAGATGCACAAACCATTCCATGATTGAATCGTTGCTTGTGATTTGCCACATTGTCAGATTTTTTTTTATTGCAAAACATAATGTAGTGAAAATTTTCAAAAATGGTGAGCTAGATAGTTAATTAAATGTGCTTGAAAATCTAAGTTTCAAAACTTAATAAATATACAAATTAAGTAATGAAGGATTGGTAAAATATTGTGACTTGGATATTAGAATGAGTAGCACTATGCATAATCTTGAATAAGAGTGAATTGAATCTGAGGTCAAATTGTGATGGTTAATTGTTAATTGTAAAAATTTAAACTAAAGTGCACTCATCAATAAAGTTCTCCTCCTCTATAGCCTTTGCCATATTGATGTCTAAATTTCACTATCATTTACTATGTTCTTTAGTTATTGTGCCACATCCTCACGTCAACATTACTAATATCATTTTAATAAAAAAATATAGTATATTAACTATTTTTTAATAAAACTATAATCAAATCGAGACTTTAAAAAATAATAAAAATAAATTAAAAAATACATAATAAAGAGAAAACTATTAAATAAAAAAATAAATTTTTTTTTCTCTCAACAATGAATAAATAAAATAAAATGGAATATTTCAGGGGTGTTCCAACCCTTATACAAGATACTCAAGGCTCACATACATTATTAGTAAACCAAAAAACAAAGAAACTACTCCAACGCAACACCTTTTAAGTTCTAATCCTAATAATAGCCATAATATTACGCAAAGGAACAAAAACTACCAGTCTCAAAAACATATACAAGCAATCCAACATAACCACAAACACACCTAACACAAAACCTATAAATTCCTTACACCCAAATGAAGTCAAAGGAAAACCAAAACAATAGAATGTAAAGAACAAAACTTATTTCCTTCATTACCTCGGGATCCATCTCCAAAACCTGCAATAAACAACAAACCCCTTGTTGGTTCAAGACCAACGTTAGTAGCACCCATGACCACACCACACCTTATCATTAACTATTAGCAATTGGGCATAAGTAAACGAAACGCCCTTTACTTTACTCGTGACCCATTACCACACCTTGAGTTGGGCCAAAGTAAAAATCTTAGAATAGTCCACTCTATCATTCTCAAAGATGACAAGGTTCCTCTATTTCCAAATTTCCCCAACCACGGCAATCCACACACACCCTCCCCAACCCACTTACTGCACATACACCACACATTCCATGCTACTTTACATTTGAAAAAAACATGACTTCTAGATTCCTCCTCTTCCTCACATAAGACACACAAATTGCTTTCCAACACAATCCTTCTTTTCTCCAAGTTCACACGTGTTGGTAACCTATCAACCAAAACTCTCAAAGCAGTAGTCATTGATGATGGTAACGCCTTAAGGCTCCAAAACACCTCATAAAAGGTCCATATGTGCCATCGTCAAACATCCTTAAACATCTATAAGCCGAACTAACTGTGTAACAAAAATCTTCATCCGACTTCCAAACCCAATGATCCATAGACCCTATTGACAAAACTTTGTCCTCCAATAAAGACAAGAGGCGAGATTCCTCATCCATTTCCCACACAAATAGGGCACGCCTCCATTTCGCCTTCCAAGACCACTTGTTATTGACCCAAACCCCAACTTGAGACACAACTACACTTTTATCCTTAGTAATCGAGTAAAGTCTTGAGAATCTTACATTTAAAGCCTCACTATTGATCCACTTGTCTTCCCAAAACTTAATACGCTTCCCATGACCAAGCCTCCATGCAACATTATGCTCAAATCTACCCCCCACTCCTCCGACGCCCAAACTTTCTTCAGGTCCTTCCACTAGGCAAAATCCTTAGAGTTACTAGTAATCCCTCGTAATTCTCTCCAGTCGCCATATTTAAACTAAATGGTCTCCTTCCACGATCCACCCTCTACTGACAGTAAATGCCAAATGAATTTTCCTAAAAGCACATCATTAAAAAGCCTTATATCCTTTATTTCCAAACCTCCTTCCTCTTTATTTCCAAACTGCCTTCCTTTTTGGGAATGCACACGTTCTCCCACGCCACCCAATCAATTTTCTTACCATCCTTCCTAAAATTCCTTTGTATTTTCTTAATAGACAGGACCACAAACATTGACATCTTGAAAAAAGACATATAAAAAAGGGGATTAGGAGAGATAACTTGCCTCAACAAACAAACTCCGTTAGCCATAGATAAGAACTTTCCTTTCCATCTGTTCAATCTTTATCGAATCTTAGCAATTACATTATCCCAGAAACTCACTCTCCGATGATTACCACCCACCTTCATACCCATATACATAAAAAAAAATAAACTATAAGAGTTCTTTATTGAAATTTTACATTTATTCTTAATATATATAAATCTTTGTTATTTATAATCATTTTTACTAGCCTAATCACTTTTGTATATCACATGATTAATATATCAAAGTGATATAATGGAACCAATATAAATATATATAGGTAAATAGAAAAAAAAATAAAGGTGCAACAAAATATAATTATAAAAAAAATAAAAAAAAATCTTTTCACTATAAGAAAATAATTTAATATAAATTAATTTTGTAGAGAAAAAATAATTATTTATTATTTATTTCATAAACTAAAAAAATATATTTGTATTTAAAATAGTTTTTATCATTAATAAAAATTTATAAAATAATTTTTAAATTGATATTTATTATTAACTATCAATGTTTAGTTATTAACTACTTTATATTCTAAATCAATATTTAATTTAAAATTATAAATTAATTTAGAATCTAAAATAGTGAGTAGCTAAAACTTTGGTAGCTAACACTACATTAGAATCATTCAATATATAGCAAAACAAATTTAAATATAAAAAATAACTAAATTAGATACTATTTAAGAGACTAATAAAATTATTGGTATCTAATGTAGTTTCTATTATTAATAAAAAATTATAAAATGGTTTCTAAATTAGTTACCAAAGTTTTAGTCACTACTATTTTTCTAAATTAGTCTTTAAAAGACTATTAAAGACTAATTTATAATATAAAGTAGTTAGTAACTAAAATTTTGTAGCAAATGGTTAGATACCAATAATTTTTTTTAGTTTATATAGAGTGGTCTGTAATATAGTCAATATAGTAACTAATTATTTTGATCTCTAAAACTAATTTATATTTAATGATTTTCTTGTAGTGTAATGTTTTGATACTTTTGTTTTATCAGCAAGTAATGTTTTGATACTAATCTAGAAACTATTTTATAAATTTTATTAATAATAAAAATTATTTTCAATACCAATAATTTTTAATTTATAGAATAGTATCTAAATTAGTGAATATAGTGACTAATATTTTTTTTCTAAATTAATTACTATTAAATTAAATGATTTTTTTTTAGTGATGTATCACTATATTTCACTAATATGAGTTTGAACAACTTTTTCTTGATGAGATCACAATTTAATTAAATGTTGATTAGATAAGGTTGAGTAAAACAATATGTATTGTAATTTGATTATTACAAAAAGAAAAATTGGTTCTATTTTGATACCAAAATCTACTGAAAGATAAACAAACCAAGTAACCCATTATATAAACAGTGTGTTGATTGTTGGATTTCTATGAGATTATAGAGTTTCCAAACAATTGTCTATAATTATTATAAACAATTATCATAAACTTATAATAGATGGTTTAATTATCATAAATTTCTCAATTGACATCAACAAATAATGCATTAGTTGAAGCGTAGAATTTCTAAAAAACAAGAGAACTAACTCTTGTGTAGTGTTTATACATCAATAGATTGTGAATAGGAGTCAAGTTTGGTATTCTAAAGTTAGATATGAATTGATTAACTCTATTTTCAGTCAAACATATATTTGATGAAGAAATGGTCAAATATAAGTATTTCAATGAATCTTCCATACAGGGATTGTCTCATACAAGTTCTTAGGAAACAAAATTAAGAATACAAGTTCAATATGAAGCTGAGTCAAAATTAACATCAAGACTTTGAAATTGATTTGTGTACAAAATGAAATTTATTCTTGACACTCAAAGCCATATGTATGAAGAAGGACTCTAAAAATCTGGTGAGTGGTTGAGATACCAATGCTGACCTTGGATTGTCCAGAGAGATGAAGAAGCAAGGGTTGAGAAAATCCTTAAAGATGATGGCATGGAATAAAAAATCAAAAAGAAAGAAGAAAGAGGAAGGAATAAACCATGACAGAACTTAAAGTAAGAAAATTATTTTTATTATACCAATACGAAAGAGTACAAAAGATGTCCATATAAAAGAACAGCAACAACAAAGTATATTATAATGCACTTTTGTCTTGTAGATTCTTAAAGACGTATCTGAAGTTTCAGGAAGTGGAGGATTAGGTGCTTAGAGTGCACCTCAGGTTGAAGAGCTTCATGAGTATAAACAGAAACATAAAATTTCTACACTAAGAGAAAAAACTAAATTTTAAAAAAATAATAATTAGTTGTTATATTAATTAAATTAAATATTATTTTAGAGATTAAAAAAATTATTAGTTTCTATTAATAATAAACAGTTTCTAAATCGGTAACTAATTAACTATGAAAATCAACTTTAAAATTCAAATAATCGATAGTTAAAATTTTGATAACTAATTAGATATCAATTTAAAAATGATTTATCAATAATAAAAGTTAATTTAATGTCTAAAATAATATTAATTTAGTCAATTAATTATTTTATTTCTAAAATTAATTTTTATTTAATTATTTTTTAGTAATATATAGTATATAGATAGCATTTAAATGTTTAAATTAAATATAAAGATTGAAAAATAAATACATACATATGTATTGTGTTCCTAATGTTAGTTAGGTTGTTATACATATCTCTAGTTTATGTGTATCGTCGTCCTAATGTTAGTTAGGTTGTTATACATATCTTTGTTACCTTACCCCATGAGTCGGTTTTATGTTGAGTTAAGTTTAAAGTTCACTTTGTAATATGGTATCAGAGCCATTTCGAGTCTATCCTAGCGAGTGTTTGTGTTGGGTTTATCGTGTCACCCGCTATCGGGCCGCTATCGGATCACCCATGATATATAGTCTCACGCACGAGTTGGCAGTCTCGGTGTGAGGGGTGTGTTGGAGATGGGTGCAAACCTCACCCCATGAGCCAGTTTTATGGGGTTGAGTTATGCTTAAAGTCCACTTTATAATATATCTCTAGTTTAATTTTTTAAATATTTATAATTTATTAGGTTACTTAATAAAATTTATTTTTTATTTTTGAACTTATATTTGGAACACTAATTTTATTATATGTTTTTTTTTTATAATTATTTAATTTTTATTCATTATTATTTAATATTCTGATTTGAAATTTATATAATTGTAATTTTTTTTTATATTTGACATTAATTATATTGAAAAACAAATATGTATCTATTATATTTTACTAATTGTCAGGTTTTGTCGGGAGCGGCTTGTTTCTTAAATGTTTCAAAGGTGTTATGTAGTTAGGTTGTTCATATATTTTTGTATAAGAGTTGAATTAAGGGTTGAATCACGTCTGAAGTGGTTCTTGTGTATATATATTCTTATTACTGATAAAAAAAATATTTTATTAATTGTGTTTTTCATTTTTTATAAAAAAAATATTTAATTATATTTAAAAGGATAGAAACAAGGTGGTCTAATAGAAGTGAAATAAAAATTTCATACCTTACTATATACAGGTAATATATGCCTTTACAACCATACATTTTTCTCACAAGTTAACACTACCATATAATTTACTATTCAAATATTATATACGATAAAATACTCTTTCTCACATCCTTTTCTCCATACTTGTTTTATGATTCTCATAACAGGCACATGGGAGAGAAAGGATATTGAAGAAACTGTTACTGCTCCTGTAACTGTATACACCTGTCATAAACTCTAACTCGATGCCTCCTCCAAATCTGGGGAAGCTTTTGGCATTTGCTCTCTACTCTTTCCCCACAGCACGCAGTACAGTCCAATAACCAAAACGATGCTACCTAAAAGGCTGTTCAAACATCAACACCAACCACACACTTAATTAATTAATACCTAAATGCAATTAAAAAGAAACAAAATTAAACACCTAATTAACCTCTAATAGTCAGTGGTTAGATATTTTCCCTTTCTTTGATTCTTCGTTATTTTGAGCATGTATTGGAGTGTGAAACTATGATTTTAGTAAATGTGTGAAACACATGAGAAAGGAAAAGAGAAATATAAAAAGGTAGTAAAAGTTGGGATGAGGGTGGTGATTGATGATGAATATATAACCTTCCCAAAGTTATTATCTCGCCCAAGATAAATGAGGAGGAGATGATGGTCATTATGAGTGCCAGTGGTGTTGCCATGGCCAGAAACACAGGTCCTTTCTTCTCTATAACCCATGCTTGTAAGTAATATGTTACACCAGTCACCATAATTCCCTACCACACAATAAATTAATTCTAAAATTAGTCTTCAGTTCAGAAACAACAAACTAATTAAAACATGCCTTAGTATGTACTAAATAATTATATTTATAGAGAGATTTTGCTAAATTTGCTAATATTACATAGAAATAATAACATGTCATCAATTTAATCATGTGAAGATTAGAGGATTACACAGTACACAACAGCAAGGAGTCTGACATTCCACCCCAATTTCCATTGCTCAATGTCTCTTTCTACTGCCAAGGCAATGCCCAAAGACTGAATGGAGCTTAAGAAACACTGAAGAGTTGTGAGGAGCAGCTTTGAAGGGTAGCCTTTTATGACAAAAGTCTGCTCAAATTACCAACAAGAATATATTGATAAGAAGACTATTAATTGAGGATATGAATTGTTAACAAGGGGAGGGAAGAAAAATTACCTGTAGCACAAGCCACATTCCCCAAAAGGTGCTGGAGAGGAGCATGAGGAAGCAACCCTTTATCCATGAAGGAGATGCAGCATGACCCAGGTGTTCTTGGCTTTTATGGTACCCTAAAAGGTTAAAATGGCTTAAAAGTTCCAAATGAGGACCTTTATAGAAAGCAAGGATTGCTGCTCCAGTTAAGCATGCCACTACTCCAACCAACTTAGCAACACCAGGGGCACTGTTTACTTTCAAAACTTCTATCCTGAAACAAACCAAACTCTTATGTGAGAGATGCTTAGTGAAATTGAACCATTTTTCCATGGTTCACCCTCAGCCACTTTATGATATATATACTCTGTATTGCATGGACTAGATATGTATATAAAAGCACGTGTTCATGTATAACATGGTCTTTTCTTTTGTGAAAGTGTCGTTTCCCTCGAGAACAAAAAGGCACATAATTGGACAGCTATGCATTGAAGGATTGTGGCTACAAAACCTGAGCACAAATGGACCTTGTTGCTGCAACTAACAGGTCCAATCTGAAAGTTACCCACTTACATGAACAAGACATTCCAAAAGCTGAGTGCATTTCACTTTCCTAGTTGGAAACGCCTAAGAACTTGTCAGAGCAATTAACAGTTGTATTAATTTTGTTTTTGGTACATACTAAGATAAAAATGAAAAGGATGTAAGAAATAAAATAAATAAATAATAAATGAGTTAGTTTATTATGAAGGAGAATTTTAAGTCAATATAACACTGTGATCTTATAAATCCAATAAATTATCGATTAAAATAAATTTAAAATAATTCTGATAATATATTAAAAATAACTTTAAATCTAACTTAATATTATAAAAACAACTTATATTACCCATGTATCTCCTATTAAATGTTGTTAATTATGAATTACCAAGCACAACATAGGTTTTTCTTGTAGAAATAAGACTAGCAAACTTCTTGTTCATAAACAAAAAAGAAAAAAGGGCCTATCTATGCATTCAATGAAAAATGCAGTACAATTTGTCCTTGAAGCTTTCGTCATCCGACATGTATAACTCATAACCCCTAGCTGTTTCCTTCCCTTTATTGTTCCTGAGAAGTGGGCACATAATAATGCATTTTGCTGTGGATTTCTTTTTAGTAGACAACCAAGATATTTTTAATCAGAGGGAGTACAAGTGTTCTCTCCACGTTTTGGCTAAACTTTTCTTTTTCACGAGCGCCCATACTATTTTAATCACCATCCAGTCCTATATCTCACGCTTGTTTTGACATATCTACACTTAGGAATGCTTAGAAATTGTAGCTAAGAAGAAGGACAAGAAAGGAAAAATGTAATTATACTAACTGATATGTGATAAGAAGAAAGATTTAAACAAACAATGACTGTTGTTTTTAGGTGCTTCAAGTGTGTTGATCATAAAGAACCCGTGAATCTTATATCACCAGCAAAATCTCCACTTGTGATCGGATATTATCAGGTTTCTTAGGATTTTGACAATAAAAAGCTCACCCATTTTGATAAAGTGCGGTTTTCTGAGAGACTTAAAGTCAAATTTAAGGTTGAGCTTGGTGGGAAAACTAACTTTAGTTGAAGTGAATGAAATACAAAATAAATAGTAATATATGATGAGCTAGATCCTACTGAAAACATTACCATAATCAGCGAAAGCAACTATAACTCCTTGAGTAATAAATATTCTACCTGAACAGTAACGCTAAGAAGAAGGTGATGGCTGGGAGACAGTTTGTGATAGAAGCAGCCAAAGTAGCAGAAGTGTAAATAAGGGCAATACCATATATGTCCAAGCTGGCAGTGATCCTGAAATTTATGTCCAAAAAAAATCAAGCAATAACATCACGTGAATCATATTTCAATTGAATATATAATAACGTAAAGCTTAAACCTAGCTAGCTTTATATATGTATCAGTACTCTTCAACTTTGATAGGATCTAATCATTATAGCATCAATTACATATGTGATGAATTGAAATATTGAATATTTGGAGATACCCCAGGAAAGAAAGAAAAAAGATCTTGCAGAAGGCCACGAATGACAAAGGGGGTGCAGTTTTCCTGGTTTCAAAATAAAAAATCGCATCATTAAATTGAGAAAAAGAGATTGAACTTGGCTGGTTAGATACATATATGGTCATGTAAGTAGTGTTGTGCATACCATTCAAAGAAGAAAGCAAAAGGGATGAGGAATATGGTGGCTGCGGTCTGTCTATAGAAGACAAAGATGAAGTTGTTCATGCCATGGTCAAATGCTGCTTTTGAGAGCAGAAACATAGCAGCGTAGATGGCTTGTATGAGGATCACAACTAGATAAGGCTTGTTTCCTTTCATGGTGATTTTTGATATGATCTGTGACCTAATTTAGGTTCCGAAACGGAAGTGGTGAGAATGAAAATGCTTCACAGTTGATGACACAGATGTTTGTGCAGAAGCTTGGCCTTTTATGGGCAATTGAGATATTGCTCCAAAGTAGTGAGAAGCACACAGATTGGCTTTAGTCTTTCTATTATGGGACGTGTGTGGTGAATATCATAAGCTTCTTTACACGTCTGGGACCACCTTTCTCTCTACTATTTCGCTGCACAACTTCATGCATTTATTTCGTAGTGCACTGTGTACCGTTACACCTTGTAGTATCAGCAAAAATCTATTTAGTGTCACATTTTCTTGTTTTTCACTCACTTCTTCATAATACTATTTGATGAAATAAATAAATGGTATCACTCTTAAACTGGTAAGGTTATAGATTAACATGGGTTAGAATTGGATGAAAGTGGATCAAGTTTAACCCCATGTAATTCTTCAGTGTCAATTTCTTCTTGTCTCTCCCAAGGGCACGAACGTAAAACAAAAGCTATACTGTACTCACTTTCTCTGAATTTTCTTGACAAGAATGAAGTAAGTTTGGACTCACTCTTTATACTCTTTTTTTCTTTTCACTTTCTTACCTAAATCAAATCATAATTTACACTTTTTTTCACATTTTTCTTTCTCAACTTTCTTAAAGGCGAATTGTTCACAGGTTTTTCTAACAGATCAATAGAGAGGGTATAAAAAGGTGCAGTCCCAGCAATGGCTAGTATGTGTGTTGCAACACAAACAATTTTTAGATTGGATAACGTATTGGGTTCTTTTTCTGATACGGTGTAGCTTTTTGAAAAATGTAAGTTTGAATATTGTAAACTAAATATTATCTTGAAAAACTCTTATTTTAAAAAAAAAATATATACATTAACATTCACGATCCTAAATGAGGTGATACATGTTTTCAATGGTGTTTATAGGTATTAATGCATTACTCTTATTTAAACAACATAGAATTCATCTCTTTCCAATTATGAAATATATCAACATCCATTACAAACAAATTATTAAATAAATAGAAAAAATAGTTACTATATTAATTAAATTAAATATTATTCTAAAAACAAAAAATTATTAGTATATAAAATAGTTTTTATTATTAATAAAAATGTATAAAATAATATCTAAATTTATATCTAAATTACATATAATAATTTAATTACAAAGTAATTTATATTCTAAATTAATTAGACTAATTTTATAATCTAAAATATTAGTAACTTAATTGTAGTTCGCTATTATATATAAATTTAAAAATTAAATTATAATTTTTTCTTAATAATAGAAACTACTTTATATGGTAAAATAAATTTAGTTTATAAAATAGTCTTTAATTTAATCAATATAGTAATTAATTATTTTAGTTTTTAAAATTAATTTTTATTTAATAATTTTTTTTTAAGTAAACCATTGCAAGAAATTATAGTAAGAAAAATAAAGTAATTAATAGAAACTATTAAAAAAATAATTGTGGATCCATATTTTGTAAACATAAACATCCATGAATAAAATTTAGGGAATGTTTCTACGAACAAAACAACATATTTTTTTCAGAAAAATAAATAAATAAATATGAACCATTTTAGAAGTGGTCAAACACCTTTATACAAAACTTAACATACAATGCATTTTCCAAAAGTTTACCACAAATATCCTAATTGAACAACTAAAATACAAATTAATAAATCGAAATAAAGACACTACGGAAACAACCTAACACCTCATCATAACCTTATAAAAAACATAAAATCTAAAATTTCAAAATTTCTTGATCAAATACATACAAATCAAAAGACTAAGACACCAATCAAAATAAATAAAAAAATATACAAAAACAAATTTAAAAATAATAAAAAACTATACCGACAATTGAACAAAAGAAAAAAACTCCAAAATATCAATCACTCAATTTTAAAAAAGTGTGGACAAAAGAGCATATACATATATATGAAATCATTTAGAAGAAGACAATAATAAAAAAAGTTATTACAACAACTCATGTACCCAAACTCCTATTTAGGAAGAAGACAATAATAATAAAAAAGAGTAGTTACTTCATGTACCCAAACTCAATCATGACTACCATTTCACATTCACCTGGGACTATTTTGAGTTTATGATTTTTAATTCTGTGATTTTATCTTGTTTATGTTACTGATCACAATCATTGGACAACTTTAACTTTATAACAAATAGACTTTTCTTTATGGATGGATAAATTTTTATTTATTTTTTACTTCGCGGATAATTTTTTTTTTTTTAAATTTATGATAATGACGGTAAGGTTATATAAAGCTATTCGATCATTTAAAAAAAAAATCAAAATTCAATTTAAAAATCAGATGAAAAACAATTAAAAGGGGTAACCAGTTAAGAAAATAAAATATATGATAACTATTAAATCTCAGAAAATGTTTTGATTAAAAAAATCCTTAAAAACATTTTCGTCGAATAATAACTCTTTAAAATATATCTCAAATAGATATTTTAATTATAAATACAGAAGGAACATAACTGAAAGTTCTACTGTTTACAACTCCACATCAGTTAATTGCTGTGAAAGTGAATATAAAGCCATATGGTTAAAACATTTTTTTTATATAAGGTTCGATCGTCTCTTAAATAATCTAATTTATTTTATTTATTTTTTAATGATATTTTTTTTCTCTTAATTATATATATATATATATATATATTGACCTAATTCTTGCACTAACTTACAAATCTGTCCACTTAAACAATATTACTTTTTAATTGGGTGACTAATATTGTTAGTATGCTTCTTGAACCATAACACAAGACCACCAAGTTATTACACGTGTTAAATTTGTATTTCCTTAATCTTGGTCTTGCATATATAAATTTGACAATAATTTGGTTGAATGAAAAATATTTAGAGAATAATTTACTTTTATAGAAAGTTTAAAATATTTAATCTTTAAATAAATTGATTAACTAAAATTAAATCATTTTAAATTTTACTTAAAAAAAAATTAAAAAAAATTTATACTTTTTTTTGGTCCCAAATCTATATATTTCATTTTCATAGTTTCTCTCTTTGTCTTAGTCATGTGTTGTTGATTTTGCTTTGATTAAAACATCCACTAGTAATATCATATTAGGACTTGTCAACTTAACTGATGTTAAAGACGTCGTTAATTTGACATTATTTTTTTATTTATATTTACAGGGATTTTGACATTAAATTTTTTTTTTCTAATATTGAATGGAGAAATTTCGGTACAACTTTAACTTAGATTAATTGTCTGTGTCAACTGGAAGAATTTTTTAGTCTAACATCAGTCAAAATTTGAAAAAAAAAAAACTTAACAATTCAACTTGTAAAATATATTTTATTTTATCTTTTTATATTATTTTGAACAAGTAAGTATTAGAAACATTATTCTGTTAACTACCATTTTAATTCTTGATTGTATAAATCAGTACCAAGTTTTTTGGAAAGAACAAAAGTTGTGAAATAGTAACTCAAGGTGTAATACATCCACACTTCAACAGTATAGTAAATTAGGTAGGTGTTTATATATGTATAAGGTTTTGAATATTTTTGAAGTGTCGTTTTTAATTTATTTATTTTTATTGATAAAAAAATTTGAACATTATAGTTAAAAATAATTATAATTTAATTTTAAATTTATCCTTAAAAATAATGTAATGTTAAATTGGTCTTTAAATATAATTAAAAAAAAGTATCATTAAAGATGGTAAGTTAGATTCTCTAACAAAAATTTGTGACATGCTGAGAAAAATCCCTCTTAAACATTCATAAAGTGTTTTCACATTACCACCGGACATAATAATTAAATTACATGTTGAATTGTCAAATTATTTATTTAACCAAATTTGTTATTATTTTTTATAAAAAAATTTATATTAAGTATCACTATGCAACTTGATATCTCAACTAGGTTGACACCTCAAATAACAACAATCATCTGTCATCACATGAAAAAAATTATTAAAAAAATAAAAAATAGAAAATAAAAAGGACTAAACTAAAGCTCATATGTTAACAAAAACGATACATAGATATATTATATCTATTCATAAAGAGTTCTAAGAATAGACTAGATGGAACCCTATTATACCAATGAAATGATTATCTACGAATAAATCCTAAATTAGTCAACTTATGAGTACACACATCCATTTTACAAAAAATATGAGTAACTCTAAACCTGATTTTTCCACAATAATTAAGACAAGTATTTCATCAATTACGAAGCAAATTTATTATTTGAACTTTCATTCATTTTAGGTAAACTAAATTGATTTTATTAAGACTATAGACTATCAAGTTATTTTAATATAAAAATGATTGGAATAAGTTATTTTATATGTGAAATTATTGTTAATTTTTTTTAAAAAAAATTGTTAGTTAATTCAATCAATTTCCTATACATAAAAATTGATTCTAATATTTTTATACTTAAAAACATCTTAATAGTGTAAAGTTTGAATTAAAAAAAAAACAATTATGTCTTATATATATATATATATATATATATATATATATATGAAAAAAAAACATATTTAACTTGATTTGAATTAGTTGGAAAGTTGATGAAAAACCAGGGGAAAGGCAGTGTTGGGTCATAATTCCTGGTGGAAAAAGAGAGAGGGTGTGGCTACTTTAGTTCTTGCAAATTGAGCCACGAGTGTAAACTAAGGTTGTATTGGGTCTTTTTTACACGTTTGTGAAGTAGCTTTTGGACTTATAAGAAAAGCAAAGAGATGGTGATGCGTCATAAGTGCCTAGTTGCTTTCCATGCAGATATACATCAGATTTACTATAAATTAATTCATCTTTCACAATGAGACAATTTTAAACGGAGCATAAACGCTTCTTACAGGACCATTTCTATTCTGTGGATGGGATATTTTCCAATTTCCTTAAATCTATATTTCATATATGTAAATTCCATATACATATTCATTTTAATAACAAATGTGGTTGGGGAGAGGGTAGTTAATTAAAGACAAAACTGGAACAATGAAAAAAATATATATATAATAAAATAAATAATAGAAGAAAGAAGTAGACTCGTTCGATCCAAAATAACTAATTTTTAAGTTGATTGATTTTGAATTATCCAAATACTAGTATAATAAGGCACTTAAAAGGAAAAAAAAAACTAATTTAAATTAGTTGATTTTTAGTGGTCCAGAGATTAGTGTATATTAAGGAAGCAAGAGGAAAGAGAGAAGAAGGAATCATTGTAATATTTTTTTTTTCTTTTTTATAATCTGAGTCTTCTATTATCACAAAATTATTCTTTTGTGTATGTTTTCTTAAATTTATTTTTTCATATTTTTTTATCTGTTACAAGATATTTCCAAAAATTCCTAAATTTATATCAATATGTAAATTTCATATACATATTTTTGCTTAGATCCTTGCATAGATTCTAACCGTTGGCAGGTTAGCTATTTTATCTATCAATCCAAGATACCAAATTTCAAATACCCATAAATATTTATGATATTTATTTCACATATACACATTATATAAGAAAATTATCAAATAAAAACTAATTTTAGATACTCAAATAACACTACACAAAAAGTAAAATTAGCTGGAAAAGAAAGTGAAGGTGATGCTAGGAACCTAAATAGTGTCCACTAAGCCTTTATTATTAAAAAAATAAAAAAATAAAGAGTGGATAAACGTGGGTTATATGGACATAAACTAAAAAAAAGAAAAGAAAATTACGTGGGTCAAATGGTCACAATTGAAACTATAAATAATAAATAATAATAAAAATTTAAAATTTTGTAGATTAAGCCCACGCAAACATTATATATATATATATTTAAATTAAATTTAAATATGTAATAAAATTATGAAGGTTAAGTCCACGCTTGTTTAAAAATTGTGTGGTCAATCTTGACTAAGTTCACTTTTTTTGAATAAACAATATAAAATATAATTTTGTATGAGCAACATGTAGGCTAAGTCCACTTTTGTTTAAAAATTATGTGGTCAACATGTAAGTTAAGCCCACACTTCTTTAAATAAACAATATAAAATATAATTTTGTGTGACACCACTTGTATCTCACACACCCGTCACTATTTTTATGTCGAGCATATTAGCTTCCAAATTTTATTGATAACTATACTTTTGTGTCCATTTATTATGGTTAATGTCCCTTTTTGACCCATGCTAATAAACATTTTTTTGTAGTGTAATTAGTTACTATTTGATTAAATTAAAAATTATTTATAAACTAAAAAAAAAATTGGTATGTAAAGTATTTTTTAGATATATATATGAAATATTTATTAATTTTTTCAATGATTAATGTATGATGAAAACTTAATTTTTTTTTTAACTTTTAGTAAGTATTTTAAATTTTTTTAATCACAATTTTCCTTTTCAAAAATACAACAAATTTTATTTTAGAAGTCTAAACTCTACTTGAACTAGTTAGATGTTGGTGTTTAGAAATCAAGTTTAGGTAGTTCAATATTATTTTTCAATTCGAATTAGAATTTCTTCTTTAAAAGTTATTATCTTATTTTAATTGGAAAACAACATCTAAAGTAGCCTTAAATTTTAAGCATGAATAATTTTATTTCAGAAGAAAAAGATGGAGTTCCCTCCCTCAGTCAAATAAACAAAACTTGTTTCATTCCTCAGTATGTCTCTTTCATCTGAAATTATTAGAACAAGAAGAAAAGAAAGCTTAGGATTCCTCATCACTCCCTTTATTCATATCACGCTCGCTTTAAGCGAATTATGGTACATGTCAAAAACCTTTATTTATATATTACAATTATGGAAGATCTTTGAAACAAACTTTAGATACTGAGAGGTTAAAGCCAATTTAATACTCATCAAACAAGTTGTTAATTACAAGCCATTAATTCACGTTCTTAGAAAAATAAAAAATAAAGCTACATATAAGAGCACATTGAGCACGTGAGCAATGATAGTAGTTACTTAGGAACATAATTGAGAACCCTTTTTTAAACATATTCATATACATAGACCACCGTCTGTCTTGTTAATTTCTGGTTTAGCCTAATGAAGAGGCTTAATATATATATATATATATATATATATATATATATATATATATATATATATATATAATATATAAAAAATAATATTTTCAAATATATATATTTTTTTATATTTTTTTTTTTTTTTTTTATT